>JACCDR012145112.1_pt1 | contig 23264 bp, 30 predicted proteins | sample 7446431 | NCBI WGS metagenome assembly JACCDR01 (sample SAMN15323443, study PRJNA562643) | freshwater metagenome | isolation source: river surface water | place: USA:Blue River Watershed | collected 2017-08-17 | reverse complement strand
AACCTGACGTCAGTTCACAAGGCATAAAACTCATTTTAGAAGCCAACGGGTACAAAAGCGGAGAACAAGTATTTTGCGACCACAAACCCACAATTGTAAATGAATTACGGTTATTGCGTGTAGCCGCTTCGAACGCAATTAAAGGAGAAGGCAGTGTTGAGGCCGGTATTCAACATATGCAAAAGAAAAAAATATTCATAACCAAACGTTCAATCAACGCAAGGCGCGAAGCCGGAGATTACCGTTGGGTATCAATTAACGGCGAAATAACTAATATTCCCGAAAAGAAAGGAAAAGAACACTTTTGGGACGCAGCTAGATACGGTACTTACACCCACCATTTCCAAGGAAGAAGAAGATAAACGTAAAAAATAATTTAAAAAAACTTTGCTTTTTATTTTGTTATTCGGAATAATGTTTCTAAATTCGTTGTATCAAATCAAAAACGAATAAAAATGGGTTACAGGATTAATGAAAGGAATATTGGCAATAACACATTAGACGCCAAACCGAAGAAAAAAGGTAAGAAGTTAAATATTGACGAATACGGTGTAGTTCAGGTAATACTTGAAAGGGTTTACAATGCAATGAAAGAAGATGAAATCACAAAAACATATACAGACGGCGGAAGGATAACGATATCGCTTACCGGCGAAGAAATGTTTGACTTATTTGAAGCTAAAAGAAAAATCAAAGAACAGTTTATAAATCAAAAAATTATTCTTAAATAATGTTTTTTTATTAAAGTGTTTGTTTATTTAAAAGCCTCGCATCGTCAATGGTGCGGGGGATTTACGGTAAAATCAAAACAATGGCAAGGAATTTTATAACCGATTACGTTAGTTCAATTGCAACCCTGAATATACGTTTACAAGCTATAAAACATGAAATAATCATCAAGCGTAAAATTTTAAATTGGTGGTCATTATGGCAGCAAAACCAAGGTAGCTTGGAAAATTTCTATGCTTACGTTGAAATAGATTTGGCTTTTAATCATCATACTAGCAGCAATATTACTATACAAGAAATGGATGAAAACCTTAACGACCAAGCCCTAACCTTCGAACGTTTCGTTAACTTCTTTGAATCAAAATTGTTATGAATATATTCGTATTAGATACCGACCCGCAACTTTGCGCCGCCTACCATTGCGATAGCCACGTTCGCAAAATGGTTTTAGAATCGGCCCAAATACTTTGTACGGCATTATTACTTAACGGGGCTGAATCGGCTCCTTATAAGCCTGCACAGCCCGGCAATAGATATGTTTTATGGGCCGCGAAAAGCCGGGCTAATTTTGATTGGCTTTTACAACTTGGGTTTTGGCTTGCTTACGAATACAAATTGCGTTACGGTAAGGAACACGCGTCGGAAAAGGTTATCATGTATTGTTCCCTACAACGTTCAATTATTAAAGAAGGTGAACTTACCCCTTTTGCTACCAAATTCAATGAAAATTACGCCGGTCTTAGCGTCGTTGAAGCTTACCGGAAATACTATAAGGAAGAAAAGGGTTATTTGTTAAATTACAAAACGCAGGCCCCGCATTGGCTAAGTTAATTATGGCTAAAAGACTTAAGATAAAAACTTATGAAGGCAGTAATGTTCATTTCGATTATGAACAAGGCGGCCAAAATTATACCCTTTGCGGGCTTGATACAATTGGGGACAAAACACTTGGGATTGGCGAAGCTATACAAGTTAAAAAGAAAGTTGATTGTTGGGCCTGCATTGCAATAGTAAAATATTGCCAAGGAATAAAAAAATCAGAATACGAACAAAACATATAAACATGGGCAATAAAACGCTTACAAAAATGCAGTCTTTTTTTCTAGACGCAATCAATAATTCTGATAACGAAGTTAACCCGTCTTACTTGGCTAACCTTTATTACACTTCGATAGGTAAAAACCGGTATTCCGCATCTAGAGACAGCTTCGGTCAAACTTCAGCCTCTTATCGTACTTGCAGAAAATTAGTTAGTTTAAACCTTATTCAGGAAGTTCGGTACAAAACAAGAGGCGGGTATTCGTATGTAATGTATAAATCATTAAACAATTAATAGATGGAAAAGAAACAGACAGCGGTGCAACATTTAATAAATCATTTAAAAGAGCATTACCACTTAACTGAAGAAACTTTGTACGAGTTTAAAAAATCCCTGCAAATGGAATGTGAGCAGTTCAGTGAAACATTTGCAAGCCAATTACCTATTAACGATATTCTTGGGGTTACTGAACCTTGGCCTTTATATGAAGTTTTAAAAAAGCTAGAAGAGGCTAGCGAAATTCTATTACACAAAAAAAATTATGACGGTCACGGTTGGGAAGAAATACATCATGCAGCAAAAAGAGCAAAAGAAATTATTTCAATTTTTGAAAACAATACTACACCCAAACCTTTAAACCTTAACAAATGAACTTAGAACTATTCCAACACGAATTGAATATGCTTCAACAAGCATTGGGTTATGCAGTTATGTATGCAAAAACCGAAGAAGAAACAGCAGAGTTTGCAATGCTAAAACTTAAAGTTGATAAAGAAATATTAGTGCAACAGCAATTAGCTGAAAAGAAATCACAGCATGATAAAATGAATTGCCCTTATCAATATTGCAGCAAAAACCCTAAATGCATGTTCACTTGTTATATCAATCAACAAAATATATTACCTAATATCTAACCCCTAACAAATGAAACCACTAACAGCAGAAGATTTAATCGTAGGCGGTAAGTATATGGTGTGCGGCGATATTTGCGAGTACCTATACAAGTCAGGAGTAGCTTTTGTATTCAGAAGACTAGACCGCAATAAGACAATATGCTTAGAATCGGTTAATGGAGTAACTCAAATAACAGCACAATCCGAACCAAACCAAACAACAATGAATACAGAAGCTAAATGGAATCCCGAAACTCAATCGGGTACATATCCTGATAAAGTTCATCATGGAGAAATGAAAGTAAAACCCAACAACACAATGAATACAGACTACACCGAACAACCCTTTAACCTAGAAACCGCATTGAAGCATCCTGAATGGGTGAGAACAAGGGATGGCAGAGAGATTGATTTCTGGAAGCATTACCCTGATAGAGGCGGTATTTTTGTCATTTCTTTTATAATAAGTGACGGTGATAGAGATTCAGCAACTAGTGATGGGTGTACAAGCAATATAGGTAATCATAAAAACGACCTCATTCTCCGTGTTCCGTATAGAGTTAAATGGGCGAACATTTATTACAAAGAACAAAAGGCTTATTTTTATGATTCTGAAGAAGAAGCAAATGAGAAAGCGGCAAGTGACCGCGTCGCTTGTGTACCTGTTAAAATACCCGCAAATGACTAGAATACAACCTGAATGTTTTATAGAGGTTTATAGTGATAGTAAATCTACAAATCAGCAAGATAAGAGAGAAGTAATTTGTGATATTGAAGAACTTTCTGAAGAATTAGATTTTACACAATCTTGCTCTAGTTTATCAACCATCGCCCTATTTCTTATCAAGCCAACCAACACCCCCCTTTTCCAAAGATTGGAAGCAAGGGCCTTAAATAACACGCTTAAACCTTAAACTATGTTTTCAAAAAAAGTTATAAGATATTATTCTGAATGCGGAAGGGGTTTTTGGAAAAAAGAAAAAGCCGTTACCCATGAAGAAAATTGCAAGTGTTGGAAAAATCCAAAATTTAAAACGTGTTTGTCTTGCCAACACAAGTCTATTATCAAAGACAGCAATGGAATGGAAAATGAACCACAATTTTTACAAACGTGGGATACCAATAATTGCAAACATTCTGAAAGCGGAGTTCCTGTACATGAGGACTTTGAACACATTAGAAAGTATTTCCCTTTTTATAAACCAATCAAATAAAACGATATTTATATAATGAAGAAAAAATTAAGTGAAAGTTTGGCCCTTACTATTGCGGAAGCCTACAATTCCTTAAACCTTACGCATCAGCTTTGTTCTGAAATAGTAAAAGACCCAGAATGTACTAGCGATATCCGTTCTGACTTTTTACGCTTTGCGGCGGAGGCAAAAAATGCAATGGTTAAAATTGAGCAACGTGTACCGAAGGAAAAGCGGGAAGCGTTCTTAGAACAGATTGTAAGCAAAGACCCCGCCGGTTTTAATGATGTTAGGCGTAATTGGTTTAAAATAAACGATAAGCAAAGGGAGGCCATTGGAAACGCTATTGTTTACGCCGTTGCCGGGCATGATTTAAAATTGATTGACCTTGAAAATAAAAACGATGGAACTAACTAAATTGATACAACAAACGGAAAACAATTTGAGGCTTTTAAAGGAAGCTAGGAAGATTGAATCGGATATTAAGGTTTACCAAAACATTTGCGTTGACGTTGAAAAAGACCCGCATTACGGACAAGGCGCAAAAAAGTTACATTTAGCCTATTACCATAAACAAATTGACGTCTTAAGGCTGCAAAAAAAGAATGCGTTATTACAATACAACGCAAGCCTTGGCAACCCGCGTGATTATTACGTTGAAGTTTTATAGCCGATCCGGTACTTATTTTAAACTTTTTGAATAAGGTTTTAATTATTGGAAATAGATTCTGAGGACGCAGGTCAGATAAAAGCAAGTCATAACCCCTTACCCCTTAAAAAGAGTTATGACGCTTTTACCTGACCATTTTTAATTATCGTATAATGAGTTCTTCGTTAGCTTTGGCTGTCCGGTTACTGCAAGTCCAAGGAATACCGAACATTTAACAGGCTTTATCGGGAGCGGACGCTTCGCCTGAAGACGCTTTCCTTTGCCTTTCAACCGCCCTTGGCTACAGCGGTCATTTAATTATGTACCGTGTTTAGAGGAGTTCGAAAGTTCGCTTAACAATAGTTAATTCTTCTTTCTTTTGTTTTTGTAGAAGGTTTAATAAATCTTCGTAGGTTTCGGCGTCAACATTAATAGGGGTACTTACGTTGAAATTATTGCCGAAGCGTATAGGGGAATGCTTTTTTTTATATTCTTCAATAACCTTTATTTCATATTCTAAGGTTTCAATTTTACTTTTCAGTTCTGAGGCCCGGTAAAATATAGATTCTTGCATTAGATAAAAAAAGGGCGAACAGTGTAGTGAGTTTACTGTTGCCCTTTTAACGATTGCTTGCTAAATTAATCCCATTCTCCTGCTCACTACTTCAAGCGAATGGGACGCTTTATTAGAAACCGAAAATAATAATTTTATTATTATTACAAAAATATTTTTTAATTTTATTTTGCAATAACAAAAAAACACTACTTTTAACCTGTAATTATGCCTGAACCGACAGAAAAAAGGTGCGAATGCGGCTCACTATTATGTAAAGTTACAGAAAGTGTTGCCATTATTCAGGCAAAAAAGGGTACGGCGGAAATAATACCATCAGGCGGTTCGTTCTTAATGAAATGTATTTGCGGAAGGGATAACCTGATAAAATTAGATAAGCCAAGAAACGGAGAATCAGGCATTTCCGGCCATTTGGTTAGAGTGCCTTGTTAATATAGCTTTTACCCAAGTTTTGATTTGATGAACCCAAGAGGTCGGCACCCAAAAAGTGTCGACCTTTTAATTTTAAACTATGGTGCTAATAATTTTAATTGCGGTTTATTTTGTAGGTTACTTTGTAGCCTATTGGATGAATAAAGTAGAATTAGAATCAGAAAGGCACGTTTATACCAAAGGCGCAGCCCTGATTAACGTATTAGTTTCCTTTTTGAGTTGGTTTTTTGTTATATACCTTTTAATTTCAACTTGGTTTTTAAAAGTGAATAAAACAGGATATTGGAACTTACCTTTCAACCCTATTGCAGAAACTAAAGAAACTAAAGAATGAGTTTTTTAAAAAAATCATTTGACAGCCTTCAATCGGTTGAAAAGTCTATCAGCCTTTCGCCGGGCACTTACCCCGGAACTGTTGACGTTAGCAGCACCCAAAGGGCCACGCTGCCATTCTTTTTTGGTAATAACGGTATTGATTACAAATTTTCATACAGCGGTATTGATTCAGCAATGAAGGCTTATGAAAGGTGCGCCCCTTTAACGGCCATTATTAACCGCAAGGCCCAAATGCACATTAACGGTAAGACTTGGGTACTAAATTCAAGAAACAAGGAAGCAACAAGCGCAGAAGCGAAGAAAATACGCGATTTGTTTGAACGCCCTAATCCGTTACAAAGTTGGAAGCAATTTGAAGCGCAGCAAAAAATTTACATACAACTTTTTGGCTTTTGTATAGTTTTACCAATTATACCTTCAGGCTTTGCTAAATACGGGGCCATTGAAGCAAAAAGTATGTGGAACATTCCACCTTACATGGTAGATATTGAAGAAACAATGAACTTGTTTTATTCAAATAAAACCCTTAACGGCGGTATTAAAAGGATTGTTCTAAATTATAAAGGAACAAAGACTGAAATTAACGTTGATACCGCTTATTTATTTAAGGATTTCACGGTAAATTTCAACAGCTTAATTATACCGGAAAGCCGGGTGCGTTCTTTGGAAATGCCGATTAACAACATAATCGGGGCGTATGAAAGTAAGAACGTCCTTATCAATTACAGAGGCGCGCTCGGCATTTTGACGCCTGAACCCGGAAACGGCCAATACGTTTCTTTACCTTTAGAACCGAAAGAAAAGGAACAACTTCAGGATGATTTCAGGCGTTACGGTTTAAGCCGCAGCCAATGGAAGTTTATTATAAGCCCGGCGGCTATGAAGTGGCAGCAAATGGGTGTGCCGACCAAGGATTTAATGTTAAAGGAAGAAATTGAGGACAGTACAAAAGCAATTTGCGACGCTTACGTATTCCCGCCGCATTTATTAGGCTTAATTGACCCGACGTTTAATAACCAAAAGGAAGCGGCCAAAGGGGCTTACCAAGACGGGATTATCCCGGAAGCTGAAAGCATGTATGAAGAGTGGAATAACTTTTTTAGAACTTCTGAATATAACCTGAAAATTTCTAAAGATTTTAGCCACGTGCCTGTTTTACAGGAAGACAAATTGAAACAAAACCAAGCAAGGAAAATGCTAGACGAAGCTATGTTGCTTGAGTTTAAAAATAACTTAATCACCCTTAACCAATGGTTAATAAAGCTTGAAGAAGACCCTAGGACAGACGAATTCGGGAATATGCTTTATTATGAATTAGTGGCAAAAGGGTGGCAATTTGGGCCAACAAACAATAACAACAATGCAAACGAATCAAACCAAGGGGCAAACTAATAATTTGACCAAAGAACAAATTGAAAAAATTAAAAAGGCTGCCGAAGTAAAAACAAAAGCAGTCGAAAACGGAAAAATCATAAAAAAATGATACGCTTAAAAGAATTCCCTGAAATTACCTTCGACAGCCAAGCCGCTGCCTTTAAGCATTTAAAGGAGAATGAAAATAAGCTAATTGCGTTGAAGAAAGCCGAAATACACAAATCGCACTTGAAGGGTTCTTTGAGCGGTTTCGTAACCAAAGCTTCTGATGAAGTAAAAGCCGTTTTGAATATGAAATCGGGTTACGTTTACCCGGTAATTAATACCACAAAGTACATGGACAGCCACAGCGACGTTCACTTTGACGGTATTTGGAACAACACCATTAAGCAAAACAAAGGTTCAATATATTACGTGGCCGACCACGAATTAAAAATCAACCACGTTATCGCTTACCCTGAAGACGTAAAAGTATACGTTAAGACTTTGCCTTGGGCTTTACTAGGCAAAGATTATGAAGGCGAAACGGAGGCCCTTATATACGAAATAGAAGAATCTAAAATAGTTAACGAAGCGGCCTTGAAAGTTATTCGCGCGAAAAGAAAAATGCAGAATAGCGTTCGGATGCAATATGTTAAAATAAAACTTGCAATCAATAGCGAGGCCCAAGAAGACGCTAATTATAAAGCTTACTTTGACGAAAAAATTAACTTAATCGCCAACAAGGCGGTTGCTTTAGAACAAGGTTACTTTTGGGGCATTGAAGAAGCTAAGATTGTGAAAGAGGGGAGTATGGTTTTATTTGGAAGCAATGATGTAACCCCTATTATGACACCTGATGACGACACCGAAGATAAAAGCACTGAAAACCATCCGCCTAGCAATGGTGAACAGCCGCACATAAACTTTGATATCGGTGCAGCCATAAAACAAGTAAAATTTAAACTTTAACCCAAAAAACACGAAAATGGACAAAGCAGCATTCGACGAGTTCGTGAATAAATTTGGTATCGAAGCCGGTACTAAAATGAAAGAACTCGCTCAAGAAGTAGAAACCAAATTGAACGCAGCGTTCGAAGACAAAATGAAAGGTCTTATCACCGCTGAACAATTTGAAAAGTTGAAAAAGGACATTCAAGACAACGAGTTGAAAACCTTGAACGACCAATTGAAAAAAATGGAATACGTTGCTAAAACTCAAGGCGAAGTTATCGACGAGTTGAAAGCAAAGTTGGAAAAGAATCCACAGGCCCGTAAGACCCTTAAGGATTTCTTCGGAACCTTAAAAGAGCAAATCCAATCAATGCGCAAGGAAGGTAGAGGCGTATTGGAATTCACAGGCGACCAGTTAAAAGCCGCAGGCGTAACTTCTATTGGAAGTTCTGTACAAGCTATGGACGCGCCTCCTTCAAGCCCTTATTTGCCCGGTATTGGTGGCGTTGAACTAGAATTGTTCGACATTATGCGCGACCCGAATTATATCCTTAACCAAGTGGATATGGGTAGCACCAACCAAAGCCGTTTGGCGTGGATTAACGAAACGGTTTATGAAGGTACACCGGGAACCGATGTTGCTGAAGGCGGTCAAAAGCCGTTAACGCAACACAAATTCAAGGTAGAATTCAGCACAGCTAAAAAAGCCGCTGCGTATATTGAAATCACCGAAGAATTTGAAGATGATATTCCGGGTTTAGCCACTGCCGTAAGACGTATGTTGCGCGACGATGTAATCCGTCAATTTGATACCCAAATTCAGAACGACGTTATCGCCAAGGCCCGTGGTTATGTAATTACCGAATTGAACGGTAAAATTGCTCATGCGAATTATTGGTCAGCGTTACGCGCAATGATTGGCCAAATTGCTAAGTATAACTTTACGGCAAACACTATCGGCTTAAACCCGTTAAGTGCTGTAATTTTAGATGAGCAAAAAAGCACCGCAGGTGAATACTTAATTCCGCCTTACTTACAGCGTGTTAGAGCCATGATGGTTGAAGCCAACAAGGTTCGTTTTGATTTCGCTTTAGTTGGTGACTTACGCCAATACAAGGTTGACATGTATAAAGATTTCTTCCTTAGAGTTGGTTGGGTTAACGACAACTTAATCTTAAACAAGTTTTGTGTTGTTGGTGAATTGCGTTACCACAGTTACATCAGCGACAATCGCAGAGATGCAATTTGTTACGACAACGTGCCTGCAATTGTTGACACAATTGACGACGGAAGCGTATCATAACCTTAAAAATTAGTCATGAATTTGATTGATAAAACATACTTCGTAGGAAAGTTTTCAATAGCCCAAGTTGAACAAAAGGCCGTAAACGACAAGTTGAAAGACTTAATTGCGACCTACCAACCGCAGCTATTGAAAGCTTGCCTCGGGTATGAACTTTATGCCGCGTTTATGGAAGGCTTGGACGTCGGAAGCGACGAAACGGTTGACCAACGTTGGTTAGACTTGAAAAACGGTAAAGTATTTACAACTACATACGGCAAAACTGAAGAATGGATTGGGTTTACCAACTCAAACAAATTACAGTTTAGCCCTTTAGTTAGTTACGTTTATTATCAGTGGCTATGCGATTTAAACACGCAAGTGGCAGGTATAAACACCGTTCAAAGTAAGGCCGAAAACGCGGTTATAGCTTCGCCGGCACAAAGAATGACGGAGGCTTACAATCAAATGGTATTAGACGTGCGTATTCTTTGGGAGTTCTTAAACGCTAATGAATCAACTTACCCTGAATTTAATATGGAAGACGTAGCGGGCATGCGTATTTTTTGCCTTTACCCTTATTATACTACTTACGGCGGTAAGGTTTCCTTTTCTACTACAAACCGTTTTTCAATATGAATTACGATGAACCTGTTTACGTTGTTGATGTTATAGAAGAGGTCGTTAAAGCGACTTCAGGGGCAATCCTTAACACTATAAAGAACAACGAAACATTAGTATTCGGAGAAACCAATATAACGGCCCTTTCTTACCACAAAGGAAGTTTTGACGAACTTATTGAAGACCTTTCACAAAAGGACGGTAGTCAAGAAGAAAGATTGAAAAAATACCCTTTGATTTATTTAGTAAGAGACTTTGAAGAAGTCAGGGGCCGGGAAGCGGGAATTTATTGTTCAGTTTCATTACGGGTTATAATTGCCCACCAAACGGAGCAAACTTATAAAATAGTAGACAGGGAAGAAAAAGTGTTCAAGCCGGTACTATACCCTATCTATTATGAATTTATGCGCCAATTAGGCTTAAGCCCTATGGTTAACCAAACGGAAGAATCTATCAGGCACATAAAAATAGACAGGGCGTATTGGGGAAAGAACCAACAAAGGGGCGAAAACAAAACAGCTTTAAATGATTATGTTGACGCCATAGAAGTTCGGAATCTTGAGTTAAAAATTAATTATTCAAATTGTTAAACCCATTTACAATGGATATCAATAAATTAAACTGCGAAGACCAAACAAGAAATGTTGGCTTCGGTAAGTGCGTTGTTGATTGGAAAATCATGGAAGGCTTTATCATGTTTGATACTCCGAAGTCTTTTACCGCTGCGGAGTTACAGGACGTTGTACAAACCATCCAAGATTTAGCCCACAGCGATAACAAAGCTTTGAGGGCTTTCCCAATCACTGACGTATTCAATTGGACAGATAACAGCGAGGACGTTGTTATCCAAACTTCCGACACCGGGAAGAAGATTGTCGTTCGTGACGGCGATTACGATTGGACAAGCCAACACACTAAAGGTGCTAACTGCCTTTTAGAAGCTATCCAATCGCACAACGGTGACGTCCATATGCTTTACTTCGATAAAGAAGGAAAGTTGATGGGTACTAAACGAAACGGCCTTTTTTCAACTATTCCGGTGATGATTCACGGCTTAAGTTGGAAGACAGCAACCGGTTCGGCAGTTGCCCAATACTTGGTAAAACACATTTTCAATTCAGAATACGTAAACGGCGGCAACGTTGCTTTTGTAAAATGCAACTTGGTAGACCTTAAGGGCATTACCCCTTTGCAAGATTTGAAAATTGTTGTTAATTCTTTCAATGACGTAACAGGCGTTGCGAACATTAAGATTATGACCGAGTGCGGAAGCGCAAACGTTGGTTCGGTTTATTCAACCGACTTTGCTTCAGCGGCTTTATTTCAAGCGTCAAATGCAACTACAGGTGACGATATCGAAGTGTTATCTTCTACCTATTTCCCTAATAACGGAAGCTTTGACGTAACAATTAACCCGGCTGACGGCCATTACCCTGACGACGGTAAAATTTTATTGGGCTTGGCAGCAAGTTCAGTATTAGCTGCTGCAGGCGTTATCGGTTACGAATTGTACCAAAAAGCAGAACTCGAAGTTGTTAACAGCTAATTAAAAATAAAACCCCTGCCACTTAACGGTGGGGGTTTTTAATATTTATTCAATGGTTTACGAAGGGGTTTGGTTCAACACTAAAGCTATAGTTAAATACAACAAAGACGCCCAAGCTTTAGCGGAAAATGTAAGTTACCAACACCTATGGCCAAAATTGAATGAACTTCAAAGGAAAGAAAGGTTAAAAGAGTTGTTTGGTTTTTGTAAATTGCTACACGGATGAGAACAGTAGAAAACATGTTACAAGCGGCCCAAAAATTAGATATTCAATATCTGATTGAACTTTCTTTTATAGAAACCGCCGGAACATTTTTAGAAAAGCAAAAGGAGCAATTAATGGCCGGCGAAAGGAATGACGGCAAAATGATATTCAACGTTAAGACGGGTTCTAACCAATACAGCCCGGCTTACGCAAAGAAAAAGGGGAAAAGTTCGCCAATTGATTTGAGGGATAAAGGAGAGTGGCAGGGCGGGTTATTTGTAGACGTAAGGGAGCAAGAATTATATATTGCTTCTACCGATTCAAAGGACGCAATATTGAACGAAAATTACGGAGAAGAGATATTGGGTTTAAACCAAAATAAAAGGACAGAATACGCCCCAATTTTAGCAGGGGCCTTTGTTCGTTTAGCAACTAATAAACTCAACAACCGATGACAGATTGTTTGAGTTGCACCAAAAAAGGCAAAGAAAGAAGTTTACTTTTAGATAAAAAACGGGTTGAAGCAAAAAAACAAGCTAATGAGCAGAAAAAAACAATGGCAATTTACAAACTCACTAAAGAAGGCGAGTTCCTTATCTGTGAGGCCGAATCAGCATTTGAAAACAAATACATCATCGTCGACGTTATATCTCACTTGTTCTAAGACGCCGCTAGAAGTGTTTATTGATTGCCTTGTTGACAAGCATTACGAATCCTTAATCATAGAAGGCCAAGCTTCTGAAGAAGAATTAAAAGAGGCTTGGAACAATATTTATTTGGAATACGCTTCTTTAATGCAGCAAAACCAAGTAAATGAGGTATTTGAATTAATCAAAGAAATAAATACCCTTAACGCTAAAATTACGCTTGTTGATACGTGCGTAAGGCATTTATCGCACAATTACGACCAACAGCTTATTGACGTATTGAATGAACTAAGGTTGCGTTGTAATTTATTACAGGGCGACAATGAAGAAACCGCTTTTCAAAAACTAAACGGCGTAATATCTAGGGCCAAAAAGTGGTTGGTGGAAATACAAATGGCAGAAGTTAAACTTGAGTCAATACAAGAAACCGAAAAAAACGAAAACCCGCGTGATTATTTTTACGATATGTTGATGGTAATTAGCAAGGAAAACGGATACCACGCCAAATCAAGTGAAATTACGGTATATGAATTTTGTAGGCACATAAACAAATTGAATGAAAAATTCCAACGTGAGTTGGCTAAAAATGCAGGCTAATGTTAGAAAGGATAAGCAGTTACTTCGACATCGAAGCAATTAAGAAAGAACATGAAACGTATGTTAGTTTCCTTGCACAAGACAAGCAAGCCATTTTGGATTTATACAATTCAATTAAGAGTTACCGTGGTAGCGACATAAAGACTATAACCGCTGAAACCGAAAAGCTAAACACAACACTTTCGAAATTAAAGAAGGCTTCTGAAGATTTAACCAAGGCCCAAATAGCAAAGGCCAAGGCGACAGAAGCTGCAACTAAATCTTTAATAGCCCAAGAAAAGTTAGAGCAAGAAACAATAAAAACCGCCAACTTAAAGGCCAAAGTTGTAAGTGACGCAAGTAAGCAAATAAGTAAAGCGGCGGCCCAAAGAGAGAAAGAAGCCAACACCGAAAAGAAAATTGTTGATGACGTTGCGAATGATTATTTGCAGTTAAGCCGGGCCTATAATGACGCTGCTTTAAAGGCTAAAAATTACGCGTTAAGACTTGGCGAAACCCACCCCGTAACAATACAGGCCGTACAAGACGCCCAAGAAATGTACAAGATACTTTACCGGGTTGACCAAGCTGTAGGCCAAAACCAAAGGAACGTGGGTAACTACAAAAGCGCGTGGGACGGTTTAGGCTTTTCTTTTACACAAGTTGCTAGGGAATTACCCGCTTTAGCAATTAATTTTCAAACCTTCGCCTTAGCCATTTCTAACAACTTGCCGATGGCAATTGATGAAATAGCTAAAGCCAAAACAGAAATCAAGGCCCTTCAAGCTGAAGGAAAAGAAACGCCAACTTTATTTCAACGGATTACCAAATCGGCTTTGAGTTTTCAGGTAGGTATTTCTTTGTTAATTACGGCGTTTACTTTATTCAGCGGTAAAATTATAGAATTTGTCGGTAATTTATTGAGTTCAGAAGCTGCGCAAGAAAAGGCTGCAAAAAAGTTGACTGAACTTAACAAGGTATATGCCGAATCATTGAGAATTACCCGCCAACTAAACAAAGAAACAAAACCTACATTTGGCCCGGTGGTTAACCTTGAAAGAGAAATCAAATACGCCCAAGTACAAAATAAAAACAAGTCAGAACAATTAAACCTAGAATTGCAATTGGCTAAAACAAGGGCCGCCGAAGCGCAAAAGAACGGAAGGTCAAGGGAAGAAGAAATTAAAAAATCAATTGATTTGAGAATAGCCGAAGGGCTTTTACTTGATTTGAAAAGACAAGCTGCAGAAGCTGACGAAGACGACCTTAAACAAATTGAAAAGAAAATTGAATCACAGCAAGCGCAAGTTGATATTGCACGGGAACAATACACCAAATTGAAAGAAGATAACGAAAATTACACCAAATCTTTCATTGATTTAAAAGAAAAGGAACTTGAAATTGAAGAATACGTTTCTTCTGAAAGACGTAAATTGACTTTATTCAACGCCGAAGCAAGGTTCACAGCCGAAAAAGAAACGAGCGAAAATATATTGAACAATGACGCTTCAACCCAAACGCAAAGGATTAAAAGCTTACGCAATATCTTGAAGGAAGAATTAAAGGTCATTGAAGCGAGAAGAAGGGCCGTTATTACAGACCCCGCTAGTTCTGCCGGAGATATTTCAGCCGCTAATACAACGGCCCGTAATGCGAGGATAAAGGCCCAAGCCGATACCAATTACAAAGTATTCCAAGTAAATGAAGAATACAGAAAAAGGGAAATCGCAGCAGAGATTAAAATTCAGGAAGCAAAGTTTGCCGTTCAAGAAGGCATTAACGAAAGGATTATTTCTTCTGAAAATACTTCTTTAGAACAAAAGGCCCAAGCTCAAGACCGCAATCTTGATATAGAATTACAGCGTGAATTAAACCGGTACAAAGTAGCAAAAGACAATGCCGCGTTAAATGCAAAGGAATTAGAGGCCCTAGAAGCCGAACACCAAAGCAATATGACGGCCATAGCTATGAAGGCCACAATAGAACGCCAAAAGCTTATTAGGGATGAGCAGTTGAAAAACGCTAGACTTTTGGGCGTTGAAATTGAAACCCGTTCAATTAACGAACAAATAGCGGCTTATGAAAAACTTTACGCCAAGTTAAAAGAAGGTAAAATTTCAGTTAGAGAATTTGCTGCTGAAAAGGAAAAGATTGACAAGGCGTTTGGAACTGAAAGAATCAATCAGCAAATAGACGACCTTAACCGTCAAATAGAAATTGAAAAGAAAGCGGGATACCAAACTATTGATTTAGAAAATCAAATTGCTAAATTAAAGAAGCAATTACGCGATACTGATTTGGCCGAAGAAGAAGCTTACGAAAATAAAAAGCTAGAATTAAAAAGGCAATTAAAGCAAAAAGAAATTGAGTTGGCCCAAGAAACAAGCGAACTCCTTTTCAGTTTATTTGCTTCTAGATTTACGCGCTAATTAAATGAACTTACAAGGTTACAGGAAGAAAGGAATCATTATTTTTTAGAAGAACAAAACAATATTCAAAATTCTAGTCTTTCAGAAGAAGAAAAGGCTGCTAGGTCAACACAACTAAGAAACCAACAGGACGCCGAAGAAAAAGTCAGTGAAAAAAGAAGGAGAGATATTCAAACAAGACAAGCCAAAGCAGAACGGGCCGCTGCATTAGCGCAACTTGCAATTAGAACATTTGCCGCAGTTGGTGAAATTAAATTACAGGCTTCAATATTGGCCTCAAACCCTATAACGGCTGCTTTAGTTCCGTTAGCCTTGGCGCAAATACCTATTGCAATAGCCACGGGAGCTGTACAAGCGGCTGCGATATTAGCAACGCCTATCCCTAGGTTTGAAAAAGGTGGTACTGCGAAGAAGGGTACAACGGCCCTTACGGATGAAAAAGGTGCAGAGTTGTATATCGGTCAGCAAAGTGGTCAAATGTATCTTGGTAATGACGGGCCAACGTTGCGTAACTTTACCGAAGACACTAAAATCATTCCTTCTAACAAAGTAGACGAGTATTTATACAGGCATATGTTAAGCCAAACGGCTTCTTATTTACAAGCTAGAAACAGCGAAGATATAGGGGCCAAAATAGAATCGTTGAATAATTCAATACAAACCCAAACCAATGTACTTAAGAAAGAATTAAGCAAAAGCAAAAAAAGAACAACCGTCAACAACAGAATTGATTTCGGTTGGATTACTTACCTTCAAAAAAAGACGTTTAACTGATGAGGCCTCGCAAAAGATTTTTACAGTTTTTAGCAGATAGTTTGGGCAGAACTTATGAGCGTGTTGGTTACGACAGCCGGGGCATCCCTAGAATTGTAGCGTCTACTTCGCCAAGCTTTTTAAAAAGCAGCGCGATTGGATGGTTGGACAATTCAATTTCGTTTATAAGAAGCAACGTTTATTACGGCATAAACCGTTCATTTTCTATACCCTTAAAATTTGTTAATGACGGGGCTGACATCATTAAAAACCGGGTATACCAAAAGGGGTACGAAGACAAATTGCGTTTCATTATGAATAAATGGAACGGCGTTACTTCCGACGTTTATGACCCTTACTTTGCCGGCGAAATAGATATGACCGAAATAAAGCAACAAAGCGACGGCGTAACGGTTAACGTAATAGAAGGCGGTGCTTTGAAAATGCTTAACGCCAACCAAAACGTCAAATACAAAATACCGGTAGACGAAACAAATGCGGAAAGCTTTAAGGTTTTGTTAGACGGAACAAATTTAAAAGACCTGTTTAATTACCAAGCTGTAGACGTAAAGCTGCAAAATGTTGGATTTACAATACCTTTGTCTTTTGTAAATAACGAAGGCGATAATGTTAATGTTGTCGGCAGCGACCAATCATACGAAGAACTCCCAATAGGTTTGGCGGGTTATTTAGCTAGTTCTTCAAATTATTTTTTCAAAGCTTTTACAAGTACCGAATTAAGGGTAACGGGAAAATTGGTTGTTTACAATTACGAAACCAACACAACGCCTTGCGAAATATCTATTTACAAAAATGACGCAACAAAATATGAGTTATTTGATGGCGCAATACCGGCGGCCCCTGTTTTTGATAACCCTGTTCCATTTGAAATTGAAGTAGACGTTACAATACCGCTTGAAGATGAAGAATCGGTTTTCTTAACCTTTATACAAGTAGGCGGAGACGTAATAAACTTCAAGGATTCTTTTTTGAAGTTAGATTTCGTTACAAAAAAAGAACAATCAACCACTTTTGCAATAAAGGCTTCAACGCTTTTTAAAAATTTAGTTGAAAAGATTACTGAAGGGAATTATACTTGTACTTCGCCGTTGTTTGATGAAATTGACAATATAGCCTACACCTGCGGAGACGCTTTAAGGAATACAGACCGGGCCGTTGTACCAAATTATTATTTAGAAATATCGTTTGCAGATTTTTTTGCAGATATGAACGCCAACGAAATGTGCGGCGTATCAGTTAAAAACAACGTTATAATTTTAAGTAGAAGGGGCGATTTATACAACAGTTCTAGCGTTACAATGGATATCGGCGAAGTTGCCAATTACGAAATAAGTGTCGCTAAAGACTACATTGTAAATACAATAAAATACGGTTATCCCGACCAAGATTACGACCAAAGGAGCGGAAAATACGAATTTAATACTGAAGTTGAATCTAAAATGCCGGTAACGGTTGTAAATAATGAGTACAATATCCGGGCAAGTTCAAGGGCCGATTGGCTTGGCATTGAAATATTAAGGAGCCAATTTACAAGTTTAGACGACAAAGATAATGAAGGCGATAAGCAATGTTTCATGTTGGTAATAACTGACCAACAAGACGCAGAAGGCAATTTTTTATTAAGCAGGCCCGATTACAGTTCAATAACGGGGGTACTAGACAATACAGTTTACAATACCGAAATTTCACCTAAAAGGCAGCTTTTAAAACACGGTTCTTGGTTGCGTTCTATAGTATATTTCAGCCTGTTAAATAGAATCAATTTTGGCTTTAGTAAGAAGAACGAAAACCTTACTACAACAATTGGCGGCGTTACCGTAAGCGAAAGGGCAAACATTAGGGTTGATAGTTTACCGGCCCCGATGTTTTACCCTTACATATTTCAATTTGAAACTGAAGTACCGGCTAACTTCATTGACATAATGAATAACGCTGTTAACGGCCATATTGCTTTCAAAATAAACGGAAGGCAGTTTTACGGCTTTCCTTTAGAAGTAAGCGTTAAACCGGCCCTAAATGACAAACAGGTTTGGAAAGTATTGGCTTCGCCGGTTAACGACGTAACTTTGTTGCAGAACCTAGAACCTGACCCTTTAAATACATTAAACATGGCAACATACGGAGTAACTGTACCTTACTTAAACCCGGTGCAATTTTTGCCTGTAGGCGTTGTATTCCCTTCTTTGTACCATTATAAAGAAATGAACAGCGATTTCTTTGTAAATTGTATTCAAGATTACAGTGTAAAGAAAAACTATTTCCAAAAGTGGCAAAAAAATGACATAATCCAAGTTCAATGTATTACTAACGGGCTTGGGCCTGTGCAATTAGATTTGGTTGATTGCAATTTGAAAAGTTACGGAGTTTTCCCAATGTCGTTAGTAAGCGACCCGGCGGTGGGCAGCCCTTACGCTTTATATCAAACAAACGTTACACTAAACGATTTAGAAGAAGGCCTTTATTATATTTTAATGACAGCCGGAACGGGTGGAACAAAAGCCCAATTCATAAGCGAGGGCCTTAAGGTAAAAGAAGATTGGCCAAGGACTTTATTGTACAAATACAAGTCTTCAATCAATAAACTAGAAACCATATTCACAAGCGGGTTTTATCCAACAATTCGTGTAGAAGGAACGCTTGTAAACTTTAAACCTTCGGCTAAATACACTTCTTACGAAGACGAGCCTTTAGACCTTGAATTAATTGAAGGTATACCAACGCAAAATTTTGAACTTAAAATCGGCCTAGACAACCTAGTACCCGATTACATAATTGACAAAATTAACCGGGTTTTAACGCTAGATGAAACATATGTAGACGGTTTTAAAATAGCAAGAACTTCAGATGAATTTGAAGTGGAAAGAATACCGGGCCGCGCTGACGCTTTTTGGACTTTACCAATCCGGGCTTCTTTGAATAGAATGGGTAATACGTTAACTGTTGACGGTGAATTAAATAAAGCGGTTGCAGTTATTTACCAAATTGATAATAGTTACTTTGCAGATTTAAGCGGTCAAGTATCTGCTAACGTGATACAAATTACTAACGTTGAACAACAATAATTATGGCAACCTATAACCCTAAATTTTCAATAACTGCTGCGCCCGGCGTTACCGGTTATTTATATCTTGCTCTTGCAGAAGCAAGCGCACCTAATACGCCGGTTGCAAATTCGGGCCAAATAGCCCCGCCGCACAACGCAAGTAGGCAAATTCAAATAACAGGCCTGAACCCGGTAATCCATATTTTTACTTTATATGAAACTGACGGCGTTGCAACAACCGGTACTGTTTTAGCTAACGGAAGTATTGACCCGGCAACTTTAGGCGTTGAACTTAGAACGCCTTTATTCATTACCGGCGGCGTGAGCGAAGGGTTTGACGCCGGTACGAATTATTATTTGGCCCCTGACGATTACTTAAAAGGTTGGGATTATTTATTAGAAATTCGTGGCCAAGGTACTTTAGACCCCGCTACAGAGTACACTGTAGACGCAGATAATAACCCGTATATTTCACAACCCGGATACCAAATACAAAACGATGAAAAATGGGTTATTAAATTTAGCCCTAAAATTGTTGTTTTAAATCCAACAGCTAACAGCGGCGGTAATTTGATTGGTTCAACAACCGTATTAACAACCGACGCCGATTTAACGGTTGACGATATGGGCAATTTATACATATTGTCAAGTGAAACAAGTACAATTAAAATCGTATTACCAAGTCTCGCAACCGTTACGGCTAATAAGCTGATTATGTTTATAAGCGAAGGCGGAAGCCACGTAAACGCTGTTTTAGAAGGCTTTGATACAGGTTCCGGGCTTGACGTTATTGATTACATGAACCAAGAAAGAACGGATATAAAATTGGGCCAAAGCGAACAAATATGGTTCTTCAAATGGGTTGACCCAACTGACAATACAAACATCAGGTGGAAAGTTTTAAACCCGTCAGACACAATAAAATTGGTCGGCGAAAAGGTTTATTCCGACCATTATTTAGACGCCAATTTATTGAATTGTATTTACGCAGACGGCAGGGAATTAGACCGCGTTGTATACGCGCGTTTATGGGAATACGTACAAACCCTGCCTGCAGAAATGTTGGTAACTGAAGAAGTTTGGAATACAGCGACCAACGGAGTTTATACCAACAGGTCAAAATATAGCCAAGGCGACGGTTCTACAACTTTCAGAATTCCTATTTTTTACAACGAAGGTTTTTTAAGGGGCGTTAACCAAGCCACAAGAAAGGCGTTAAGTTACGAGGCTTTACAAATTTTAGACCACCAACACATTACCCCTTCCGGCGGTTTAAATGATTTAGGCGGCCAAGGTTACGGGAAAACGCTCCTAGATTATTTTGTTGGTTTATTTACCGGGCCAAGTAACGGCAAAAGGGATATTACGAGCAGGCCAATAGCCAACGGAAGCCAAAGCCCAACTTATATTGGCGGAACAGAAAACAGGCCCTCGAACACGGCCCAATATATTTTAATACGAATCTAAAAAACTATAATTTTATTTTATGAAAAAACTGCTTACAATTATATTTTTAGCCTTGGCCTTTACGGGCGAATCGCAAACTTACAACCAATTAAGTACAACTTATGGGAGTTTTTTAAGAAGAATCAGGCCCGATTCGACCCTTCATATACCAACCTTTAACGGTGCGCCGGTTGGCGTAAGTTCATTACGTTCAACGCAACAAGACCGGGGGGCGTTTTACTATGATTCAGCAGGCAAAAAAGTATACATTTTCCACCCCAAGGATTTAACTTGGACTTTAATTGGAGGTTCTTCAATAGCTTGGGACAGCGTTACAGGCAAGCCGGTTAATTTTAGTACCACTTACGCTTTAAGCAATGATGTAAGAGATAGTATTCAATCAAGAGTTCCTTACGAAAACGCTACAAGGAATTTGATTATGGGCAACTATCGCGTATCCGCTAGAACCTTGTTGGGGGATAGTATTATGGCGAGAGGGAGTGGGGGTATTAGCGTGTACAGCAATAGCGGTACGCACGTTGCGTTGTTCGGTGCGGGGGGTGGTAGTGGTACTACGCTATACGGTGGTTTGAACGGCACAACGGGAACGTTTAGTGGGGTGTTTAATGTAACCAATACAACCGCATCAACTTCGTCTAGTACGGGGGCTTTGGTAGTCGGGGGAGGTATTGGTGTAGGCGAAAGCGGCATAAATGGAGTTAGAATACACAGAGGCGCTGCAAATGATATAAACAGTTTAGGGATAGGCACAAGTGCGCTATCTTCAACTACTACGGGTCAGTTAAACGTTGCGGTTGGTATATCCGCAATGGTGTTAACAACTACGGGCGGTAGCAATACGGCAGTAGGTGGTAGTGCGTTAGGTCTTAATACTACGGGGGGTAGTAACACGGCAGTAGGGGCAAGTTCATTAACGGGGAATATTAGTGGCAATTCAAACTCTGCTTTAGGTCGTCTTTCTTTATTCGCATTAAATAGTGGTTCGGATAATACAGCACTAGGTTTTAACGCAATAGGTGCATTAACAAGCGGTTCAAGCAATATTGCAATAGGCTCGGGTACGGGCAACCTAACCAATGGCGGGGCAACAGTTACTACGTTAAATAACAGCGTCTTAATAGGTAGCGATACTAGACCATCCGCAAATTCAAATACCAACGAAACTGTTATAGGCTTCCAAGCACGAGGCAACGGCTCAAACACCGTAACGATAGGGAATAGTTCGGTAACAAACAACTACTTTTCAGGCAACGTAAGGGCTAACCAATTCACAAAAGGTTTTCCGTCCGATGCAAACAGAGCGTTTGCTGCTTCGGGTGGTGCTGATTCAATCGCCTTGTATATGGAAGAATATGGTAACGGCGCATCTTCGCCCGATGTGTTTTTCTATAAGGGTCGGGGCACTTTAGCGTCAAGGTCAAATGTTCAATCGGGTGATAACCTTATCTCAATAGTGGGCGGTGGTTATGTAGATGCTGCACTCAATCCAAGTATAGATATATTAGGGCGGGTTATAAACGTAAACACCACGAACGATAGAGCGGACGCAGATTTTATTGTAAGGCAGACGTTTAACGGAACAACCTTTAACGAAAACCTATTGGTGCAAGCCAATGGTGGTAACGTTGTAGTCAGGGGTGGTGGTACATTCGGCGGCAATGTTGGTATAGGTACTACAAGCCCAACGGAAAGACTGCACCTACAATCAAGTCAACCCGTTATTAGATACACCAAAACGGGCATAGTGAATTGGTTTGTAGGAAACGTTACGGGCAACAACTTTGCAATCAATACCGATGCCACAGCATTTGATGAATTTACTATCAATACGGGCGGGGAGATTATAGCCCCAAGCGTTTATACGGCAACCGTAGGCGGTACAAATAGAGATGTGTTCGTGGATAATACGGGCTTAATCGGTTACGTTAGTTCATTTAGGGCATCCAAGAAAAACATTGCGCCATTAGCCAAAACGGATTGGTTGCACAAGCTAAACCCCGTTACATTCAATTACCGCATCAAAGACGCTAAAGGCAAGTATACCGATTCAGCGTATAAAGAAAAGGAATACGGTTTAGTAGCTGAAGAAGTAGAAACCGTTAACCCTGAAATGGTTTTTTACGATGTCGACAGTACGGGCAAACATTTAAGAGGGGTACACTATTCTAAATTAATCATCCCGCTACTCAAAGAAATCCAAGACCAAAAGAAACGCATTGATGCACAACAAACAGCAATAGAAGCATTGATTAAAAGAATTGAATTACTAGAGAAAAAGTAAACACCACTACAAAAAATAGGGTCAAATCACCGTAAACAATACAATAATAACTACATAAATTTGTAAAAAATGAGCAAAAGTAAATTAGGCCAAATCAATTTGAGGGATGCTTTCCACGGCTTTGTGGTGGCTTTCCTTACCGCATCACTAACGGGCATCATTGAATCGTTAGACAGCGGTCATCTGCCATCGTTAGCTAGTATTAAAATCCATGCTATTGGTGGGCTTATTGCGGGTATTT
>JACCDR010028199.1_pt1 | contig 23264 bp, 12 predicted proteins | sample 7446431 | NCBI WGS metagenome assembly JACCDR01 (sample SAMN15323443, study PRJNA562643) | freshwater metagenome | isolation source: river surface water | place: USA:Blue River Watershed | collected 2017-08-17 | reverse complement strand
TTTTTTTTTTTAAAAAAAAGTGTGACTCAAGTCACACACGGTTTCGGGCTTGGCGAAGGTGGCGATTTTCACCACAAATGTTCATACGAAGCACGAATGTTCAAATTTACGAAAAACTATCATACGAAGCACTGAACCGCCACTTTTGCCAAACCCGTGTTAGGCGTATGTGCTTCTCTTCCTATCAACCTGTTTACACAGTTCTGTTTTTAGTTCTGTCGGCAAGTCGTCCCAATGTAAGTCAAGCAAAGCCCCTTGTAGTGAATACAAATAATAACAAACTGGAAATGTTTTGTCAGGATTTTGTTTGCAGATACTTTGATATGCTTTTACAGGTGTCATTTGAGCAAGGTCTGCAAGTGAGAAAACGCCTATCTCGTTTAGGCGTTTCTCAATAGTTGCTCCAATATTTTTTGCACCTTTTAAATTGTTGGAAAGTTGCGTTTTCATAACTATTTGTCTTGTGGTGGTGAATACTTCACAATGTCAATGCCGATGCCATTAGGGTCCTCAATGGCGAAATGCCTGTCGCCCCAAGGTTCGTTTCGGATGTCAATTTTTATGGGTACACCTTTCTTTTTAAGGTCGTTGTAGATGTCGTCCACATCATCTACTTCAATTGTCAGATACATTCCTTGTCCCAAAAAAGGCTTGTGAAAGAAAGGTTGCTGACTTGGGTGGTTGGGAAGCAAAAAACTAATTTCTGCTTCGTGGTTTGGGGTGTGTAATAAGAGGTAAAACTCATTTTCAAATGTTACCCCGAAACCTAAATAGTTGGTATAAAAAGCTTTGCTTTCAGCCAACTTTGTTGTGAGAACTCCTGCGTTTAATTTCATCTTGTTTTGTTTTTTAATTGTTGAACTTGATTGTGAAAAAGCATTTGCCGTTAAGCAAGCTACTGTTAGAATTGTGAGTATTCGTTTCATCATTTTATGTTTTGATTTACGATACAAAAATCTATCAAATCACAGTTCAAACATTGTATAAAACGGACATAATCATCTGCCAAACGCCTTGCTTGGTGTTACACCATAAAAATTCTTGAATTCTTTGATAAAATGAGCTTGGTCGTAATAGCCTACATCAAAAAATAATTTGTTTTGTCGCAAACTTTGAGATGAAGGCTTAGCACGAAGAATATTTTGAAAACGAACCACTTTTGCAAAAGTCTTAGCTGTATCACCAATATAAAACTCAAAAAGTCTGCGAAGTTGTCTTTGACTTATACCTGTGTTTAAGTCCTGTTCAATATTTAAAACCCCAAACTCTTGAAGTATCTTTTCAATAGCATTGTAAAGTCTGCTGTCGTTGTCGAAAGTTGTGTTTTCAATAAGATTGATAAAATAACTGTCAAATGTTTTTTGTGCTTGTTCTGGCGTTAATTGATGATGAAAATTGTCGGCAATGAAAGTTGAAACTTTTGGCACTACGTTACATAATTGTTCAAAACGATTACTCAATTCAGAAGCATTAATTCTGAAAAGTTGCGGAAACATTGTCGGCAAGAAACGAACACCTATGTAATGAAATGAGTTGTCAAGCGGGAACTCAGTGAACTTTTTACAAAATCCCATTACAAAATTGTCCGTGGGATTATTGAGTTCAAAAAAGATGTCAATACAACCGTCTGCAACTACACGATAAATGAATGGCTCAGAAAGTGTCTCGGTCGTTTTAAGTTGCCAGTAACAATAAATATAGTTTTGCAGTCTTATGTCGGGCAGAAATTCTGAATAGGTTACTTTGTCAGCCGGTTGTTTAACGGTCGGTTGAATTGGTTTGTAAAGTTGTCGTATGTCTGCCGATGTTTTCAATATTTACGGTGTCTTTTAGCATTACGCCTAACATAAAATAAACGCAACGATTCCTCAATATTTTTGCGCACAAAATCGGCGTAAATCCTACGTGGAGCCTTGCAGGGTGTTTTTTTCACAAAACACCTTCGATGTGCCATCATCCTGCGTGGTTGACGAGGCATACAAGTTTGTACAAAGGCTTTCCTGTCGGGATAACGTCTACACAAGTTTGTACAAGCGTCATCCAGACAGGACGAGCCTTGTATTGAACTTGTGCAGCCACCGTCCTGCTGGGATGACGCCTACACAAACACTCTAAACCCCTCAACCTCTCAGGCCGACGCCTGAACAAACTTGTTATTGTAATACCTACCTCAGACTCACCATTTACTCATTTTATTCTTAGTCTATCATAAAAGGAATCACAGGTACTACGTCTATTTTTTTGATTCGGGCAAATCGTTCTTCCTCTACATCTATGATCCGCCAGGTATGAGCTTTCAGTGCATGAAAAGTCTTCCCTTCTTTGGTGACACCTGCCCATTCAAACTCAACCTGCATCTCAAATTCATGGTTCTGAATGTGGGTGATGATAAAATTTCGAGGAAAATGATTGCTGATACTCAGCCCCATAGGTCTGTCCTGAAGCCAAGCCGTGAGCTGGTCAAAGGTAGTAATGGGAGAAGCCCAGACAAAATTCAGTGTAAAGTCAGGTGCCAGTAGTTCTTTGAATGGTTCTACATTTCCATCCAATTGTTGCATGAGTACTAGCCAGTAGTACATCAGTGACTTACATCGATTAATCGGGTAAGCATCTTCAAAGGGTTTATGAGGTATTTCACCTGTAGGTGTAATGGAAATCTTTGTAAAGATGGGCAACAAACCTTCTTTTTTTTGTAGTTCAGTAGCATAATGGATAGAATAATTGTGCTCAGTGCCATCGGGTTTGATATTCTGGTACATAATATCCGCCTTCAGATTGAGTACACCGTTTTCATGTTCGTCTACGGTTACTTGTTGTATATGGTGAGCATTTTTCCATCCTATATAAGCCGACAATTGTTCTGGATACGCTGAAACACCCCGCATTTCCCCAGCTGTTGACTGAATAACTACCTGCTCGTCCAGAATATCCAACTGATTAGCAATGCGTTGGGGATGGGTAATATCTCGTTCGTATAACTGATACCAGCGGTACAATTGGGCAATAGCAGCGTGACTGTTGGTGGAGGATACCATTAGATTTTGATTAGTGGTTATAATTAATTGATGGTTATACGATGAAATATAGTTTAGAAGACAATCAAAATCAAGGAAATCGTATATCAAGTTATGCCCATCGTACATTTTCAAACACAGTTCAATCTTTAATCTCAAAAAGAGGACATACATTTTAAATCTGAAAACAGTTTATTCTATGCCTCTATTTTGCTTTCTATACACAATTTTCAACGCAAATCTGTACTAGATGCGTTTGCAAATGCAGCCAAAGATCATCAAAGCAAAAATAGTTCATATTTGTGCCATGCAGATTTTCAGCGACTGGTCATACGGATGCCTAGCAGTACCAAAAAGCCTCCTTCCAACGTAGACCGTTCTACTTTTTCTCCTAAAATCAAGACGGCCAGTGTCACAGCAAATACAGGCACCAAGTTGCCAAAAACAGCTGTTTTGGAGGGTCCAATGGCTCGTACACCCTGATAAAACCAGTTAAAGGCTACTACCGTTGAGAAAACAGCCATAAATACTATACACCCCCACAATTTCAGACTCATTGAGCCATAGGTATGTAAGGCTCCTTCTGGAATAGCTAGTATCCCAAGCCCAATACACCCAACCAATGACGAATAGGCCGTAATGGTCAGTGGTGAAAGGGTTTGTACCGCCACTTTGCCTACAAGCGTATAAGCCACCCAGGTCAGTACACATCCAAAAATCAGCAGGTCGCCGAGGGAGAGTCCGGCGGTTAGGGTTTGGTACCAGGGTTGTCCGCTGGAAGCTGGATTTTCTTGCAACCATGTAATGATGTCTATCCGCAGTACTACCAAAATGGTTCCTAACAATGCGAGTACAATTCCTACCCACTGCATTGGCTTCAAGGTTTCTTTGAAAAACACCACACTGCCTAGGGCTGTCACCATTGGGCTGATGGCCACAATGACAGAAGCCCTACTGGCTGTCACAAGGGTTAAACCATTGAAAAATAATACATTATATAAAAATATACCACACAGGCCTGACAAAGCTACTACTCCCCACTGCCGCAACGACAGTACAGGGAGTCGTTTTTCGGTCTGATACAACACCACAAACAGCAGGCTTGTGGCCACTATAAACCGGGCAAATGCGGCACTATACGGCCCTACGCCGCCCGTCATTAGCATCCTTCCTGAAATAAAACCGCCTCCCCAGAACAAGGATACTAGCACCAATTTAAGATAGGTCATTGTAGTTTGTTGAATGGTTGAATAACTGAAAATTTTAGTATAATTGTTTCTGTATGCAAACAAGATAGAATTTTACAGAAAACAAAAACCTTCTATATATAATACAAGTTTCGTAATCAACTATTCCATCCGCACAACATTTCTTCAGAATTTCTCTAGATATTTGTCTAAAATCTCCTGTCCATGAAACTTTTATTGATTGAAGACGAAAAATCACTGGCAGATAGTATTCTGGCTTATCTTCGTACAGAAGGCTATCTATGTGAACTGGCAGCTACATTTGAGGCGGCACTGGAAAAAATCCATCTCTATGCCTACGACTGCATGATTGTAGACATTACGCTGCCCGATGGCAATGGACTAGAGTTGATTCAGCAATTGAAAAAAAATAGCATTGGGTCAGGGATTATCATTATTTCAGCCCGGAATTCACTAGAAGACCGGATTACAGGACTCGACAGCGGCTCAGACGACTACCTGACCAAGCCGTTTCATTTGTCAGAACTCAATGCCCGCATCAAGTCCATCATCCGTAGGCGTAACTTTCAGGGCAACTCCAAGGTACTTTTTCACGAACTCACCATTATTCCCGATCAGCAACAAGCCTTTGTACATCAGACAGAGCTTCAGCTGACCCGAAAAGAATTTGACTTGCTGTTGTATTTTGTAGCCAATCGCAGCCGGGTTCTAACCAAAGAATCCATCGTAGAACACCTCTGGGGAGACGATTCCGAGATGCTAGATTCATTTGATTTTCTGTATACACACATTAAAAATCTTCGAAAAAAAATTCTGGAAAAAGGCGGACAGGATTATATTCAGTCGGTGTATGGCATTGGTTACAAGTTTACCAACTCCGTCTCGCTACCTCATTCATGAAGCTTCTCACTCAAACCATCCTGGTTTATCTGCTGTTGTCTGTGCTGATTGTCGGCTTAGCCACTCCGCTGCTCTATCGAGTTGTGTATCAGGCAGTATTACACGAAACCACTGAAATTCTACGTCATCGAAAAAAAGACATCCGAAAAAAACTCAAATCCCTCCAGTCTCCGCAAGAAATTGAATTATGGCAAAAAATGTCCGATGACATAGACTTGGAGCTGCTCCCCAATGGCACCAGCCTCAAAGATTCTATCTATACCACTGAGAGGACTGTGGGCAAAAGCATTCACCCAGAACCTTTTTGTGAGATACGTGGCACGGTAAAGATTGGCACCCAGCTCTATTTATTTCGGGCTCGTGCGTCGATGGTTGAAAGCAATGAACTGGTTCAGAGCATTGTACAGTCACAATTATATCTGCTGGTTGCTTTACTGGCGGGTCTACTGCTGATGAACTGGCTGCTCTCCAAACACATCTGGACTGCATTTTATGGCACAGTAAACCGCCTAAAAAACTACGATATATCGCAAAAAAATCTTCCAGATCTTCCTAAAAGCTCCATTACCGAATTTCAAACGCTGAACGAGGTTATTGGTCGCATGATGCACAAAATATCTTCAGACTACCAGAGCCTGAAGCAGTTTACAGAAAATGCCTCGCATGAAATCCAAACACCACTCGCCGTTATGACCAACCGGCTGGAAATGATGATGCAGGATACCACCCTGACCCAGGAACAACTAGAAAACCTACATACCTCCTATGCCGCTGCAAACCGTCTTTCGAGACTCAATCAGGGTCTATTATTGCTTACCAAAATAGAAAACCGCCAGTTTACCGCCCATGAGATTATTAACCTGAAAGATGCACTGGAAGAAAAAATGAACTGGCTACAAGAATGGATAGAACAAAAGCAGCTACAGACCCAAATAACCCTGACTCCTACCCAACTTTCGATGAATCCGATGCTGGCACAGATACTGGTTTCTAACCTGCTTGGTAATGCGATCCGACATAACTTACCCGGCGGTACACTCCTAATCTGCCTCACCAGCCAGCAATTGCGCATATCCAACTCAGGTATAGCCCCTCAAACTGACCCAATGGCGTTTTTTGAACGATTTCACAAAGCTCAACCTCACTCTGAGTCCCTAGGACTTGGACTGGCTATTGTCTGGGAAATCTGCACCTTGTATGCATTTACCATCTCCTATACATATACCTCAGATCTTCATACCATTACAGTTGATTTTTAGTTCTATGTGGTAATCATGCATTTGTGGATAAAAAATATTGTGTTCGACATACCCTCCTATACACACATTTTTGCTCTAAAAATCATTTTTTTTTCACCTTTTTCTTTCCACTTCAGTTTCTCTCCAACATTGCTTTTTACTTTTGACCATTCACTTAAAACTCTTTATCTATAACAGATCAAGACGTAGAATTACTTTTATTTGATAATCAAACAAATAACATTCAAACTACATTTCATGCTGTATTTTATCTATGCATAAATTATTTTAAGCAGTAATTAGAATAAATTTATGCGGTACAAATAATTTGATTATCAATAAACAACTGATTATCAATTAACAGTAATTCTAGTGAATGAATAGTCTCGTTTTTCTTTCATCACCTTACACCTTACATGAGGCAACAAACGCACAGAGAATTTTGTCTGTACGTACTTTAAAACTTCCCTGCTAGTAAGAAATATTTCCTGCTAGCAGTTTTTTATCAGGTAGTCCAAACACTACACATTCTTACATCCCCTTGGTGTATGAAAAACAAACGCCAAGGGGATTATTCGGATTCATTTCTTGCGTATATGCGATACGATTTTTAGAAAGACATGGAAAGAAATCTTTCAATTCTTACTTGAAGCAATCATTCCTGATTTGCTTTCACTCCTATACATAAAAGAAAATTTTCCCTACAAAATCCCCTCTACTAACACACTAGTCCACTAATAATCAATTAGTTATTCAAATCTTTATAAGATTATAGACTAAACTCTATTAAAAAAACAGCAGATGCAGAATACTTTTTTTTAATACTTATTAAAAAAAACTTACATCGGACAGGTTACATTTTTGAGGACGTGATTGACAAAGCTATACGAAACTCATTTGGCAATCTAATTCATTTACGTTGACTATGCTGACCCATTTATCTCCAACCCCTGCTTCGGTTGTGCAATCTTACGACAATAAGAGTTTACAGTATTGGGACAATTTCTATGTGACGCACCGTTCGGAGTTTCTGAAGTGGGCTTACAAAACCTATCATCTGACCCCCGAGGAGGCTATTGATATCTACCAGGATGCGACCATGATTCTATATGAAAACGCATCTAATGGAAAAATAAACAATTTGCAATGCAGCCTGAAGACGTATTTTTTTGGTATTGCCAAAAATCTGATCAGTACATATCTGAAAAAGAAAATCAGAGAAAAAGAACGGCATGAGAAATTGTCTGAAAATGAATACCTGTTGGAAAACCTGATGTCCTCAGACCGTGACAATGACTGGATGGAAGCAACGCTGGAAGGAATGGCCGAGTCTATCAAGAAACTTTCACAGAAAGGACAAACCATTGTACGCATGTTTTATTACGAAAAAATGTCTCTGAAAGAAATCACCCAGGTGCTGGGGTATAAAAGTGAAGACGTAGTGAAAACCACTAAAATGCGGTATATGAAAATCTTGCGTGAAATCATTGAATCAGATATACAGTATTCGTGATTTTGGAGTACGTCAAACTACTGTCTTTTTTCAAACCTGCGACCACCTGTTTCGGGTGAATTTAAATAAACTATTTTTCTAAATGGGATAGACTTGTTTTACCGATTTTTTCTTACATTTGGTAGTCCATACACATACATCATTGTATTGTAGGACTACCTTTTTAATTTACACTCTCTCTAAAAGATAATCATCTCTGTATAAGCATATTAAAACTATATTCATCCGACAAAAATAGTACAGGTTTCATATAAGAATATCTTTTTTTCTCTAAAAAAGTACATAACATCTTCCATAAAAAGTACCTATTTTCGAACGAAAACTAGTCAATGAAATACCTTTCCTTTCTTATCGGTGTGTGGCTTGCCTTACTACCTGCCAATAGTTCAGCTCAATCTGTGCAGAATATTCGCATCCAGAGCAAGGGCAATCTGGTGATGATTTACTATGACCTGATTGGAGAAATACCAGGTCAACTCTTTGAGATAAAGGTCTTCAGCTCGCATAATTCCATGGAAAGCCCACTCCTGTACGTTCGTGGAGACGTGGGTACTCCTATTGCACCAGGCACAAACAAATATATCGAATGGGGCGTAAAGAAAGAAATGGATACTTTTAATGGGGTTGTAAGTCTGAAACTAGAAGCTACGCTTATATTTTCCCCTATAGTAACAAAACTACCTAACCATGAAGCCAAACTCAGACGTGGACGATCCTATGAGGTAACCTGGAATGGTGGGGTAGCCCAAGAGAACCTGCAACTGGAACTTTGGAAAGACAGTACCTTTCGTTTTATCATTACCCGTGTGCCTAATACAAATACCTATACATGGGAGTTGCCCCTCAAGTTAACGCCTGGTGAAAATTATACGATTCGACTAGTAAGTGTACAAACACCTACTAACTTTCGGTTTACTGAACCCTTCGCCGTGCGTCGGAAGATTGCAATAGCAAGCAAACTAGCTCCTGTAGGTCTGGCAGCAGGGATAGGTATATGGGTATTGATTAAAAGCTTCACTCCTACCACCGAACCTGAACTTCCTGCACCCAATGGTCCGCCCAAATAGCAAGGCTGCCCACAGCAGATAGCTGGCAACTTTCTTTATGATGGATGTACTCAAATATCTTGTGTGCCTATCGTACAGATACTATTAGCATCTAATCAATAGTCAGTACTCATAGGAAAAAATATTATATATACCTGTACATAGGAACGAAGTTTGTACAGGTAGAGAGGCAGGAATAACGGACATTCGTTTTTTTTATATCATTTCTATGAAAAAACATTTAATTGCTTTTTTTGTCATTCTTTTTCAGAGCAGCTGGATTTGGGGACAGGCTCCAGTCGTGACGGTCTATAGTCCACAGCCCAATGCAACCCAGGTACTGGCTACGAAAAATCTGGAGATCACCTTTGATTTGCCTGTAAAAAAAGGCATTTCTGGTAGTATCACTTTCTTGCTAGGAACGGTAACACAGGAAATTATTGACATTAATTCGCCTACTATTAGCATTACTGGCAAACAGGTAACGATTGACCCAACTACTACTTTTCCTCCAGGAGTTGTATTATCTGTACATATTACTGCTGGGGCTTTTTTGGGGGTAAGCAACAACCAACCCTATCTAGGCATTCCACTAGCCAACACGACCACGTGGCGTTTTACTACTGATGGCACACCACCAATCATCAGTCAGCTAACACCAGTGGCCAATGCCACAGGTGTAGCTCAAAATACAAGACTACAGGTACGATTCAGCGAACCTGTAGTAAAAAGAACGGGCAGTATTACGATTCGCAATGGTAGTACCATTCTGGAAACGATCAATGTAGCCACAGCCCCAACCAGTGTACTGACTCTTGCGAATGACAGTATTCTGACAATTAGTCCAGTTACGAGTTTTCCTTCTTCGGCAGCTATTTCTGTTACACTGGCAGCCGGAACCTTTAACGACCTTTCAGGCAATGCTTTTGCTGGAAATGCCACTTCTCTCTGGCGTTTTACAACAGTAGACCTAACCCCACCAACAATCCTATCTGGAAGTTATGTGCCCGCCAACAGTGCCATCAACATAGTTCCAACGACCAACCTGACCATCCAGTTCAGTGAAAAAGTAGTGAAAGGCACTGGAACTATTCTTATCCGTAACGGTACTACCACCCTAGAAACGATCAATGTAGCCACAGCACCCGCAGGTGTAGTCACCATTACTTCTGATAGTGTGGTAACGATCAATCCAGTGAATAACTTTCCATCAGCAACTAGAATTTCGGTAAGTTTACAAGCTGGAACGTTTACCGACTTGGCAGGAAATGCCTTTTCAGGAAATGCTGCTTTACCTTGGACTTTTCAGGTAGCTGATGTGATACAGCCAACGGTATTTGCGGGTAGTTATGTTCCTGCCACAGGGTCAAGTAGTATAAGTCCGACCGTTAATCTGAGTCTTCGATTCAGTGAAAAAATCACCAAAGGAACAGGACTGATTACCCTCAGAAACGGAAACACTATTCTGGAAACAATCAATGTAGCCACAGCACCCGCAGGTGTAGTCACCATTACTTCTGATAGTATTTTGACTATCAATCCAGTAACTGATTTTCCTTCTTCAGCTCAAATCTCGATTAGTCTAGCTTCAGGAACATTTGTAGACTTGGCAGGAAATGCCTTTGGCGGAAATGCTGCTTTACCCTGGACTTTTCAGGTAGCAGATGTAATTCCACCGACTGTCATCCAATACAACCCAGCCCCCAATGCAACAGGGGTATTGCCAGGTGCGGTTCTTCAGCTTACCTTCAGTGAACCGATTCAGAAAGGCACTGGCGGAATTCTGGCCATAGACCAGGGAACGACTAGTCAAGCAATAGCTGTCACTCATTCGGCAGTCAGTGTATCTGGAAATACGGTTACCATCACGCCACCAGCTCTGCTGCCAATTAACTCGACGATTAGTATACAAATCAGTCCTGGAGCCTTTCAGGATCTGGCTGGCAATGCCTATGCAGGCATTGCTACCCCTACCGCCTGGCGTTTCCAGACCCTGACCGACAACACACCACCTGTCATTACCCGCCTACAACCCCGAGATGATACCACACAAGTAGCTGCCAATGCCCCACTTGTGATGGTATTTAGTGAACCTGTCAAAAAAGTAGCTGGAGGCACGATTGTACTCGTACCCTCATCTGGCGGTACGCCTATAAGCATTCCAGTCAATAGCCCCAACATAATCATTGGAGGCAATCAAAATACGGTTGTAACGATCGTTCCACCGCAACCTTTCCCTTCTGGTTCGGATGTCTATGTACTCATCTTTCCAAATTCTTTTTCGGATGATCTCGGCAACCCATTTGAGGGAATTACGGCGGCTACTACTTGGAATTTTCGCATCATAGATACATCCATCCCAACATTAGTGTCGCTGACACCTGCCAACGGAACCACGGGCGTAGCCCCTGCTGCCAGTCTGGTACTGACATTCAGTGAACCTATTAAAACCGGAAGTGGTAAACTAACCATCAGCCAGGGCACAGGTAATTCGGTACAAATCATAGATATTACAGATACCCGCCAGGTGTCTGTCAACGGCAATTCGGTAGTAATTACCCCACCTGACCCACTAGTATCTGGAGCTTTGGTAACGGTACAAATACCAAGTTCTGCGATTACAGACTTGTCTGGAAACAGGTTTGCCGGAATCTCAGGCAATACATGGCAGTTTACAGTAGCCGACATTCAACCCCCAGTACTGGTGGCTAATGGCTTTGATCCAGCAGACAATGCCCTCAATGTGGCTTCTAATAAAATCTTGCAACTGACTTTCAACGAGAAAATTAAAAAAGGAAATGGGTCGGTGATTATCACCACAAACGGCGTTTCGCAGACCATCCCAATGACCAATGCAGCCATTGTTGCGACCGACAACATTCTGACTATCAATTATTCTACCATTCAGACGGGAGGTTTTACATCTGGGGCACAGGTATATGTATTGCTGTCGTATGGAGCCGTGACAGATTTGTCAGGCAACCTATTTCCAGGACTTTCCAATCCGACCGACTGGAATTTTGCGATTACAGACAACACAGCTCCAGTGGTTCGTCGGCTTTCGCCATCCAGTGGAGCTACCAACATTTCCTCTAATACTACCCTACTGGTATCGTTTTCAGAATTGGTGAAAGCTGGCGTTGCACCCAACAACCGAATCCGCATTTTTCAGGTCGGCAATGCCACGCCACTGGAAGAGATTGCAGCCAGCAATACCTCCAAAGTTAGTATCCGTGACAGTATCGTGACCATTCTCAACAGTCCGTTGCCTGTATCAGGATTAGATATCTATGTCACGATTGAGACTGGAGCCTTTACAGACTTGGCCGGAAACCCATTTGCAGGTATACTGACCAATACCCAATGGCGTTTTGGACTGGCCGACGGACAGCCACCCATATTCACTATTCTTTCGCCAGCCAATGGAGCTACCAACGTAGCTGTCACAAGTCCACTGAGTATTACCTTTTCGGAAAAAATTAAAAAAGGTAGCACAGGCAAGGTTTTGCTGTTCTCCCGAAAAAATGCCAGCCAAACCATTGATCTGGCAGATATTACTGTGACTAACGAAACAGCCCTGATTCCCCACGCCCCTTTTCTGTCTAGTGACACACTCTATGTATTGGTGTTTCCGGGAACCTTCACCGACCTGACAGGCAATGCCTTTCCAGGCATCAGTGACGAACATACCTGGAAGTTTACCACACAAGACATTACACCCCCACAATTGGTAGCCCTGAAGCCATCCAATGGTAGCCAGGGGATTGCCCTGCAACCCAAGCTAGAACTAACCTTTGACGAAACCATTATCAAAGGAACCAGTGGCAACATTACAATCTATCAGGTTAATACCAACACCGTGCTGCAAACCATTCCCGTGGTGGGTTCTGCAGTGGCAAATTCACCCATTCTAGTAGCCGGAAAAACAGCTTCACTTACACTACCTGCCAACCTGCCAACAGCTACCCCAGTCGCTGTTCGGATAGACCCAGGTACATTTACGGATCTGTCGGGCAATGCGTATGCTGGCATAACCAACACCAACAGCTGGATTTTCACAACCATAGACGTGAATGCTCCGTTTATTACCACTTATTCACCGCCACGAAACGTCAACAATGTACCTACTAACACCAACCTGACCTTCACCTTTAATAAAGAAATACAAAAAGGCAATGGTAATCTGACCCTAGGGGTAAGTAAACAAACGGGTTCGATTCTGATTCCGGTGAGTAGCAACGTAGTAGCCATAGATGCGTCCCGTCTGACAGTGGTGGTATCACTGGCTGGATTTTTCCCGAATGGCATTCCGTCTGGGGCAACCATCACAGTCACCATGGATGCGGGAACGTTTATAGACATTGCCAACAACAATCCATTTGCGGGTATTCCTATCAGTGACCCGTGGCAATTTACCGTCAATGATATTATTCCGCCTGATATTGCCGTGCTTTCTCCCGCAGACAATGCCACTGGTGTGCCTGTCTCTACCACCTTGACCCTGACCTTTACTGAACCTGTCAAAGCCGGAGCTGGGAAAATATACATCTACCAGCAAGGCTCTACTGCACCACTGCTCACCCTGAACGCCAACCAAGGAACAGGACTTTCAGGAACGACCGTTTCGTATCCGATTTCTCTGCCAGCGGAAACAAACCTGTATGTGCAGATAGATGCTACAGCCTTTACAGATCTGTCTAATCTGCCTTTTGCGGGTATTTCCAGCACTGAACGGTGGAATTTTAGTACCCAAGATACCAACCCGCCACAGATAATTACCTATGCTCCAGCCAACAAAGCTATCAATGTGCCTGTAACACAGGAACTGGTACTGACATTCAATGAATCTGTAAAAAAGGGAGCAGATGGAGACATTACTGTCAATACAGGTGGCATCATACAGAAAATCCGGATTCAGGATGCCGTGTTTGAAGCCGACAAGACGGTTCGTTTTCCCCGAACATTTGACTTTGTTTCCGGACAGCCTGTCTTTGTACTCATTCCAACCGGACTTATCACTGATCTTTCTGGCAACCCGTTTGCAGGTATAACCAACGCCGATCAGTGGTCGTTTACGGCTATTGACAATATAAAGCCACTGGTGACTACCCTGACCCCACCCAAAGGAGCCACAGCTGTACTTCCCAACACCGTACTGAGCCTAACCTTCAGCAAACCGATGAAGCTGGGCAGCGGGACTATTTTTATTTCGCAGCAAGGCAGCAGTCAGACCATCAGTGTACCCAGTACAGGCATTCTGTTTAGCAACAATGACCGTACCATTACGCTACCCAATAAAACCTTCCCAGCAGGCCCTGTAACTGTGTTTATTCCGCCAGGCACATTTACCGATAAAACAGGCAATGCCTACGATGGCATCAACGATTGGACGTTTACAGTAGCCGATGTGATTGTACCTATTGTAGTCAATACCGAGCCTGCCCGTAACGAGGTCAATGTACCTCCAAACGTCAACCTGCTGGTTACCTTTAGTGAACCTGTTCGCAAAGGATCGGGGCTGGTTACGATTACACCACAAGGAGGCCCTGCGCAAAACATAGATGTCAGTAGCTCAGATGTGATTGTACTCGGACAGAACGGCATTGGTACTACCGTTTCCATCCAGATTCCCCAAAGCCTGCCTTCAGGTAGTACCATTATTGTGACCCTACCCAGTGGAAGTTTTCTGGACCAGGAAAACAATCCCTTCAACGGAACTCAGTGGAGCTTTACCGTAGCAGATGTGCTAGTACCTGTACTGGCTGCAGTAACTCCGCTGGACAATTCGGCCCATGTAGCCCGCAACACTGCCCTAACACTGACCTTCAGCGAACCGATTGTGAAAGGGAGCGGCAAAATAAGTGTGTTTATCAACGGTTCCGAAAATGCCTTTGATGTACAGACCCTTACCCCATCCGGACGCAGCGTGACACTCACCCTACCTACGCCATTTCCGACCAATGCGGCCGTCTATGTACTGATTACCAAAGGAGCTTTTAAAGATGCCAGCGGACTTTCGTTTGAAGGCATCACGGATCAGAATACTTGGAACTTTACCATTGAAGATTATGTACCACCATTGCTGACAGATTTTGCCCCAAAAAACCCACCAGATGTGGCTGTGAATGCCAACGTGGTACTGACCTTCAGCGAACCCGTAAAGGCAGGTACAGGCACACTTCTCATTGGTTCGCAGAATATTCCGGTAACTGACAGCCGGGTACGAATCAATGGCAATATTGTAACTATTGATCCAGCAGATTTTGCCTCGAACAGTACCGTGGCCATCACTATTCCAGAAGGTAGCTTTACCGATTTGGCAGGTAATCCAGCTGATGAAAAACGATGGAGTTTCCGGGTTATTGACATTGAAGCCCCCTTTGTTGTACGATTTTCTCCAACCGACGACTCCACACAGGTTTCGACCAATGCCCTGCTTCGGATGGTACTCAGCAAACCTATCCGAAAAAACACTGGACTGATCAGTGTCTCTGTCAATGGCATCACCCGATCCATTGATGTCAACAGCACAGCTGTCACCATCGCCGCTGACCAGAAAACGGTAACCATACACCCACATACAACACCCCAGCAATCGGCTTTCCCTTCTGGAGCTGTAGTATTTGTGACCATGCCCACGGGGGTATTTGTAGACCTGAGTAGCAACAGCAATCCTTTTGGAGGAATTTCCAGCCCAACTACTTGGAACTTTATGGTAGCCGATATTCTGCCGCCACAGGTAGTCAGTCTGACTCCAGCCAATCAAGCGGTTAATATCGGCCAAACCGACGACCTAGTTATCGTCTTCAATGAAACTGTTCGCATCAGTAACACCCTGGCTACCATCAGCATTACCCAGACTACAGGTACGGGCGAACCGATTGGCATTACAGATGCCCGAGTGACCATCAGTGGCAATACCGTACGCATCCGGCATACCAAGCCGTTTGAATCGGAGGCAACGATCAATGTGGTGGTTCCCGCCTCTGCCTTTGAAGATCTTTCAGGCAATGTCCTGGCAACTCCAATCATCTGGAATTTCCAGACTGTGGATGTGATCAAGCCCATTGCTGCACAGGTTTCTCCGACACGTGGTCAGTCTAATGTAGCTACTACTTCGCCACTGGTTATTACCTTCAGTGAGAAAATAAAAAAAGGAGCTGGAAAAATCATTCTGACTGAAACTGGCAGCCAGAGTGGTGGACGAACCCAGACCTTGTCTGTAAACAGCGACTCGGTGCAGTTGAGTCTTAGCCGCCAACAGGTCACGATTCTGCACAAACCCTTCCTGTCTGGGGCTACGGTCAGTGTGATTATCTTGAACGAAGCTTTTTTGGATGATTCTGGCAACCAGTTTGACGGCTTCCCTACCCCTGAAAGCTGGAGTTTTACGGTTTCTGATATTGTATTACCCTATATTGTAAGCAAAAATCCAGAAGATGAAAGTATTGGCATCGCACCCACTACTGAGTTGATCATTAACTTTTCGGAACCCATGAAACGGGGCAGATTGTCTGAAGGACTCATTACCTTCTCCTACATTGATCCTGCCACCAACACCAGTACAGGTCAGATCCTAAACGCTAGTACCGATGTAGACAATGTCAAAATCAATCTGAACACCGTTACCATCCGTCCCCGCCAGGCTTTTCCTTCGGGAGTCCGTGTAACAGTAATGATTAGCAATGGAGCTTTTACAGACCTAGAAGGCAATAAATTTGGCATGGAAGATGTCACCGCTTGGAATTTCAACATTGCTGATATTTCCAACCCGCTGCTCGTGAGCAAGTCTCCAGCCAGTGGTAGCCTGGGTGTGAGCCAGAACACCAACCTGAGCCTGACATTCAATGAGTTTGTCAAAGCCGGAACTGGATTTATACACATCTTCCGTACCGACAACATTAACCCGATCCTGACCATAGATGCCAGTGACCGAAGCCGGGTTGTGATTGATGCCAATCAGGCACAGACCGTCACCATTCGGCCTAACATCATTCTGCCCTCTGGCACCAGCCTATATGTGACCATAGAGCCAGGAGCCTTTACCGACCTAAGTGGAAACGACTACCTGGGTATTGCCATCAATGGCTGGACATTTACGGTTTCTGATGTGGTAGCTCCGCAACTGGTAAGTCTGCTACCTACCGACAATGCCCGAAATGCATCGCCGAATACTACACTCGAACTCACCATCAGTGAAGCCGTTAAGCCTGTAGTCAAAAAAGAAATCTATGTATTTGTCAATGGCATTGCCCGGGATACAATACTAGCAACGAATGTACAACTCTCTCTCAACAACACCCGAATACGCATCCCCGTCCGTTCGTTCAGTTCTGAAGACAACGTATACATCCGCTTTGCAGACAGTACTTTTACAGATGTAACAGGAAACAAACTCAGTGGATTTAACAACAATACAGCATGGAATTTCAGCATTGCGGATGTCAATCCACCACTGGCAACCGCCTTTAAACCTGTCAATGGAGCAGTCTATGTCAAACGAGCCGATACCCTTACCCTTACCTTCAACGAGCCAATGAAACGGGGAATTGGGTTTGTGGTGCTGAATGAGACCGGTCCAGGCATCAATACTTCGATTACGATTCAGGTAGCAGACACCAATGTCATTAAAATCAGCAGCCGGACAATTCGCATCATTCCACCCGAACTGTTGCCGTATCAGAGCGACATTTCGGTGCAGATTCCAGCAGGAACCTTTACCGATCTGTCAGGCAATGCCTATCAGGGCATCAATCCAGATGCGGTGGCAACCGATAAAGTATGGCGTTTTCGCACCCTTCCAGCTCCTGATTTCAGTGCCCCACGGATTGTCAGTCTGTCACCGAAGGATGATGCCATTGACATTCCCCTGAACCAGAATCTGACCATTACCTTCAATGAACCGATCCGCAAAGGCACTGGGCTGATTACCATCAGTGGGAGCAACATAGCTCCGATTGACATGGCCACGGCGTCGTCTAATGTGGTTCAGATTAAAGATAATACCCTGACCATCAACCCGCCGCAAGGGCTACCAGCCAATACCAACCTATCCATTCAGTTAGAACCTGGTGTGGTAACCGATACAGCCCGCAATGCCTTTACGGGTATCATCAACAACGAAGACTGGAACTTCCTCACCGCAGATCCATCGGATACCATTCCACCAATGATCACATTGCTTGATCCGCTGGACGGTTCGTCAGGTGTAGCTGTGAGTACCAACTTCCGGCTGCTGTTTTCAGAACGGGTTCGTTTGGGTACAGGAAACATTGTCATTGACGACAACGGGCAGAAACGCACCATTCCGGTCAGCAGTTCACAGGTACGTATTCTCAGCAATCAAGTCATCATTAATCCAGATGTTGACCTGGCTTCTGGTGCCAACGTAAATATTCAGATTCCAGATGCAGCCTTTACTGACCTGGCAGGAAACCGATTTATTTTACGCGTCAATGAAGCTGGAAAAATTATTACCAAACAGGGAATTCCTGATCCGCAGGACTGGAACTTCAGTACAGTTAACACCAAAGATCGGATAGCTCCTACCCTGACAGCCCTGAGTCCTGGCCAAAATGCTGTGATAGCCCCCAGTACCCTTAAACTGATACTTTCGTTCTCCGAACCCATCCGCAAATACGAAGGTGTGATCAGTATCCGGAAAGGAACGACTATATTTTCGATAGATGTCAATAGTACCTCTGTAAAAATAGACAGCCTGAACCAACGGGTTACCATTACTGTTACTGCAGGCTTTACAGCAGGTGTTCTGATTGAAGTATTCATTCCAAGCGGTACTTTTGTAGACGCTGAAGGCAACAGCTTTGCCGGATTCAGTGAAGCCAATCCCTGGAAATTCCGTATCCGAGACACGGAAGCTCCGCAGATTGCCAGCCTGTTTCCAGCCCGGAATTCGGGTAATATAGCCAAAAACTCCCATTTTCTGGTCGAGTTTAACGAACCTGTGCAGATACGTGACCAAACCCAGTCTATTCGAATCTACTCAAACACAGGTAGTTCACTGCTCATGCCTCTCATTTCGCTGAATGATGCCAGTCAGGTAAGTATTGTCAATAATACCTTGATCATTCATCCCCAGACAGACATTCCAACGCCTCAGTCGGCTACCGATTCGGTGTATATACAGATAGAAGCAGATGGACTGGCAGATCTTTCTGGCAATGCATTTGAAGGTATTGCCGGAAAAAACTGGCAGTTTTCTATGGGTTCGTTTATTGACAACATTCCGCCTAAGCTAACCATCAACGGCTTCTCTCCGTCTTCTGACTTGCGAAATGTAGACAACGAAACTGTCCTGAAACTGACCTTTAACGAACCTATTCAGGCAGGTATGGGCAAAATATACATTTTCATTGACGGTAAGCCTGTCACACTAGACATTACGGATAGTCAAATCAGTATCCATGCCAATACCCTCACACTCACACCCACCACTGTATTTCCGTACCTAGCCCGTGTGTTTGTACAAATTGACAAAGGAGCCATCACAGACCGGGCAGGCAATGCCTACGAAGGTATCACAGACGCTGCCGAATGGAATTTTATCATTGAGCAAAACCCACCTGTTACCATTCAGATCTCGTCAGCCATCCGCACCGTAGCTGACACGGCTCAGTATGCGTTATTGGTAGCCGACATCAGTCAGCGGTTTCCGGGTATTGAAGCAGTCCTGTATTACCGGGGTATCTCAGATGCAGATACTGCCCAATGGAAAGAAATGCCTCTGACACTGGAAGGGCTGTCGTACCAGGCCATCCTGGGTCGTCAAATTCTGGATTTGTGTCCGATCGGGTTGGAATACTACTTTGAACTGCGTTTTGACAAACAAATGAATATCAGTCCCGAACGCACCAATCACGAGTACATCTACCACTACTACACCCACCACGGACTTGTATTTCCGTCGTTGTCTGCTGGCAAAGACGTTTCTTCCTATCAGATTGTGTCTGTACCACTGGAACTGGAACGAAACGACATCAGTGATGTGTTTGTGGACGACCTGCAACTCTACGATACTAAAAAATGGCGTTTCTTTCGTTATGAGCCGTCTTTATTACGTTCGGTTGAGTACCAACGTGGGTTGTCTTCTATTGAACCAGGCAATGGATACTGGCTCATCAGCAAGAATCAGGCGGCTCTGGACACCCTCGATACCGGAAGTGGATTTACACTGGCCTCGTTTAACATCAAACGTGACAACCCGTTCCGGATTGCCCTGAAACCAGGTTGGAACCAGATCGGAAATCCGTATAACTTTACGGTTTCTTGGAAAGATATTCTGAAAGCCAATCCGGAACTAGACACACTGACAGAATTTTATACCTATATTGGTGAATACAAAAACAGCCTAGTATTGCCTAGATTTAGAGGAGGATTTATTTTTGCCGAAAAAGAAATGCAGTTACGCATCCCGACTACCTACAACCGCACCCTAAAAGGCGGACGTACTACACAGGAAACTGCTCCAACTTTTACAAATGGAGCATTCTGGGAAATCAACTTTACGGCCTCTGCACCGCACACACACTTCCAATTGGCTGGACTAGGCATGCATCCACTGGCACAGACAGGTAAAGACCCTTACGACCGGATTTCACTGCCCCGTCTGCCAGAATATACCGATATTTCATTTGAGCATCCAGAATATTTTATTCATTCCTTTGCCAAAGATATAGTACCCGTGCAGGATGCCTATACTTGGGAATTTACCCTGAGCAGTACCTCTTCCGAAAACATTACCCTGACCTGGGCCCGTCAATTACCTGTACTGACAGACAAACACTGGTTTCTCTTTGATGTACAACAAAACAAGGCTATAGACCTAACCCGTCAGTCGTCCTATGTGGTACGAGCAGGGCAGTCGTCTGTGTTCCGGATGTACTATGGATCAGCAACTTATATAGACGAACACATGAAACCTGTTTTTGGCTCTCTGGGAAGTATATTCCCGAACCCATTTGCGCAGACCACTACCATCCCATTTGCCCTGGCCAAATCAGCCGCATCCTATCAGGTGCAATTGGAAATTTATAGCATAACAGGCGTAAAAGTAGCTACCTTAGTCGAAGGTTTGTATCCAGATGGGTTGCATGAGGTAGTATGGGACGGAAAAGGAACCAATGGGATTCGTGTGGCATCAGGTATGTACCTGTGTACCCTGAAAGTTTCTGGTTCTACAGGAAAATCAGTGTACCATAAAAAAGTAATTATTCAATAAGTTTACCCAGCAAATGTCCTAAAAATGTAGGGTCGTAACTCTAAACACAAAACAAACGTATACGCATAGCAAACCATATTATACAACCATGAGGCTATTTTTTATTACATGCCTTGTTTTACCTTTATGCTCGGTGCAAGCCCAAACCGTGAGTAAACAGGTAGACAATGTGTGGATTTCGATTGGAAAAGACCGTGCGGGAGGCAAACCTAGTCTGATGTACCGAAGCATTGCCTACCATGATGAGAACAACAACCAGATTCTGGAAGCTTGGGAAAAAGCCAGAATTACATTTACTATCAAAAATACAGGCATGGGGTCGTCTCAAAACCTGTTTATTGGTGCTGCAACTTCGAATGATACAGAGATCAAAGGCGTTATTTATCCACTGGTAGTCAGAGTAGACTCTCTGAAGCCCGGACAAGAAAAACAAGTATCTATACCTGTAGAAGGCAGTCTGGATCTAGGCTCTGGCATTGCTACCATTACCATTAAGGTACGGGAAGAGTTTGAATACGATCCGGACGAGATAGAAATGAACGTAGTGACAGAAGAATTCAAGTCTCCCAAACTACAGGTAGCCTCCCCTTCTCTGGTTGCCGAAAAGCTGTTTAATATTCCCCTTGTTCCCGTTAAGCTACGTACAACCATTCAGAATACTGGACAAGGCCCGGCTACAGACGTACGACTCGATTTCTATCTGCCCGACTACGCCAAACCCATAGATCGGCCGGCTTATGTACTGAATACGCTGAAACCAGGTGAAATCCGCGAACTGGTGTTTGCATTTTCTGTACCCATAGCCCGCCTTCATGAAGAAATTCCCATCCGGGCCGTAGCCATTGAACGTCATCAAAAATATGGACTGGACACTATACTAAAACTGCAAGTCAAACAAGGCAAATAAGCTTATACAAAATTTTTTCTTCCGTCCTTGATTCTTTACCTTTGATTGTTTTTTTCAATCTTGCATATTTGAGCTACTTACCTGTGACTATATAACTATGCCTAAAATCTATCAATGGTTCTCTTCTGTGGTTGTTATTGCCTGTGTATCTGCGTCCTGTACAACCGTCAAAGATTCCGACGACTACCGCAAACTAGCTACTGAAAAAGCCACACTGGAAGAACAGATTCGTATACGTGAAAAAGAAATAGAAGACATTACTGGCTCGTTGACCCGGATTGACAGCAATCTGATGAAAATCTCCGAAAATGTAGAAGTAATGGACGGCGTAAAACTACGGGAGCTAGTCAAAAAACCTGGCGAAATAGACCTCATGATCACTGAAATCGGTGACTATGTGCAGCAAAACAATGTCATGATTGCAGACCTAGAAAAAAAGGTTCGAGAATCCAAAACCATTAATACCAGCCTGAAAAGCATGATTTCCCTGAAAAACCAGCAGGTTGACGAAAAGGAAAAACAGATTCAGGAGCTACTGGCATCTATAGAAGCCTTGCATAAAGATTTTAAAGTAGCCGTGGCCGATAGAGATTCGGTCATTGCCAATGTTCGCCGACAAATGTCGGACACCAAAACGCAACTTGTCAGCACCCAGGCAACAGTCAAAGCCAAAGAAGAAGAACTCAATACAGGCTATATTACCTTTGGCACCAAACAAGAACTAGCCCAAAAAGGGGTGATCCAGTCGGGTAGTAAGGTGGTATTGAGTACACAACTCGAAAATTCAGACTTCAAACCTGTCAATATTCAGACAATAGAAGAATTGGATCTGGGGGTGACCAAACGTCAGAAAATGGCTACTTCTCATCCAACAGATACATACTATTTCGTCAAAACTGATGGTCGTACGCTCTTAAAAATCGTAGATAAACCCAAATTCTGGAGCATCTCCCGCTACATGGTGGTGGTAATAGACAATTAAAAAAATGAGTAAATAATCCTTGGGGACTTTCGTGAATGCTCTCCACAGGTTAGTACTGGACAACGGAGTTGCCTCATTTACTCATCTGGCACAAGCGTCCGCTTGTGCTCATATTCAGACAAGTGTTCACTTGTCGTCTGGCTAGTTGTCAAGCGGACGCTTGACTTATCTTAGGCACAAGCGGATGCTTGCGCCAGTAAACATTTACTCATTTACTC
>JACCDR010708767.1_pt1 | contig 23267 bp, 10 predicted proteins | sample 7446431 | NCBI WGS metagenome assembly JACCDR01 (sample SAMN15323443, study PRJNA562643) | freshwater metagenome | isolation source: river surface water | place: USA:Blue River Watershed | collected 2017-08-17 | reverse complement strand
TTATTACCGATGCCAAGGCTAAGTCACAGCTACCGGTCTTTGTTCTATACAATATTCCTGACCGGGACTGTGGTTCACACTCTTCTGGTGGGGCAAAAGCTAGTAATGATTACCGTGCGTGGGTTGATCGACTAGCTACACATCTTACCGGGGAGGCGATAGTAGTGGTTGAACCTGATGCTATTGCAATGTTAAATTGTCTGTCCGCAGAGAGGCAGACTGAACGTTTGGCACTTATTAAATACGCCGTGGATAAGCTGTCGAACACGAATCCAAACCTACACCTTTACCTCGATGCCGGACATGCCTATTGGGTCAATGCCGAGGAAATGTCCTCTCGCCTAAAACGGGCGGGGATAGCAAGTGCTCGTGGTTTTGCTCTTAATGTTTCGAACTTTGTCGGTACTAAAGAAAATACCACCTACGGACAATACTTGAGTAACTTGCTAGGTGTTAAGCATTTCATTATTGATACTAGCCGAAATGGCCGCGGCCCGTCGGCTAATCGTGAATGGTGTAACCCGAAAGACCGCGGTCTAGGGGAAAACCCAGCGATCTTTGCTGGTACCAAAGGTAACCTTGATGCGTATCTTTGGGTAAAGATACCGGGTGAATCCGACGGTACTTGTAACGGGGGACCTCATCCGGGTGGGTGGTGGACAGCCTATGCCGCAGAGTTGTATCGCAATCGTATTTAAATCTTAGCTGTAGTTAGTCAAGATATCAGAAAACTCGGTAAATGTTTGCTAAGGATGGTAATAAAGACATTAAAAAGTGGGCTTTCGCCCACTTTTTAATGTCTTTATTGTTCGTAAGGTTAGTTAACTTTAACTTCCTCTTTGATCTCGGTAGTTCTGGCGTAGTCATCTTGGTAGCGAACAATATCGTCTTCACCTGTGTAATCTCCGACTTGAACCTCGATAATGACCAGTGGTTCACTATCACTATTTCCTAGGCGATGGACGTTACCTTTAGGGATGTAACAACTCTCGTTGGCATATAGAATACGATGACCAACATGGTCTGGGTCTTCCGCTCGACGTATCTGAACGTTGGCGGTGCCTTGGACTACCACCCAATGTTCACTACGATGTACGTGACTCTGGAGACTTAGGCGGGCTCCGGGATTAACAATTATCTTCTTGACCTTAAAGTTCGGCTTGTCTTCCATGACGTAATAAACTCCCCAAGGACGTACCCCTACCTCGATGTACTCCTTTTCCTTGATATCTTCGGGGATGGTGCTAAGGGCTTCGCTTAAGGCAGTAGCATCTTTTTCATTTGCGACGCGGTTTACGTATGAAGAACTGCTATGGGTTTTGTCACCTAGACCATCAATAATCTTAACTCCATGTGAGTCCAGGACCTTGCGTTCCGGAATTTCGTTAGCAAAGCGATCGCCGCCCTTAGTGAAGATTATTTCGGTAACTTCTGGTCTTGCCTTTAGTTCCGAGATAACCTTTTCCAAGGTAGCACAGACTGAAGGGTCGGTGTCGATCGATAACACCACATTATCTACTGGCTTAAGAGAAGCGACTACCTTGACGCGGAAGTCTTCGTCTTGGAAGCTTTCAACACCACGCTTTAATTTGGCTTGGTGATCGTTGTTAACGATGACCCAAAGTTCGTCGGCTAGTGCCTTTGAGAGCTCAAAACACTCTACATGCCCAGGATGTATAGGATTGGCATAGACTGATGTAATGGCGATTTTCATAATGTTTCTTTTAATCTATTAAATAAGATTTTCGAATCATACTACTAATTCTTAATAAATCAATATCTTGACAATAGCGCCACAAGTGGTCTCATCCTCAAGGTTAATTAGGTGGTATCTTAGGTAATTAGGGACATTTTGTCGGTTGTGATACGTTATTTCTGTAATGATGTGACTTAAGCCGTAATAAGATGGTTTAGGTTCGGTATGATATTATAAATTAGTCTATGCGAGCAAAGGTTATCGCTAATTTTCACAAGCAGGGCGCCAACTCACACGTATTGTATTCATCTCAACCGTCTGCTGGTTTCCCTGTACCGGGCGATGATCATGTCGAAAAATCCTTAGATCTTAATGATCTGCTAATCAAACACCCCCATTCGACTTTTTTTGTTAAAGTGGAAGGTGATTCGATGGAAGGAGCCAAAATTTTCTCCGGTGATATCCTGGTAGTAGATCGTAGTATAGAAGCAAAGGATAGGAGCATAGTTCTGGCGGCGGTCTATGGCGAAATGGTAGTTAAACGCTTAGTTATTCGTTCCAATAAGATTGAGTTACATTCAGAAAACCAAGCTTATGAACCTATTGCCTTAAATGGAGACGAAGATTGTTATCTTTGGGGAGTAGTGGTTGGTTTGGTCAGGGCGTTGTAAGAAAGTATCATTTAATACGTCTCTTTTTCATATGTTATACCAGAATAAGTTAAGTTATACGTTAGCCATAACTCTAATCTTGATATCCTTAGTCTTACCAAGACCAACACAAGCTTCGGGTGTGGAGGTGTCAGGGTGGATTCCCTGGTGGCAAGCGGAAAAGGGGGTAAAAAGTGCAACTAAGCAGATTAAGAAAATCGATACCGTTTACCCTTTTGTTTATGAAGTTGACTCTTCGGGTCAATTGGTCTTGAAGTCCGATTTGAAAGTAAAATATTGGCAAAATTTTTTCAAGTTAGCGAAGCAGAATCAAGTAGAAATAATCCCAACCATCTCTTGGTTCTCTGGGGAAGAAATTCATAAAGTATTAAGTAGTTCGGATAAGCGGCGCAAGCATATAACAGAAATAATAAAAATGGTTGAAAAAGGGAAGTATTCTGGGGTAAACATCGACTATGAACAGAAGAAGGCTGAGACAATAGATCATTTCTCAGATTTTCTAAAAGAATTAAAGGAAGGTTTAGGATCAGCCCTTCTTACTTGTGCAATTGAAGCACGGACTCCAGCTGATTCGCTTTATAAGGAAGTTCCACAGGTTGTTGAGTATGCCAATGATTACAAGGAAATTGCCAAACATTGTGACCGAATTGAGATTATGGCTTACGACCAGCAGCGAGCTGACTTAAAATTAAACAAAGCAAGAACAGGATTACCTTATATGCCGGTTGCGGATAAAGAATGGGTAACTAAAGTATTGGATTTAGCGTTAGTTGATTTTCCTAGAGAAAAAGTTTATCTCGGCGTACCTACTTATGGCCGAGCTTGGGATGTGTCAGTAGCGCCGGAGTGGTACCGTGACTATAAGATAGCTGGGACACTAAATGTGCCCCGTTTTAAAGAGCTGGCAAAGGAGTATAAAGTTAACGTGGGGCGGGCAGTCTCTGGAGAAGCGGTCTTTAGTTATTTTCCTAAAACTGGACAGTACACAAAAATTGGCAAAGAAAAAATAAAGAATAAAGTTAAGGGTTATGAGGAAGCACAGAAGGCCTTGCAATATGCTACAAAAAAACAGCAGGAGGTAGAGGTGCGTTTTGCTACCTACTCGGATGTTGTGGCTGTCATGGATAAGGTAGAGCTTGCCGAGAAGTATAATTTGGCCGGAATAGCTCTGTTTAAAATTGATGGTGAAGAAGATCAGACTATTTGGTCGAAGCTTTCCGAATAAGCTACGGGTGCTAAAATAGAGAGATGCGTTATGTAGGTTTGGTTGACTGCAATAATTTCTTTGTTTCTTGTGAGCGCTTGTTTCGCCCGGAATTAAAGAGAAGGCCTGTTGTTGTGCTCTCAAGTAATGATGGTTGTGTAGTGGCGCGTTCGGAAGAGATAAAGGACAAGGGAATTCCTATGGGAGTACCCTTTTTTCAGATAAAGGACACATTGTCTGATATGGGGGCGGTAACCTTTTCGGGTAATCATCGTTTGTACCGAGATATCTCTCAACGTGTCCTTTATGTTGTTCGTTCAAGAATTGATTATGTAGAGCAGTACTCAATAGATGAAGCTTTCTTTAGTGTGGACAGTAGTATTGCTTATCAAGTGGCCGAAGATTTAAAAAGACAAATTGAAAAGGAGGTCGGTATTCCCGTTTCTATCGGAGTGTCTTTGAATAGGACACTAGCTAAGTATGCTACAGGGAAAGCCAAGAAGTCTTCGGGGGTCAGTGTTCTTAGTCATAAAGATTGGCAGAAAGAAAGGTGTGATGTTTTGCTAAGGAAAATTTGGGGAGTGGGTGGAGCTAGGGCGTCCAGCTTTAGTCGTTTGGGGATTCACACAGTGGCTGATCTCCTGTCTCTCCCCCAAGGGCAGATAAGAAAAGAGTTTGGTCTTCCTGGTGAAGAGCTCTATCTAGAACTTTCCGGAGAAAATCGACACTTGATGCCTGTAGCTGATTCTCTCCCTAAAACTATGATGAGTACAGCCTCTTTACCCAAGGAAATAAAGGACAGATTACTTCTACATGAAGCAGCCTTTTTGCACCTACATGATTTGTTTATGGGTCTTAAAAATAAGCAGCTTTTAGCTGGCAGGATTCGCCTTCTCCTGCTGCCTAGCCGCTACGGTAGTTACGCCTTTTATGGCACTAGTCTTGAGGAGGTTTTACTTTCTCCGACCAATGATTTGCGAGCGCTGAATAAAGCTTTGGAGGGGTTGTTTAGTCGCTCATACCAGTCGGGAGTGCCCTATAAAAAAGTCGGAGTTGTTCTTGGTGAAATAAGGTCCGAAAATGAAAAAAATGTCCAAATTTTTAGCGATCCCAATGAGAATTCAGATATCTCAGATTTGATATATAAAATAAACCATAATCTTGGGAGTAATATCCTAAGAGCAGGAGCTTTCGTAAAGGGTGATCAGGGTGGCCAAATTAGTCCAAGTTCAACATTACGCTCACCTAGCTACACTACAAAATGGACAGAGTTACCAACGGTAAAAACTTAGGGTCAACGACATTTGTTCTTGAGGTCTTTGTTTACTACTGTCTCAAAATCAAGCTTTAGAGTGTTAAAATAAAGAAGATTATCGTTTAGGTTGTCCAAGAGGTGATAGGTTATCAACAACAACTCTACGACAAGTTGTCCTTTCTCCTGCTATAATCTATGGTAGACGACTGAGGTGACGTAGCGAAATTGGCTGAGCTTTTTCAAAAAATTTCTAACGCGTCTCTCCACAGAAACCTCAGTCGGAAGTTCTTAGTTGCATTGCGACAAGAGCCAAAGTTATTTAACAAGATTTAATATATAAAACATGTTCGTAATACCAACCTACGTTGGATTTACGCACCGGGTAGTCGCGATGCTCGTTGCGTGTGCTGTAGTCCTCACCTCAATTGGGTTCTACACAACTGCACAAGCAGCAAACTTAGTAGAAGTTAGTAATACACTTTCTGACTCTGGTCCAAGTGTTACCTCGGCTCATAACTTCAGTTTTGAGATTCCGACCGGTTCCAGCTTGGCAAGTACAGGTACTGTAAGCATCATCTTTCCTTCAGGTTTTACTGGAGTAGGATCACTAGTTACAGGAAATATAACTGTACGTAAAAATGGTAACCTTACCACACACTCCAACTTCTCAGCTGGTGGTCAGACCATTTCTTTCCAAACCGGAACATCATCGACAGCAGGGGATGTTATCACTGTTGCAGTAGCTGATTTATTGGTTACTAACCCATCAGGAATTCAGTCGTACGAATTCCAAATTACTACACCGACAGATTCGGGTAGAACTAGAGTAGCGATAGTTAACTATGTAGAGGTTACTGCCATAGTAAACACCGTCTTTGACTTCACTGTTGCAGGTCTAGCGACCTCAACTTCGATCAATAGCACCTCTACAACCGGTAGTACAACAGCAACAACTATCCCATTCGGAGTTTTGTCTGCTAATACTATCTATACGCTTGGTCAACAGTTATCAGTAACCACTAATGCTAGAAATGGTTTCGTGGTAACGGTAGAGCAGGACGGAAACTTGCAGTCATCAACGGGAGCAGACATTGATGGCTTCTCAAATGGAACTTATGTTAACACCCCGACAACCTGGTCAGCACCAACTAACGGTCTCTTGCTAGAGAACGAGTGGGGTCACTGGGGTCTCACCTCTAACGATTCGGACCTAAACAGCGGTGAGTTTACTTCCGGCGGGGGCAATAAGTGGGTCGCGGCAAGTACTACTCCAAGGCAAGTTTTCTCACACACGGGACCAGCTAATGGAACAACACAAGATGTTGGTCAAGTGGAGGTGGCTTACCAAGTCCAAATCACACCACTCCAAGAAGCGGCAGATGACTACAATGCAACACTAATGTATGTAGCCACACCAACTTTCTAGTAAATTCTAGTAAACACAAAAAGCACCTACCGGTGCTTTTTGTGTTTATAAACAGCTAATTAATTGTAGTTAAGTGATACAATCTTAAGATCCTATGTTAGTTTCAAACCTAAGACAGTTATGCCTGTCATTAATATTTTTTTTATTAGTAGTAACTTCTTTTAGTTTTTTTTATCCCTTCATAGCTACTGCCCAAACAGGAAGTGCTGGGGTTGGAATTGAACCGGCTGTTATTGATCCCCCGGAGCAGTTTAAGCCAGGTGAAACAAGAGGTTTTCAAACTAAAATTAAAAATCTTAGCGGTATTGATCAGACATACTTTATCTCCAAGCGTGACATTGTTGGTGTGCGTGAAGGTGGTGTTCCTATATTCTCTGAGTTTGGTCAAGAAGCCACTGGGTATGAGCTTAGTGATTGGATTAGTTTATCGAATGAGGAAGTCTTTGTACCTGCTGGGGCGTCGATTGACTATAACTTTACTATGAGTATACCAAGTAATGCTGTTCCGGGAAGCCACTTCGGGAGTATTATTGTCGCCGTTGATCCACCAGATATGGATGCTAATGGAGCAAGTATCGGGTATGAAGTAGCAAACATCATCAGTATCAGAGTCGAAGGGGAAGTTTCTGAATCAGCCAGGATTAGACAGTTTTCGACCTCGCAATATATCTACGGTTCAACCAACGTTTCCTTTGAGGCGGTAATTGAAAACGAGGGAAATACTCTTGTGAAGCCCTTGGGTCCGCTTGAGGTAAAGAATATGTATGGTAAGAAAGTCGCCTCACTCACATTTAATGAGTCACAGTCAGCTATATTTCCTAAGACTACTAGGTCTTTCAAGGTGGATTGGACTGACGAGACACCAGGTTTTGGTCGTTACGAAGCGCTTTTGAGTGCTGTCTATGGTGTTGAGGGAAGTATGAAGACAATGACAAGCACAGTCACTTTCTGGGTGTTGCCGATGAATATAATCTTACCTTCAATCATTGGTCTGCTAGTACTGCTTCTGGTTATTTACGTAGCAGTGAAGATTTATGTTAGACGCTCTTTGGCGCTAGTGTCATCTGTCGGAGTTGGTCGTCGATTGGTAAGAGCTCGAAAACAGGGTCAATTCCCAGTCTTCCTGGTATTCATCTCTATGTTGGCGGTTACGGCACTGTTCTTCATTGTCCTACTCCTTCTATTTGCTTAAAACTACTATGATTCAAAATACTCTTTATCATAGTGCGTTGAGAGTCATATCAGTTACCTTTGCACTGATCCTAGTATTTGATAGTGGGATGATCTATCCAATAACCAAAGAATTATCCCATAATGCAACTTCCTATTTAGCTAGTGCTGTTAGTGTGAGTGTGGGGGTTAAGGCAACTGAGATGAATCAGTTAACGGCCAGAATTACTGAGTTAGAGAATGAGTTGGCAGTGGCGCAAGAGGAGAGGGAGATTGCTGTTAATCTAAATAAATCGGGAGTGGGTGATCGTTCAACTCTTTATATAGCCATTACGCTTGCTTTATTATTAATCCTAATAATATTGAACTATCTAATGGATTATTGGCGTAGTCGCCAGCCAAGCCTTGCTTCCTAAAAGAGGAAAACTGAGAATTGTCAAACGGGCAGAGGTTATAATTTAGCTATGAACGCACTTGTTAAGTCGTGGATTTGTCTAACGGTGTTTTCGCTGCTTGTATTTTTAGTGACAGTGATATTTCCGGGAGCGACTGAAGCGCGAAATGTCCTTCAGTACAAAGATACAATTTCTGATTCGTATCCGGAAGCTAACTCTAACCACACGTTTTCATTTGTGATAAACACCGATCTTGATCCGGGAGCTTACATCGAGATTACGCCACCTGATAATTTTACGATTCTCTCAACCACAACTTTCTCGGCGGATAGAAATGTGGAGATGTCAGTCGATGGGACTCTTCGTCTGTCGAGTTCGACAGTTAGTGCGACAGAAGATTTGGTAGAAATTACACCAGGTACGCCAGGTTTGATTCGTTACACACTTAATCCAACAACTGGTATCGCCAGTAGCTCGCTAATAGAAATAAAAGTAGGTAATCATACAAGTAAAGCTCTAGACTTCAGTCAGTCTACCAGTACGGTTGGAACCACCACCGCGACTACTACTGTCGACGCGGACATAAAACCGATCGTTAATGACGCAACTACTGGCACAAAAGAATTTTCAATGTCGATTTTTGAAGGTGTAACAGAAGTTGCTAATGCTGGCTTCCTTATCTCACTGGTAGAAAGGGTAGGAGTTGGTCCGATTGATACTAGGGAAACGATCCCTCCGGTTCGGTTAAACCCTTCTCCAACCTCAACCATCCTTGGTGTCACATTAAGCGTTGAGATATTTATTGAGACAGATGAGTTGGCAACTTGCCGCTTTGACACTGCCTCAGGTACTGCCTATGCTAGTATGCCAACAACCTTTGAAAATACCGGCACTATCTATCATACCCATGTAGTTACTGTGGTACCTAACTCTGTACAGCAGTATTTTATTCGTTGTATCGATGATGAAGGTAACTTTAATACCGATGACTTCTTACTAGAATTCTCTGTTTCAGCTGTACCGACCGGTACAGCTAATACCGAAGGTGATGTATCAGGTGATGGTAGTGGAAGTGGTAATGATGGCACAGGAACAGGTTCGGGTTCAGGAGGAACTGAAGGAAGTTCTAGTGGTGTTGAGCCAGAAAGTGGTGGTGACACTGGTTCGGGAGGAAGCGGGGGAGGAGGAGGGGGAGGGAGAGGAGATGATGAGGGAAGTACTGCTGGAGGGGGTTTTGAAAGTACTGATGCACCATATCCAAGTGGTGATGGACGGGTTGTAATCAGTGGTTATGCTTTTCCACGTAGTACCGTTTATGCGTTAGTCGATGGAAACGCTACCGAAAACATAAAAGCTGACACGGATGGTACCTATGAAATTACCATTGATGAAATTGCCCGTGGAGCTTACACTTTTGGCGTTTATGCCGTAGACGCTAACGGAACTAAATCATCCACCTTTAGTACATCATTCACGGTAACTGGCGCACGTACCTCCTCTTTATCCAACATCAATGTGTCACCCAGTATCAAAATCAATCCAGATCCGGTAACACCACCAGCGGAAGTGACTGTCAGCGGATATGGACTACCTAATTCCACCATAACACTCGAAAACGAAAAAGATGGCTCGCCAGTGACTCGTAAAACCTTTCAGGCTATCGCTGATGGTGGGGGTGTCTGGAGTCTTAAGATCCCAACAGACGGTTTTGCGGTAGGAACATATAAGGTACGAGCAAAATCGGAAGTTGCCAGTGGTGCTTCAACTAATTTTTCCAACTTTGCCGTATATGGAGTAGGGGTTAAGGCAGTTAAGACCAATGCTGATCTTAATCGAGATGGGAAAGTAAATTTAGTGGACTTTTCTATTCTCCTGTTCTGGTGGAATAGTAATGGTGGTACTTCAGATCCCTCCGCTGATATCAATGGTGACGGTCGGGTTAGCTTAACTGACTTCTCAATCTTACTCTTTAACTGGACAGGTTAGTGTTCTTTACTATCCAGTAATTTGCTCAAGGAAAGAACAAATTAGGAACCAGGTAAAAACAAATTCGCTTCCGCTCATGTTTTTACTTGTGGGTAAGATCGTTTTTTTTGTTGAGAGTCGGCTATAATTAGATCATATGTCCTTTCTGCAACGTTTGAAAAATCGCGGCGTACGTGCTGGTCAAGCCTCACTTCAATCTGAGGCGGAAGAAACAGCGGTTGATAAAGTCGCTCAGTTAAATGTCGATGTCTATCAGACTGAAAACACAATTGTGATTTATGCGCAATCAGCCGGTGCTGATATGAATGACGTTAATGTTTCAATTGAGGGTGACGCTGATATCGTTCTGATTGAAGGTAGAAGGGTAAGGCCAGAGTACCTAGTTTTTCCTAAAAAGAAAGAACAAGGCGCCTTTTTTGCGGAAGAGTGTGTCTGGGGTGACTTCTATCGTCGAATAATCCTGCCGGAAAGTGTGGAAATTGAGAAGGCTGAAGCTAAAATAAAAAATGGTGTCTTAATCCTTATCCTACCTCTCCTAAAAGCTACCGAGAAGGAGAGGGTACGATTGCGTGTTAAGCGTGATCGCAATCAGGTTGGTAGTAAGTAGTTATTAATATGAATACTAGTTCTTTCTTAAATAATCTAATCAAATACAGTTTAATCACGGTACTCTTTTTGTTTGCCGGGTTCTTTGCAAACTTTGCCGAAGCGGCTACTTTGCAGTTGTCGCCAAGTAGTGGCTCGTATTCTAGTGGTCAGACTTTCACCACTTCAGTTCGCGTTAACCCGTCTGGTAAAAGTATTAACGCAGTAGAAGCAACAGTTAAATTTGATCCGGCGCTTCTATCGGTAGTGAGTGTTAGTAAGGACGGTTCCGCCTTTTCACTATGGACAGTTGAACCAACGTTTTCAAATACTGCAGGTACAGTAACTTTTGGTGGAGGAAGTCCGACACCATTTTCTTCAGCTTCCAACCTAGTGACAGTTACCTTCAAGGCGATTAAGGATGGTGCAGCAGCTGTCAGTTTTAGTAAGGGGTCTGTTCTAGCGGCGGATGGACTAGGTACTGATGTATACCAGTCTGGTACACCAGGGTCTTTTACAATCGCGGCGGCGACTACCCCAACACCGACACCGACGCCAACTCCCACTCCCACAACTCCGACAGCAGAACCAGAAGATAAAGACGAAGCAATTATTTTCGGAGACCCCCCAAGAGCACCTGAAGTAGGGTCTACGGTTTTCCTTGATCCTGAGGTGTGGTATAAGGAGACCGACGGCATTTTCACCTGGACCTTGCCCTTCGATGTAAATGCCGTTGCTGTTGAAATTGCAACATCTGTTGATAATGTACCCAACAACAACAAAGCTTCAATCCTTGAACCACCGGTAGATGAGTTCAGAATCACGAAGGAAATAATTGTTGATGGTGTGCAGTATTTGAGTGTTCGCTTTAAGAATCAAGTAGATTGGGGAGCGACCCTTAACCGCAAACTGTTAATTGATACAACACCACCAGAAGATTTTACTATCCTAGTAGAAACAGGAACGACCCCATCAGAGTTCCCAACAATTAAGTTTACGGCAGAAGATAAAGTTTCTGGAATTGACTACTATGAAATGACGATAGCGGATAAAGAGCCGGTAAGAATCACACCGGAAGAAGCTTCAATCGGATATTTACTTAAAGAGCTGGAGGATGGAACATATAGTGTTAGAGTAACTGCTTACGACAAGGCTGGAAACAGCAAAGAAGGGATCAAGGCAGTTCTTATCACAGCTGGTTGGGTAAAGCCAGTAGAAAAAGTTGAGGAGACTTCTATCTGGGATTGGTTTACCGCTCTTAATCTCTTTATCTTCTTCCTAATCGTTGTTATAATTCTCATGATAGTTTATATCTGGTATGAAAAGAAACAGCTGAAACTAAAAGAAGAGAAACTCAGACGAGAGACCCGTGAGATTCAAGATCAGATGGAAAAAATCTTCTCAGCCCTGCGTGATGAAATATACGATCAGATCAACATGATTACGAAGCGTAAGCGCTTGTCAAAGAATGAGAAGGATGCTGTGGAAGGTTTGAATCAAGCGTTGGAGGTCTCTGAGACCTTGATCGAGAAAGAAATTAATGATGTAAAAGCAATCCTAAAGTAAAAAGTAAAAAAGAATCCCCAGAAAAGGTAAATAACGCGCGCTTCCCATGGAAGCGCGCGTTATAATTATACTAAGCCCTTTTATACCTTTTGGAGGTTAAGGGTGTTATGTAATGTTATTTAGAGCCGTATTATCTAGGTCAGTTCTAATCTCTTTAGGCGTAGCTACGTTAGTAGTTGGTGCTTTGGTTTTTGCCTATGTTGATCGAACAGTTTTTGTGCCAGAGCAGATGGTTATTATTCCTGAGCGAGCAACTTCGGAGAGTTGGTCTGGGGTCGGTAATACCTACACACAAGATCTAGACGAGTATGCGCTTTTTCAAGATTTTGACGATCAAAATTCAGCTTTTATTGATGTTGTATCGCTACAGCAGTTGCAAAGTAGTTCTACAGCTGCGAGTGAATTACCGGTAAAGCCAAGTGTAAATGGATTGGAATCTTTTGGTTCTGAAGAGTCTCCCAAGGTAGGTGCCGAAGGTTCAGCAGAGGTGGTACCAGATGCTTCGGCTGAGGCAGGTGGTGAGGTAATCGAAGAAGCTGATATTCAAGATAGTTTTGTGTCACCAGCTGAACCGGTTACCGAAGATTCTCTGGATGGGGCTGGTAATCAAGTCGGTGAGACAAGTTCGGAGGCAGAGCCCCAAGATTCCCCAGTGGAGTCATCTGGTGAGGAGACTAGTGAAGAAGTTTCACTTTTCACAGAGCAATATTTTCCACTTGCACAACTAGATCTATTAACGAATTTTCAAGATACCACTGAAGTAGGCAATGTAACACAAGTACCCGACGAAGAATTGGTAGAGGAAGAAAATGCCAGTCAACAACTCGGTGAAGAATTAGTGGAGGTGGTAGAAGTTCCTTCTGCCTCAGAGGAAGCTCAAGGTAATACACCTACAAATGTATCCGATCCACTAGGTAATGAAGCAGTAATTGAAGATTCTGCCGAGGAAGATTTAGATTATAATGTTCCGAGTAATGATGGACAAGCTGATAACATTGATGGAGAGGGGAATGAAGAGTCACTTTTAGAGGAGATTGTCGAGGAGGCAGAGCTGGCTACTGATCCAGATGAAGGGTTAGTGCAGGAGGATGTGGTTGTAGTTTATGATCCAATGAGTGATTGTGTTGGTCAAGAAAACTGTCAAATGTACAGTACAGTTTTTGATGGATTCTCAATTCCTGAATTCGCCCCTGGACACTTTTTGACGGCAGCGCAGGTAAGATTGTCACTTTCAGCCAAGTCTAAGGTTGGTGAAGATAAATTAAGGCGTTATGTAGTTGAGTATACCTACGGTGATAAACCTTACCAGGTGGCCACTATAATTGATATCGAAGATGAAATATCCAATAGCCTTAATGGTGGTTACTTCTTAGTGTCTCTGGATAAACCTGCTAATCAAAGTGACATCTCCTTACTTAAGGTTAGAGTTTCGTTTCAAGGGGATATTAATGACTTAGAAAGAGCGTATATAGAGGGGGTTTGGCTTGAGGTTACCTCGGGTACATTCTATGAAGAAACCGATCCTAATTACCTAAAAGACTCACTTGATTACGAGCGTGATCTTTTAGCCCCTCAGTATTTAGTGTTAAACCATCCTGATGTAGATGTCTCACTCGGTGAGTTACCGGTCTTTAGTGTTAGTTACTCCCCGCAACAAAATTTTTTGTTAAGAGCATTTAATGCACTATTTAGTGAAAATACATATTTAGTTGATCGGGTAGTGGTTAAAGATAATACAGGACAGGTAACAGAGGTGCCGATCGAAGTGATTTATCATGACGACAAGACCTGGTCGTTGCGATTTAAAGAGCAACCACAAAAACTCTTACCAGGTAAGTATTCCTTAGAGCTTTATATTAATGAAAACGAAACATTGGTTATAGACAGCTTCGAATTCTATTGGGGTGTTCTAGCTGTAAACACAACCAAAAATCGGTATCAAGAAAATGAGGAGGTTAAGCTTCATTTGGCAGCTTTGACTGACCAGGGTGATACTATTTGTGATGCGAATCTTGAATTAAAAATTATTAATCCTAATAATGATATTTATGAAGTACCAGTAAAGCCGTCAGGTGTTTGTGGTAAAAATAATGTCACTGATGTACCCGATTATTTGGCTGATTTTAAAGAAACACAAGTTTATGGTCGCTATACTATCCAACTACAACATAAAAATCTAGCTGGTGCGGTAGTTCACAAGATCCAGGATCATTTTGAGGTTAGTGAATATATTCCTCTTGATATCGAGAGAAAGGCGCCAACGCGAATCTTTCCATTAGCTGCTTATAAGTCAGAAATCAAGATTAAAGCCAATCGTGATTTTGTGGGTGACATTAAAGAGCGAGTACCGAGAGGTTTTGTTTTCGAAGACGACGCTTCGGGAGCTGAACTAATGGTGGGACCAAACTATACAGAACTTATTTGGAGACAAGTTAATTTGCGAGAAGGAGAGGAATTAACTCTTTCTTACCTATTTGATGCACCAAACATTAGCCCGTTCATGTATCTTTTAGGACCACTTGATATGGATGGGTATCGTGAGTTCCGTCAATGGCAAATTGCCTCGGATGCATTAACGGCTATCGGATCTTTTACCGGTACGAGGACTGTGGCTGGTACTAATTTGAACCAAGCGGCTAGTCCGCTGCAATGGAGTACTTCAACTGTCGATAGTTTCTACTACACGCATTCTACTACCTCAAATTCTCACCAGGTCACCATTAAAGAAGCGGGTGACTACTTCTTGTCAGTGAATTTACCGCAAAATCGAACTGATGGTAACAATAGTCGTACTCGTATTGGTCTTGAGGTTCGAGTTAATGGTGTAGCTATGACTGACGGTTTAGGTCGTAGTGGCTATATTCGTAATCAAAATTCACATAGTGAGTCATCTTCGGAAGTTAGTGTTCTTCTCGAGAATTTGGCTGAAGATGATTATGTAGAAGTGTATGCTGAAGGGCTGACTACTATCGATGTGGGTGATACAGTAAATGTAACCGGTCGAGCTTATATGATGCTTGACTATATTTCAGCTAGTCGTAATGTCTTTTCCGCTACTACTACAAGAACAACTAACTCCACTAACTTGAATCAGGCTACCGCTTATGCTCTACAATGGACAGAAACTAGGCAAGATAGCGGTTTTACCCACTCTGATTCAATCAATCCTGAGAATATTGTGATTGCTGATCCTGGCCTTTACCTTGTTACTGTAAACGTGCCCCTAACCGGTGATACTGCTCAACAATCTGTGCTCGGTAGGGTTTTACTGGGAGGGTCACAGGTTAGTGGTGGTATTTTGGCTCAAGGTTACACACAATCGTCGGCTAATGAGTCTGACGGCGATAGCTCAATACATTGGACAGGTCTGGTGCAGACCTCAACTTCTAGTCAAGTTTTGACAGTTACAACAGAACGTGACGCTGCAGCCGGTACCAGTAGCGTTTCAACTGGTTTTGTTGGTTCTATTTATATTGAGGAGTTACCGACAACTGATATTATTGCTCTTAGTGGTACGCAGCTTGTTAGTGGTACTAACTGGAATCCGGCAGCCGCTAGTCAGGTTCAGTGGTCCAGTCGTTTAGCTTATGACTCAAGTGTCTACACCCATTCTACTTCTAGTAATAGTCATAACATCACAATCAATGAAAGCGGTAGTTATTTATTGGTCTATAATGACGCTTTAAACCAAACTCTTAACCGAGCGAACACAACGGTACAGGTTTTAGTGAATGGGGTGGCTGTTTCGGGTGGACAAGTCAAGTCTCACTATATAAGAAATCAAAGTGGGCACAACAATTCTTCCGGTGCGATGATGTTCTTGCTTGAGAACTTGAATAATACTGACGTAGTCACTGTAACCTCAGTTCAGGAGGCAAACAACGGTACTTTGGATGACACAACGCCAGCTCTACTCATGCTTTGGCAAAAAACAACACTTAACGAACGACCGGCTTCGCCTACAATGTATAACGAGCCTTTTGATAATGTCCGCTTTGCTTCGACCACACCATATTTTGACTTTAGTGCTAGTGACCCGGATGGTGCTTCGGATATTGTCTATGAATTTCAAATTTCTACCAGTTCAAGTTTTACTGCCTCTACTACTTTTAATTCTATCTCTGATAGTGAGTTTTCTAACACCGCCTCGACCACTGACACCTCTCCTTTCATTGAAGGTAACCGGATTAGATTACAATTAACCGGAGCTGATGCCCTTACCGATTTGCAGACTTATTATTGGCGAGTGCGCGCAAAAGATGTAAGTGGCTCAAATGAGTTTGGTGAATGGTCGACAACTCAAAGTTTGACTGTCGACTTGGCTTCCGAAATAGCAAAATGGTATCAGACTAAAGAGGGACAGTTTGAGTCTGACGACTTGGTGGGGGCTGTTGTGTCAGGGGATGGGGTTGAGGTGGAAGTGGGGGTGAATACACAGATGATGATCGCTTATGGTGATAGTACCAACTCAACTCCGCGTTATCGCTTATGGGACGGAACATCTTGGGGTATTCAACAAGACGCAATATCTGTTGGGGCGGCTATTAACTGGGTACGAACTGCAGCAGGAATTAACCGTGATGAGTACGTCCTAGTCACGCTTAATGATAGTAATGATGCTCATGCACAGATTTATAATGGGACTACAACTACTTGGGGTAATCAAGTTCTGTTAAGTGACGTTGTAGCAACTGATCTTTATCGGGGAATTGCCGTTACCTACGAAAGTGTTTCTGGTGATGCGATGGCTATTTCTTGTACCAACAGTCCTAATCCGGTTTATCGTACTTGGGATGGTACCTCATGGTCAGCCACTAGTACAATTACAGTTTCCTCCATCAATAACTGTAACTTCCTTCAAGTGGCGTCTGATCCGATGTCCGATGAAATAATTCTGGTAGTTCGCGATACTGGTTCACAATATGAAGCTTTAGTATGGAATGGTAGTGCTTGGACCGATAACCGAGTTTTGGGAAGTTCAGCAAAGGTTGCGAGAGAAGGTATGACTGTAGCTTACGAGACTTCCGGAGACCAGGCGGTCATTGCCGTTTCTGACGGGTTAAATGGTAATGTTTTCTATACGACATGGAACGGAACACAGTTTAGTGACAATGCTCAACAACAAATTAGTTCCGCTGGGCATGACTTCGAATTCGGGGTCCTTAAAAGTGATCCTAGTAGTGACAATTTAGCTTTGTGTTATATTGATGATGACAATGATATAACGGTTCTGCGTTGGAATGGTGGAGGTTGGCTTACTTATTCAACTGGTAACTCTGATTTGGATGGAACTGGTAACTCCGATTTAGGAAGGCCGATTGATTGTGAGTATGAGACAACTTCAGGTCGAGGTGGTAATTTGCTAGTGATGTATGCTGACACGGTCAACGCACGATATCAGGTGGCTACCAATACCACTGCCTGGTCGGGTGAACAGACCATAACGGGAATTGAAGACTCTTTCTGGACGCAAAGTGAGATAGCTGGGGATGGGACAATAGTTGCGGTGTTCCATGATGATGCGGTGGCGGGGGATGAGATTGAATCGACTTATTGGAATGGTACTAGTTGGGCTACTAAACAGGCAATAATTCCTAATCCATCATCAATTGCCGCTGCTCCCTATGAGACATACGACATGTCAGCTAAGCGTTTTCAATACACGGAGGGCGATGTAACTTCCTCTATGATTGATTTTGATTACGTACCTAATCGTTCAACTTGGGGTGATTTAAGTTTTTCAACCACTGAACCATTAGGTACGGATGTGAAAGTGAAACTTAAATACACTTCCTCCACCACCTGTGATACGTATATTCCAAACGGTGTTTTGTCAGGTAACGGTGCAGGTTTTGATGTTGCCTCCTCGGCAATTGATATTTCTGGTTTATCAACTTCAACTTATAACCAAATTTGTATTGAAGCAACCATTTCGTCCTTTGGGGCGGTTAGTGCCTCTCTCGATGATTGGACTGTTTCTTGGGTTCGGGAACCAAAACTTAACCAAAGCGCCTATCGTTTCTATGTTAATGGTAGTTTCCTAACGCCAACTGACGCCTGGCCGGTTGGAGGTAGTGATTTGTCAGAAAATACACCACTTAGTTCAAGTGAGGCAATAAGTGTTGATGAGGCAATTCGTATCCGTATTGCTCTTGAAGACTCCAATGTTGATCTGCCGATAAACAGTGAGACATTCAAGTTGCAGTATGCTGAAGGTCTAACTTGTACTACCGAGTTGAGTTGGTCTGATGTTGGACCGTCCTCATCCAGTACCGCTATTTGGCGTGGTTATCAGAACACGATTGTAGGATCGGACTGGTACAGTGGTTCGTGGCTAAGACGAGTCAAACTAACTGTTGATGAATCGTTGGTTAATGACGATGTAACGGATTTTCCGGTTTATGTTGACTTGGCAGATTTACCATCCGCTTTCTTCACGAATGTACAATCGGATGGGGATGATATTAGGGTTACTACTTCTGATGGTGTAACCGAAAGACCTTATCACTTGGTTTCAATTAGTACCACAACTGAGACAGGTGAGCTTCACTTTAAAGGAACTTTATCTTCGACGACTGATACTATTTTCTATATTTATTATGGAAATGCTACAGCAACCGCTTATTCTGCAAGTGCTACCTATGGTTCCCAGAACGTCTGGTCAAACGGCTATTCTCTGCGTTACCATATGGGAGACAACCCAGCTGGATCGAGTCCGCAGTTTAGGGACAGTACCAGCAATAGTAATGATGCGGTAGCGAGAGCGGGTATGACTTCGGGAGATGTTGTTAGTGGCAAACTGGGTACAGCTATCGATCTTGATGGAAATGACGGAGGAACATTTGAGACTGCTCTGGCTTATGGTGGTACTTTCACAGCTACGATGTGGTGGTATAGTAGTTCTACTGGATTTGCCATTGCGGGACCAGCGGGGGCTAATGAAAAAATGGGTCCTTGGAATTCACCTGCTGGTAGAATATTTGCTCGTACAATTTCCAGTTCCGATACTTCTGTTACGTCACCATCCGATAATAACTGGCATCACATCGCTCTCACTAGAGATAGTTCCAATAAGGTTGATATACATATTAATGGTACAACGACAAGGCTTTACTCGGATGTTGCACAGTCCGGTACTTCCGATTGGCAGAATTTTGGCGGTGAGACAACACAAGGCTTTATTGGAAGGATGGACGAGTTACGTTTTGCAAATGTACGTCGAACTAATGGTTGGATACAGACGGAGTTTAATAATCAATCCAATCCAACTGGTTTTTATGCCGTGTCAGCGGAGGAACCAATTAGTGATGGGCGTTTAATCCCTACAACACTTCTTACGGATTCGGATAATCCCGAGACTTACGAAGAGGAGAATCCGACACGCGATAATCAAACAGCAATAGTTGTAGGGGATGCCTCAGAATGGGATTTTGTTGTCGAAAACAATAATGCTACTGCTAACACTAATTATTGTTTCCGTATGGTCTATGCTGATGGATCAGTGTTAAATAGTTATACTAATTACCCGCGGGTTATCACTAACTCGCCACCACTGACCCCAATCCTTACAGCTCCTTTTGATAATGAAGAGTTGGCCTCGACAACACCCTGGTTTGAATTTTCCGCTGATGACGCCTTAAATGATCTAGTCTCCTACGAAATCGAAATAGACAATGATTATGATTTTAGTTCACCAAGTATCAGTCGTGAATCCAATGCTAACTTCGAACAGTTTACCAACCTAACCGCACCATCCGAGCGTGGTATCTATTCTCCCGGTCAGACAATCCAATTTATACCAAACACCACAATAGCCACCGGAACCTATTGGTGGCGTGTACGGGCTAAAGATGATGAAGGTTCCAACACCTTCAGTTCCTGGTCGACGCCAGATAGTTTTACTGTTAACGGAGATGTTACTATTACCACTTGGTTGCAAACCACTGGTGAGCAGTTTGCAACGAATGTGTTGGAAGGAGTGGTCGAAAATAACTCGACTGATGATGTTAGGATTGCTTCTGGCTTCACTTCTGGTACTACAACTAGTGGCGAAATAGACTATGATGATCGTGATTCTGGTAATGCGTGGGGAGAACTTATTTTTACTGACGTTGAGACTTCAGGGACTATTGATTATTATGTGGAATATGAAGTGACAGAAGGTAACTACACTTTGGTGCCTGACGCTGTTTTGCCGGGTAATAGTAGCGGCTTTAATACTTCACCTGTTTCCCTAGCTAATCTCAATACCACTACTTACAATGAACTGAGATTAATGGCGGTATTTTCCGGTAACACCACCTTCCCTCAATTACAAGATTGGCGAGTGACCTGGCGTGAGACAATCGATATACCAACCATTGAATCACCGTTTGATAATGCCAAGTTGAGTACCACTACGCCAAGTTTTCTCTTCCTAGCAATTGACCCTGAAGACCAGGATTTGGAGTACGAGTTTCAGTTGTCGACCACCTCAGATTTCGCAGCTTCCTCCACCTTTTTATCAGGTACAAATCCCGGTTTTGTTAACACCGCCTCCAGTACTGACACATCCTCCTTTATCTCGGGTGACACAATTCAGTACACTATTCAGTCAGCACTTACAAACGGCACCACTTACTGGTGGCGCGTAAGGGCTCGCGATCCGGGAGGAAGTAATTTGTGGTCAGAGTACTCAACGGAGCGTAGTTTTACTATAGACACGGCTATTACTACATCTGTGTGGTATCAGACAACTGGTGATCAGTTCGCAACCGATGACTTGGTGGATATAGAAACCGTGAGTGGTGGGGCACAGATAACTTCTACCTTGGTTGAGGTAATGTTGGCGTATGGAGAGGGTACAAATCAAGCGCCACAATATATCACCTGGGATGGTAACAACTGGTCCACCCAAGCTTCAGCTGCTTCGGTTGGTGCAGAAATTCGGTGGCATGAGATTAAAGCGGCTCCGACTAGACCTGAATATGCGCTTGGTACTTTAAGTACCGACCTCGATATTAACTTCCAAATTTATGATGGTAACACTGATAGTTGGGGTGATGTCTTTGAGATGCAGACTAACAGTGCTGTGTCTGATCGTCGTAGTTTTAACCTAGCTTACGAATCAAACTCAGGAGATTTAGTTGCAGTTGTTTGTGACGGACACGATGCGGTCTATGCAACTTGGAACGGAACAACCTGGTCGGCTACGTCTTCAATAACACTTACAAATGCCAATACTTGCGAGTTCGTGCAAATGGCTTCTGATCCTAATTCTGATGAAGTAATCGCTGTCTTTAGACATAATGAAGCAGCTACGGTTGATTTTGAAGCCTGGGTTTGGAATGGAACCTCATGGGGAAATTCATCGGCTTTTGGTGATATGACACAAGCTAGTTATGAAGGTATGGCGCTAGCTTATGAAGAATCGGGTGGGCAGGCGGTGGTTGTGGTATCTGATGGGGCCGCTAACTCTAATCGTATTTTATACAATACGTGGAATGGCTCAAGTTGGACTGGTACCTCAACTCATACAACAGGTGATCATATTGAATGGGCAACTCTAAAGGCCGATGCTGGCAGCGATCAGTTAGCACTTTGTTACTTTGATCATGATTCGGATATCGGTATCTTGAAGTGGACAGGTTCGGGCTGGGGAACTTTTAGTGAAGCTACAACCATTGGTAATGATATTCGTGGTCGATCGGTTGATTGTGAATTTCAGGTTGGTGGTAGTGAGGATGGGTATGTCCGTTTCATGTATTCTGATACTGGCGGTACCGCCCTTTATAATACTTACGCCACTTCTTCATTTTTAGGAGCTTCTGCTTTGTCTAATATGCCTGATTCATGGGAGATGAACTCGATTCGTGCCGGGGACGACACTATTCACTTGACGGGTTACGATGATGGTGCAGCGACTGACGATATTTTAGGAAGTCGTTTTACCACTAGTTGGACAAATACTAACACCATTACTTCTAACGCCTCGTTAGACGGAAGTATCCCTCAAAACGGAGGGGCAAGTATGGCAGCACAAATCTACCCTAATTTTACTTCTGGTTCAATTCGTTCCACAGCTATCGATTTTAATGATGGTAGCGGTCCTCGTTGGGAAGAGGTTAGCTGGAATGACACTACCCCAGGTTCCAGTGTTGTCACTTACCGAGTCTATTACTTAGCGTCTACTTCGGCTTATGTTTTGGTGCCGGATTCCGCCTTATCGGGGAACAGTACAGGTTTCACTACTTCACCCATCGATATCTCTGACCTTGACCGAACAATCTACGAGACTTTGCAGATTGATGCACAACTAGATTGTGTAGCTGGCGATTGTCCTTCAATCCAAGACTGGTCAGTAGAATGGGCGGAAGGTATAAATGTGTCAGGTGTGGCTCGGGGATATGATGAAACCGCCTCAACAACTAGTGGAACAGTAGCAGTGGCAGTGAACGGAGTTTTGCAATCAGGTAAGACAGGTACTATTCAACCTGATGGAACCTGGAGTATTGCCAATGTTACGGCCTTTCCTGACGACACTGTTATGGTGTTTGTTGATGGAGCAGTAAGTGCTGATGAAGCTATTGCTGTCGCGACTTATGGAGGAGTAGGAGATATAACAGGTATGGAACTTAACAAACGACATATAACAATTGGTTCCAATAGCGCAGCAACCACCACTAACGCTGGCTTTATAGGCTATGACAACGCGGATGATGAAGATATTTTTGCTACCGTTAGCTCGGTTGGTGTCCTGCAGGTGTGTGCTGAAGCTGGTTGTGAGGATGCAAGATTGAAGATTAAAAGCGGTACTCGTTATACTCCCGGAGCAAACGTAAGTACCTATGATTTTGAAAATAATGGTACCTTTGCACCGGCTACTAACACTTTGCGACTTTCTGGAACCTGGGATAATTCCGGTACTTTTATCGAAGATACATCAACTGTTATATTTACTGCTACCACCACTTCTTCAACCACTCTGGTCACTAGTAGTTCAACTCACCGTTTCTACAATTTGACTTTTGGTGAATCGACCGGAAGTTCTACTTGGAATTTGACTAAACCATTGGTAGTTAGTGGTAATCTGACGGTAAATTATGGTACGTTGGCGAGAAGCACCTCTACTATTAATATTGCCCAAAATTTGTCAGTTGGTGTCAACGGATTCTTTAGTGGATTAAGCACTACTACTTTTGATGGTAGCAGTAGTTACACTTGGGGTGATGCAAAAAGTTCAGCTTCGAGTACTAATATTGGGTATGTAGTCATTGATGGTACAACAAAAACAATAACCCTCTCAGGGAATGTGGCCGCTGAGTCAGTTACAAT
>JACCDR012256433.1_pt1 | contig 23271 bp, 25 predicted proteins | sample 7446431 | NCBI WGS metagenome assembly JACCDR01 (sample SAMN15323443, study PRJNA562643) | freshwater metagenome | isolation source: river surface water | place: USA:Blue River Watershed | collected 2017-08-17 | reverse complement strand
TATAATGGGGTACCACATTTTCAACACAAAATCACGTGACCCAAGGAGCTTGGGTCCCCTGACCTCGTGTTGCCCATGGTGGATACGCCCATAGACTGATGATGACGTCATAGCTAAGAGGCATATACTGATGACGTCATACCCTAACCCTAACCCTGTTGGCTCTAGAAAAATAGAGGGCTCTAAGTAAGGAATGATTTTGGACTGGCTGAAGCCTGTGGCTAGTCGTGTGAATAGCTGGTTGAAGAAACCTGTTTCGGAGAGTAGACTCTTGAGCCGTAGTGCGTATGATCCTGCTAAATACGAGAAGGAGCTTGCTGCTCGAGACTTGACCTTAGACTCTGAATTGAGCAGTGAAAATACTAAAGTGTATAAAGACTCTAAAGGTAATGCCAAAGTTGCGTTTAGAGGCACCTCTAGTTTTAGGGATCTTTTGCCGGATTTGGATATTTTACAGGGGAAGAGAAAGCACAAGGATTTTGACGATGCTGTGGCTGTGAGCGAACGGGCTAAAAAGAAGTATAAGAATGTTCAGTTGACCGGTCATTCTTTAGGAGGGACGAAAGCCTTGTATGCAAGTAAGAAATTGGGTCTTCCTGCAGAAGTGTACAATCCAGGGTCGTCTATATTTAAACCTGAACGTTATGACGATCCAAACATAGTTATCCATAAAGCGCCTCTCGATTTTATAGCAGCGGGGGTTAGTGGGAAAAGCGTCAAATTAGATCCTTCATCATTTCTGCGTAAATATCACCATGCGTTGTAATAAATTTATTGTTCATCATTTCGCTTAGTTTCCAAGTTGAATAGATCGATATTGGACTTGTCGACTTTTGATCTTGTTCCTCTTACAGTTGCAATCTCATCTGAGTTTCTCCTAACTCTAGTGTTTCCCCTAGTAGTATCGACTATCACATCATCTGCGTACATTCTTTTCTTTTTCGATTTTATCTTTTTCCGACTTTTCTCTTTGCCAAAAATGATTTGTGTAAAATCGTCTTCTGCATCATTTCTTTTACGTTTTCGTTGTTTCGCATTCCTTAGTAATTCGAGACGCGCCTCTTCTTCCCTTTTTAATTTGAGACGCTTATCTTCTCTCCTCTTTTTAGCGTCACGCCAGCTTCCAAACCAGCTTTTAAATTTTTCTATGTAGATAGACAGGTTTCGTCTTAAAATTTTTTCAGTTACTTCTTCTTCTTCCTCAGAAGACACAGTGTATATTTTTGAAAATCTGTCATATGCTGCTTTTCCTCTTTCAGATAGGTCAATGTAAATATTGTTTAAAATTTTTTGTAGCTCCTGACGATTAACGTTCAATCCTGTTTCATTGTAGGCTGTTATGATCATATTTTGCAATTCCCCTTTTTCAATTTCTCTTTCAATATACCCTAATCGTGTCAGAAACATTTCAAACCCCGGACGATTATTATCTGGTATAGACTCATTGAATACTTCAGAGATGTTGACATCTCGCATAGCATCTATTACAGTCATCTCCAGAACAGCATTAGGATCTTGAATTTCAACATCCTCCATAGGTGATGTCGGTTCAGAAATAGGACGGCTAGGGTTGCTAACCTCATTACTACCAGGACCTTTTAAACCTAGCAGTCTGTATTCCAGAGCCTTTTCATTTCCATCAATAGTGTCCTTTGACAAGTCTAGACGAACTTTTAAATCATATATCCTGTCTTCCAGTTCCTTGATATTTTCAAACGCCTCAGGAGTGTTTTGGATTTTTAACAAATCTATGCGTTTAGATAATGTTTCATCATCAATAGGGTTAGGAGTGCTAGGAGTGCTTGGGATTTTACTTTCGTTTCCTCCAGTGCCTCGATTAGGAAAAACTTGATCATAAGGAGAATTGTTTCTATTCAAGTAGTTCACTTGCGACATTTGAGGCATAGAGGGAGGCGGTGGAGGAGCATCAGGTTCGCTTCTTAATTTGAATCTATCAAGAATAGATGATATATATCCTCCGGCAACACCCGTTAAGTTTCCTATACGATTTAACGTCGAATCTGGAGGAGGTCCATCATCACTAGCGGCAGGAGATGGAAGATTACCTGGCGCAGCATTTCTTCTACGTTGCATATCTCTAGCAGGATTATCACCATCTTTTGGAGCTCCTTCTCCAACAGCAGCACTTCTTTCATTAAAGCCTTCGAGCCATACAGGATCAACGTATTCACCATCGTGAGATTCTACAACACGCATAACGTTTCCACTTCGTGGGGCTTTTGCGGCGAATTCTTGAATTGTAGGACCTGGCGGCATGACAAATCTTGTTTTCATGCGTCCTTTCGTATTCACAGTTTGATTGACATTCAATACTTTGTTTGGTACTACTTTTCTCGTCAACAAACGTCCATGATTTCCAGAGGGGCCGTAATAGTTCTTAACGGCTAATGGATCCCATCTATAGTTTCCGCCACGGTATTCTTGACCATACCTTGGAGGATAACGTATTGCAACTTCTTCCATTACCCTAACCGATAGAAAATTTTTCCTAAAATGTGCACAATTGATTACTCAACGGCTCACGTTTACAACACCGCTGAATCTGCTTTTGCTAAACCAGTAGTTGAAGACTTGGTTGTACTCGTATGCAAAATCAAGAAGCATTTACACGTCTTGCAGAAAGGCGGTTGTTTGTACAAATATTTGATTGAGTTTACGCCGTTCAACGAAAGACTCTTTGAAAACCAGTGTGGTAATGGTCAACGCAAAGAACTCTCTAAATTTGCAAATGGAATCATGGAGTTACGCGCAGTTGAAATGTTTATGCAAGGAATGCTGAATCCTACGAGTCCTCATCTAATGGATTGCAATACTAGTATTGACGATAAGATGGCTGGATGGCCCGAATACGCGCAGCTCTTAGAGTCATTTGAACACTCGTTTAAATCGCATATTGTAGAACCAAAATTTGGAGAACGAGGACAACTCATCAACTATGAGATGAATATCGAATGCGATTTAGCTGTGGATCGAATGACCGATGAGATGTGTAGAGAGCATTTGGTTTATGGAGATTATTCTACAGAGGACGATGATACAGTAGTTGGATCTTTGCTCTACAACATTCCTCGCTATATTACTCAATATTCAACAGCAGTTAGATCGCTTATACGATTCCGAGGTTACTTCAACATGTATAAACGCTGTGGAGCATACGATGTGCTTATAGTCCCAAAACTCATAATGGAAACGATCAATTACATTTGCACATTGAACGAGCCATCCTTCCTTAACGATGATAACGTTTGTTGGACACCTCATTTCGTGACTCTTCAATACATGTTGTCTACAATGGAGCAAGAAGAAATACGTTGGATTGCTTACGTGCAACATTTATACATTGATGGGAAGAATAGCGATTATCATTTCAGTCATTATTTACACCCTTCTCTCGTGTACGGATTTATTGGCTTTGAAAACTATCTCTGCAAAGACACAGAAACTACAACATTCTTCTATGAATGCCTAAGATCATATCTCAATTCTATGTGTGGTTTCCAAAATCTTCGAATAGGTTTCTCTACCCTTCATACTACGTTAAAATTGTACATTCCTGTACATAGAAAAGAATACCTGGGTAGCAATGTTAAATGTCGGCTACAAGGACAGATCAATTTCCCATTCACTGATTTCTTCATTTACAAGTGGGACAATATGCCTGGGGTAACCATGAACGATCCAGATTCCGCAGAGTCATTCTCCATGTTTGGTAATTTTCTATACTACGTTATCGTTGAAAATATTCGTATGTTAATACCTTGCAGAGCTTACATTAGTCGGGAACAGTAGATCTCTGATATTTAGAATTTCACAGAATGATGGCCAAGTATTTTGGACGTATCCGTACAATGCGGTTGAACGGTTTTCCAACAGAAAACAAACAGCATTGGTGTTGACTAAAATTTTCAAGAAACCCCGAAATATTGAAATGTCCTACGACAGAATCTTTTCTCCTGAATTGATCCAAGCTTACGTTAACAAGTATCGAAATAACCGTATCAAATACATATTGGATATGGATATAATCATGTACTTTGCAAAATGCATGAAGACAAGAATTATGACCGAGAAGAACGCCTCTCTCCAAAAAAGATACAAGACCTTTAAGTTCCTTGATACATACTGCGAATATGAGTACGGCTTTTATTTGACATTCATGTATTGCATGACTTCGTTAGGAAAACGTTTTCATGATCACTTCTCATTCACTCAAGTCAATGCAAATTGTTTGCAAGATTACTTGAACAACGCGTATCTATCTCTAATTCATCATACGGCTAGAACTAATCATCTCGATCTTTGGTTACAGACGACTCCGAGTTATCTGTTTTCAAAGGCTCATCCTTTTTAGAGGATGCTTTAGCAACTTGCAATAAACTCTGGAATTTCTTGAACACTCGTTGCCCTTTTGGAAATTTGTTATTGATGTACAGGAACGAATATGCTTCATCTGTCGCGTATTTGTAAACCTTCATCCACTCGGGTTCCGACATACCTTCAGGATTTTCTTCGTAGATGACTTTCAATTCACTTAGATTAGGAATCTCGAAAAGTATTAGAGCATTGCAATTGGTACGGATAGTTTTTGGGATAGCCTTGTATGCCTGTGTCACAATGATTACACTTGAAGAAGAGTGCCGATGTTTAATGACAAAATTGGCCATAGGATTGTTCGTATTACCTTGTTTAAACATCCCTGCCTGGTCATCTAGAATAATAAGCATTCTATCTGCAACGTATTTAGCTTGCTTATTCAATCCATGATCATCGTGAAGTGTTTGTATTGTCTCCTGTTGCTCTTTGATGATATCGACAATCTTATCAAGATCAGTAATAAAGTCCTCCTTGGGTATTATACCATCAAATGGATTCTCTTTCTCTTTCTTCTGTTCAGCCAAAGTTTTCTCGGAGGTATGCACAATTTTAGGCATCTTACTATTCTTCGGTTTCCCTTCAATCAATTCTTCAAGTTGTTTGTTCTGGGCTAATACCTTCTTGGTTTCTTGGACGACATCCCATTTGTCATCATTATTCACAGTGGGTGAACATACGATTATCCTGTGGAAATACCCCTTGTAGTGTTTAAGAATAAAGTTACATAAGAGATTGGTTTTACCCGATCCTTTTGGTGCAACAATCAACATACTGAATTCATGCTGAGGAAGGATCTTATGGTAGACTTTGGGATGTGTATGATGCTCTTTGGGTTCTATCACATCAATAGACAAATCACTTAATTTTTTCTTCACCACCTTAGTCATTTATTAAACAAGATACAAAAAATCATTCTACTTCTTGAAGATCATAGAAAAGTATTTTGATCCTGGTTCATCGTACTGGTAGTCATCTTCAGTTTCATCTGCTTCCTCTACAGTCTCTTCCTCACTCTCCTCCGAAGATTCTTCCTGTACATATTTCTGTTGGAATTTAAGACGTTTGATTCCCCCTCTCTCTTTAGGTTTGTATGAAGCATACCCTCGAGTCTCAATTTGTTGATTCACAATCTGTTTAATACGTTCTTCCATCTTACGTTGACGTTCCAATTCTTTAGCTTGTTCCTCCTCATACTTTTTACGCCATTTACGTTCAAGCGCACTAATATCTACTTCAGGCTTAGGGGCTTTTGGTTTTGGAGTCGGAGGAACCTTCTTCTTCGCAGGAGTCTTCGCAGGAGTCTTCACAGGTAAAGCAACAGGTTCTTGAGGTTTCTGTTCTACTTGTTTACGAGGACGTTTTGGTTTTTGGACAGGCTTTTCAATAGCTTCAGTAACAACAGTATCCTGCTTTTGTTCAACAACAGATTTCTCCTCCTCTTGAATAGGAGCGTCATCCTTTGTAGGCGCTTCATCATCTGAATCAATAGCAATCTCTTTAAGCACACGTTTCTTACGAGTCATAGTATTTATTTTTTGAGAATAACCTTGTCTCGAGGTTTGAGAATCTGGTTGACAATTTTCATTTCATCGTCTCTGCACATTACTTCAGTGAGGTAACGACGAACACTTGCGTGGCGTAATTCAAATTGAGCAAATGGTTCGATCATGATTTTGTCTTCGCCATTAGGATCTTTGTAGATACTAGTACGCAGTAAAAGATTAATGTTGAAGGTGTAATCACATGCGCTGTTTGTGCAATTCTCTGCAAATTCTTCTGCAGACATCTGGTACATAGTTCCATCAACGAGGCATGGAACATCACGAGTGAACAAGAGATAGATCCCGTCACCTTTGCTACGAAATTTCATATCGCTATAGTCTTGACGTTGAACGATGAATTTCAAAGGATGATAGTTAACTTTGACGTTGTCCCTTGTACCAGCATCGTAGTTTAAATAGTAGGAATCGAAGAAGCGACGAATATACTCTTCAAAGTATTGGAAGGATGTAGCCATATCGATGTGTCCAGACATTGTGATAAGGATACGTTTCTTTGTACCTGTCTCGTTACTGAAAACTTTACCATTGATTGGACCACTGCAGTCGCGTAGATGAAGAAATGGTTTTCCAAAGACAGGACTACCCATTCCGGAGACATCCATCTTCTGCAGGATAGGAATATTGTGCCATTCCTTTTTGATATGCAAACGTCCTGACTCGGATCTTGAATACAAGTTCATATGGTCCCCAAGTTCACGAAGGAGAGGCATGTAGAAGAACTTGTTCCAATCTTGAGGAGCAGCAATAGACAATCTAGTTTCCAGACGGCTTGTTTGAAAGTAGCGGTAACGATTGAATTCGATAGGTGGTAACTTTTGTCCGGGCAAGTCGTAAGGGACAGATGTAAAGTCTTCAGGATAGAGATACGCAATATCGAGCTGACTTTGAATTACTCCAGTATACCCTTCAAGACGTTTAGCCATTTCGACTTGACTGTCACTACCATCAATTGCAGGTTTCTTGATGTATTCGCTAGCAGTACAGTCACGGTAAGGAGTCCAAAGATTCTCGAAGACAATCATTCCGCCTAATGTTGCCTTCATATGTTTCATGATCAATTCTTGAGTGACTCCTTTAGGGTTGTTAAAGATATCGCGAAATAGAGCTCCTTCTTGGGTTTGAGACGCGTTTTGCATTTTGGAAATGAAGAATAAAGGTATACAAACCAGGTCTTTTATATTCAAACGCCTCTCGGTTAAGGTTTAATTGTTTTAGGTCAAAGCCATTGCCACAATTTTATTTGCTTCTTATTAACAAAATGGATAGGCGAAACTTTCCATTTCGGAACCTAGATAACGCTCAGCTACGTAGAGAAGTGGCAAATATGAATCAGATCATTTTTGGGAATCCTCAACGTTACAGGAGCTTTGAAGAAACAACATTGCCGAGGAATCATTGGCTTGGACCTCCTGAATTCAGCAATTATGCTTACACTGTCCAATTCACGATAAACCAGGGTGCTGAGCTTATACAGGCCTTGAGCGGTATTATACGAAGAGTTTATGATATTAATGGCAACAGTCGTGGACGCTTTAGAATTACCTATGTCGACCAGTATGGTCGTATGCCACCATCTCGCCGTACAACTCGCTATGATCGTGTAGAAGATGACCAACTGACATTATTGTTTGAATCTATCATGTATCTGCTTCAAAGTAACGAGACTCTGGATTTTCCAAACCTTGTCATTCTATTTGATACATCACGTGACCTTGAAGCTGGAGGAAGCAAGTCCAAGAAAATGAAAGTAGAGAGTAAGAAGTATGCAGGCAAAGAGTTTGTATTGACTGTACCTATTGATTGCGGTCAACTCTGTGGATGGATTTGTTTAACGTATCATTTAGTTCGAGTCTTACCATTCAAACATGCCTCTGTTTCTGCAGAGTTTTGGGATGCTACAGGTATAAAGGAAGGATTGCGAGATAAGAGGAATGCAAATCCGAAACTACAATATTTAAACGCGAATCCTCAGAAACTGTACAAAGCAGCGGCAGTCCTAAAGACTTTTTGTGGTAGTACAAATGACCGCTTTCTATTTGATGTGGACGCGTACAAGTACTTGGAAAAATTCCCCCAACATCAGCTTGTCGTTTACAATGAATATGCTTTTGTAAGTCATATCGCTAGGGGTAAAGAGATGGAAGATATATTTATGACAGGGCAACAGTTGTCGTTAGAGGATGCCGATAAATGTACAGTCTACTTCCTTCAAGAGAATACGAATGATGGCTCACACTTTCATTATACACAAAACTTCCAGTCATTCTACAGATCAATTCATAAGAAAGATCGTCATTACATGTGGTGCCATAAATGCTTGAGGGCATTCAATTACAGATACAAGGAGGATATCCTGAACCACACATGTCAAGAGTTGACATGCGATAAATGTAAAATGGTCTTTGATACAGATGAACAGTTGGAAAACCATAAGAAGAAGAAACTGGTCAATGATTCATACAACGATTTTGTCGATGATGCCGAAGTAGAGATTGTGCAGAAATACCTCTGTACACAGTGTAATACGTCCTGTTACAACCTTGCATGTTACGATCAGCATGTTTCAAAAGTATGTAAATTCAAGTGGCGCAAATGTACAGAATGCTGGGAGAAAGTATGGACAGGATCATCTACGTTGCATGTTTGTAACATGAATGCTGCAGCCAAATGCTATACATGCAAACAGAAATTTACACGTCGTGAAATCAAAGAACATCGTTGTTCAATTACCAAACTCAAGACACCTGAAGATGTTGAACTTGACAATGAGTTGCGGGATATGTATTCATTCGATTTCGAATCTATGCTCATCGACAGAGGAGACTACGAAGAACATGTTGTCAATCTAGCTATAGTTCAAAATTGTGGTACAGGTGAGAAATGGCTTTTTGAGACATTGGAAGAATTTGTGCAATGGATACATGACACATTTAACAATGATGTAGAGGACCTCGAGAATGAGGATGATGAGGATGATGAAACAAACAAGTCTTCTATTCTAATGATTGCTCATAACTTTAAAGGATACGACGGTCGATTACTCTTCGATCATATGAAGAAGACTGACAGGGTTGTAACGAATCTATTAATGAACGGTGCCAAGATCATGTCTATGCAATGGGGAAATGTTGTCTTTTACGATTCACTTCTACATATAACTGCAGCACTTGAACAGTTCCCCAAGATCTTTGGACTTGATGAAGAACAATTTGTTAAGGGGTATTTCCCGTACAAATTCAACATCCCCGAAAATCAGAATTACGTTGGACCAATACCTGGTGTTCAATACTTTGATCCTGATCGTATGTCATCGAACAAGAGAAGATCATTTCTCAAATGGCATAGAGACCAAGTTGAAAATGATTATGTTTACGACTTCAAGGATGAACTTATCAAATACTGTGAAAGCGATGTAGACATACTAGCGCAGTCTCTAAATGTCTATGTGACTGAAGCCATGAATATGAATAGCAATCTTAACCCTATGAGATGTCCAACTATCGCTTCATACGCTTTGCAAGTGTACCGTACGCTACATATGCCAGAACACATGATATCTGTCCTACGTAAAGATGAAGCAGAATTTGCAAGACGAGCATTTCATGGTGGTCGTACAGATGTTCGAAGACTTGTAAAGTTTTATACACCTTCTGATGTTGAATCTGGCAAGTATGCTGTTTACCAAGACGTGCAGTCTTTGTATCCTACAGTACAATTCTACAAGCCATTACCGTATGGCTCCCCAAAGAAATATTTGTTTAATCACGCTAATCAACCGTCGAGAGATACTGTGAATACATGGTTTGGCTTTGTCGAATGTGATTTGAAAGTCGTAGAGTTCCAATACCACCCAGTGATAGTCGAGAAGAAGGATGGTAAATTACAGGCTGACTTGAAGGACAAGACAAAGATAGTTCTAACATCTACGGAACTTCAATACGCTCTGAGGAATGGATATGAATTGGTCAGAGTGTACGAATACCACGAATACAATTACTCGTGTGATTTGTTCAAAAGTTATATACAGACATACCTCAAACTGAAAATCGAATGTAGTGGTATGCCTAAACATATCAAAACAGATGCTGATTGGGATGTTTATTTCAACTACCATAAAGATCAACTCGGTGTACATTTGGACAAGCAAAATATGCACAAAAATGCAGGACGTAAACAATTGGCCAAATTGATGCTTAATAGCTTATGGGGTAAATTTGCCCAAAACACAGACATGACCTATCAACTGATCATTGATCCCAACCAAATTCTTAAAGATAGCGAGACAGCATTGATAGCTGCTAGTTTATGGGATAACGAATCTGTCAACATACAGAAAGATATTTCCTATGGAGATAAACGACTATTGATAGCCAAAAGTAATGGAATCAATTATGGTCTTTTGCGTAAAACCAATATTGCATTAGCTACCTTTGTAACATCCTGGGGAGCACTGACACTTTGGGAAGAAATGCAGAAACTGGGGGATCGTGTTCTTTACCACGATACTGATTCAATTATTTACGAACGTTCGCCTACAGGATATAACATACCGTTGGGTGTTTATCTTGGTGAATGGGAGGACGAGACTGGAGGGAAACCAATAACCAAGTTTTGCAGTATTGGTCCAAAGAGTTATTCGTATGGCTACCTTAGTAAGGAAGTGTCTGATGACGATACAGTCGAAGATACATTTGACTACAATGACAAATCCTATATAATCGACTATGTATGCAAGTGTAAAGGATTCCGGTTGAATCACTACAATAGCTCAAAACTCAATTTCCATACCCTTCACTCACTGATTGTCAATGACAAGAGTAGAGTTGTAGCCAAAGATATTGTATTCAGCTGGGGGATGGAAACAGATAAAATGATTACGAAACAAAGAGATAAGGTTTTGACATTCAAATACGATAAGGGGATTGTCGATAAGTCTGACTTTAAAGTTTACCCATATGGTTCAGAAAAGTTTATTGAGATTGGTCAGTAGCCTTCTTTAGAATATACTTGTCCCAAATCTTATTGACTTCTTTTTCAGTAACCTCAATTTTTGGAGTCGCTCCTTCGGGAGGAGTAGCTCCTTGGGGAGGAGTTGTCTTAGTAGAGTCTTCACCATGTATTTTGAACTTTTGATCAAAATCCTCAGTCACAGTCACACAGCATTGAAGGACACACATACATCGACAGTACTGTTTAATCTTATCAATAAATTTACTGGGCATTTATTGATTTACTGTAAAGAAAATTGTATATATCATCGACTCGCTGACTTAAATTCTTATCTTTCAGGTATGGGATAGTGTAATATGGTTGATGGCCATTTTTACGTAGGAGGATATCCATAATCATGTACATCGATGGCATAGAATGTCTTTTCCATAGAGCTTTGAAATGATTGAACTGATACATGATATTTTTGAAGTCTTGGATACATGCCATGTACGTCTCGTATGAAACTTTGGGGACATCCCCTCCTAGGATATACAAGATTTTGAAAATCTCTTTGTAAAACAAGGTATTCTTATTCTTCTTCAAATGGCTCTTTATAACAAAGTAAGCTTCTGGGTCTTTGGCATCAATTTTTAAATCCTGGAAAACGGCAGTAGGTATCTCTGTGAACCGTGCACCCATATACCTACGCAAATGTTCCTTGAAATGAGTCAGAGGTTTGTAGAATCGTTTACGTGTGAAAGTAATAGATGTGTAGTTACTATTCCCACTGTTAGTGAACCCGGAGTTATGAGAAGTCGTAGCATAATCAGGACAGTAGATTATAACACGATCCCTAAGACATCTGCCACATTCATAACAGTAAAAGCTCTCTCCATTTCTATCGGTATCAATGTTCCGTTTACCACAACATTGCCATAATTCTTCTTGCGGTATTTGCGCATCTTTAATCTGTTCTTCCACACTACACGTTCTGATTGCTGATCTGCTACTACTGTCATCAATCGGTACACCATACTCTTTAAGTAATTCGTAATAAATTTCCATGATGAAAATTATCTTATCCATACAGTAAAGATGAATCCTGAACAGAGGAAAGCAGAGATTGAGAAATTGAAGAGACAGTATGGGAATCTGTCAGGTGACGATCTGCGAGAGATGAGAGATGTAGAAGAGTTGTCAGTTCTTCGTAAAAATAGAAAAGCATATATTGATCGACTCGGCTCATCGATTCAAGGTGGAGGAAAAGCTCCTGCAAAAGCTATGAGTGCAGACGACATACAAGCAATGATTAGTAAATATGAACAGACTGTTGCATTACAAAGACAAATGGAATTTGAGGCACGTATGCAACAGTACGATGTAAAACTGGCCTTCAGCAGAACTATTATTCCACAGACTAGAGGAGCATCGAAAAATCTTGTGTTTGGACATTAATTTTTTCTCTGTAATAAAGTAAATGAATTCTCCTCAATTTCTTGAACGCTGGAACTATGCCCGTTCTGAACATCGCTATGAAACAGCTTACCGTGGAACATTTTCTGTTGACAGATTGCTCTTGATTCATGATGAATACATTGAATTCTTGAAAATTGAATTGAAGAAGGAATTTGACGATCTTAAGGAAGAACTCGCCTATGTTAAAGCTGAACTTCTTAAACTTAAACCCCCTGTCGTTCCCCCAAAACCTCCAGCGCCACCTGTACCCCCAAAACCAGAACCACAAATTCCTAAAGAACCCCAAGAGCCAAAAGAGCCCAAGGATCCAAAACCCAAGGAGCCCAAAGGTGATGATTTCAAATTGTCAAAGAAATAAATTCTCTCTTTAATTAAAAAATGGCAATACTACGAACCCCTGAAGAGACCTTGTATCAAGTTGAGCAGTCAAAGACTGAAATGAAGAAAGATTTAAACAAAGCTATAGATGCCTTACTCGATGAAGAACTTCATTTCTACAAACGAACTCACGCTTCCCCAAATTTCATGTCTTATGTTCGTGGCATATACTACCTGACTATTGCCAAATTCTTGAATCCCACAGCGTACAATATGGCATGGCGGCTAATTGAAAAGATGCGTGAAGATCAAAAGAAAGACATTGATCTCAATGATCATTGACTTTATTCCAAAGTTTAAATAAATTGTCGTCTCCATAACAGTCATGTAAAAGTTCCCCAGATACAAAACCGTAGTAAGGGCTATTCTTGACATAGCGCAACTTTTCCTCACGCATTTGATTTGTATCAAAGCTCAATACATGTTTGTCATCGTTACGTACTGCAACAATACCGTACTTGTCCTTAAAATCTTTCATCTCGTATGTATGCCCTTCCTGTTGAGGATTTGGACGTTCTTCAAATAATAACCATCTACGGATTTGCTGGTTTGGTACTAGTTCAATATCACTGGCCGCATAACATGAATCCATATTGTACTTGATACCGCAAGTATCAATACCCAACAAAACCTTTTGATAGTTATCTTCTTTGCTACCAGTCAAATATTCAATTGATCCAAGACAATATTTCATTCCAGTATCGCATACAGGAATATACATATCATCTCCAGAATGTCCTTGAGGTACGATGTTGCTAGCACAGCCGATAGTGCGAAGATACTGAAGATATCCATGACTGTTGACAACAATCAATTTCACCGCATCAACAATTGCACGCAAGACTGCATAGTTCAAAGTCTTCAATAACTCGTACTGGTTGTTCAATACAAGAATGGTTTTAGAGCGGAAATAGAATTGGGTAATAAGTCGTTTCAAATCTGTATCGTAGACAGGATACAATTCCAAATTGATTTCAAGTAAATCGAAACGATGGGTGTTCATCAATACTTCGAGTGATGTCCAATATTCTTGACTCTTGTAAATATTACCCAGAGTATCGAATTCCTTGCATATGACAGGATTTACTGACGCAACAATTTGGATACCATACATGGTCCTTAAACGTTTGAGGAATGGTTCAACTCCAGCATATCTAGGATTGATGCGCACCTTCTTCGTTTCAAAATCTTCGACCTCGAGACAACTGACAAAGACATGTGTAATATGTTTGAAGGCTGGAAATTTCATGGGGGTATCGTATTCTTTGAGCAATCGTTCCAAGTTGCCAATAGTGAATCGACCTCCAAACATTTGAGGTTTAGCAGTAGTTGGTTCAGTACGAGGACGCTTCACTGGGGGAGAAGTCAATTTCTCCTTTAGTTCCTGGTACGACGGCAAATCCTGTAAATTTGGACTATTAGCAGCACTACCAAGTTCCATGTCAAACACCATGTCATCATCTCCAGATTCTTCACGTACTGTTCGTAACTGAGTGGCATTTTGCATTCTTTCCTGAAAAAAACGTAAATGTGGATTCCTCTTTTATATTCGTCTCTAAGCCTCGCATCAGCCACTACATACATAACGCTGTTTGAAACCAAAAGTGTTAACCGAACACTTGACAACGATTGCTACACTCTAGGTTCACTAACACACATTTGGTGTATTACAGAAGAGAAGCAGTTGGGAGAAAATTTAATACATCTTGAAGAGGATGGGTATGCCTCTGGAGATGTCTGTATTCCTAAACCTCCGTACCATTTGAAGAGAATCAAGTCTAGGAAAATTCAAAATGTTTTACCGTTCAGTGCACCTTCAAATATTCGAACTGTGAACGTTTACGTTGTTGACACGCTAGTTGATGTTGATCATAAGGATTTCAACAACAGAGCTGAAGTTGTGTACACTACAAGAATGACTGGAAATTATGATCATGGGACTCATGTCGCAGGATTAGTGAATAGTCCCAACTACGGAGTCAATTCAAAAGCACGTATATTGAGTGTACAAGTTCTAGATGATAATGGGATGACCCGTTGGAGTGAAGTAATACGGGCCTTTGATTTTATTAGCAAAGATTACCGTCGTAGAAGAATGCCTGCTGTGATCAATTTAAGTTTGAGCGGTACTCCCTCAAGGGTTCTCGATAAAGCGATTGAAGAACTGTTCAAGCAAGGAATTCTTACAGTCGTTGCTGCAGGTAATGATTTTAGAGATGCTTGTATGTACTCTCCAGCTAGGGCTCCTTATGCAATCACTGTTGCTGCAAGTACCTCAGAGAATTACCATGCCTTCTTCTCCAATTTTGGAAGATGTGTGGATATCTATGCTCCAGGTGAAAATATTCTAAGTACATTGCCAAATGATAAACATGGTTATTTCTCAGGGACGTCGATGGCTGCGCCTCTAGTTACGGGTATTGCGTCAATGTATTTGGCATTCAATCCTTTTGCTCACCCAAAGGATGTACGAGAATTTCTGCTTACTAATGCTTCCAAAAATCAATTACCTACTACGCATTTTTCACCTAATAGGCTGGCGTTTCTTCCTTACGATGATTATTGCCCTCCAATGAACCTATTTGAACCCGAAACACTTAGCCACTTTCTGTGTGAACAATAAATGGATAGCTCAAAGAATTTTGCTGAATTCCTTTACCATACCATGTATGAACTAATGAATGATTTACACAAGAGTGACCCTACACGCTACGGGATAATTGAATTGGCTATTCCTTATGACAATCCTGTTGTGTACGTCAACAAACGCTGTGAAGAAATTGAAGAAGATATTCTTCAAGTGGTCTTTCAACATCTGCTCCCTTTCCTCCCAAAGTATACATGGGACAAGACGATGGTTATAGTCAAGAAAGAAATCAATTTGCTGTTGCAGGAAACTAAACGGTCATGTCTGGCAAAGCATTTTGCATCCTGGGATGTAATAACGTACTTGGAGAATAAAAAGAATAGCTCTTGAATAGTAAGATGTCAAGGAGTGTAGAAAGGACTATAACAGGGCTTAGCCCCGGCGCAACAAATCCTCAATTTTTCACTAGTGACGCTTTACCAGCCATTGACAATGTTTTTGATTTGGGTGCCTTGAGCCAACGTTGGCAATCTGTATTTGCAATGGATGCTACGTATACATTTGATGTAAATGTAGGGGGTACTGTAAATGCTTCGGATATTGCTGTCCAAAATAATTTGAATGTAGGAGGGGCTTTGGAAGCGGATTCACTTAGAGTTGGAGATATTGATGATACAGTTATACCTGAATGGAATGAAACGTATATTGAGACCAATCGTACAATTGTCGCTCCAAGAATACAAAGTACTAGTTGGCTTACATCTCCTTGGATATCAACTATGGGATTTACACAAGTAGACAAATTGTATGTGAGTCGTGACACCGATACAACAAGCAGTACGGATATCAATGCTGCATTGAAAATTGATGGATCAATTGCTTGTGCCAAACGTGTTTGGGCTCAAGCTATCCTTTCAAATACATCCATAACAGCAAGCACGATCAATGCAACAACTAGTATTACTACACCGACAATAGACACTACAACTGTGAATGCAAATCTCCTTGAAGTGGATCAAATCAATGCAAACGATATTTTCTCAGCTACAACAATCAATGGAAACGGTTTGATATTGTCAGGCGATGCTTCTTTGGCTGCTGTTGAATGCACAACTGTGAATTCATCAACTAGTGTAACTACACCTATTGTTAATGCATCTACAAGTATAAATGCCCCTGTCGCAAATACTCCTGTAGTGAATGCAACGAGCAGTATAACTACTCCTTTGTTGACCGCATCATCAAGTGTTACAACTAACAATTTGATAACTGCAAATGTTAATGCATCCGCTTTTATAAATGGTTTTGGAGTTACTGCTAGCAGTGAAGTTTCATCTCCATTAGGAACGTTTTCTACAGTGGATGCTGTAGAAATTGATGCTAGCACTAGTGTTTCATCTCCATTAGGAACGTTTTCTACTGTTGATGCTGTAAACATATTTTCAGGAAATATTCAGTCAGACACTTACAGAACTTTGACTACATTGAATACTGCATCACCTCCCACAGTACCTGATGTATTTGCTGCAGAATTAGGAATTAAACGTTCGGACAATCCCTCTCAAGTAGGACTACGTATTTCGTATTCGACGGATATGCCTAGTGGAGCATTTCCAGGAGCTTTTATAAATTCTGCTAACAGACCTTTAGTAATAGGAACAAGAGCTCTCAGATCAGACCCTTCATTTGTAGGTATAGGTTTTGAAAATGGTAATAGTTTACAATTCCATACCTCTACTGGGTCAGCCAGTGGAGAACCAATGAGATTAACGGGCACAGGACGTCTAGGTGTAAACACAACTACTCCTCAAGGAAGATTCCATGCAAACGTATCAACAACAGTACCAAACCCTGCATCATGGAGTGCAAATTATGTTCTTATTGGCCCTGCTGCTGCAGCTAGTGGAGCAACATCATCAGCTCTTGGTTTTTCGTATGACAATACAAATAACTTTGGGATTTTGACATGTATTGCCCCATCATCAGTATGGAGAAGAATGCAGCATCATGCCCTGGATCATAGCTTTTACGCAGCAACCACAGGTAATAATTTGGATTTGAAATTTGCTGTTGAATCAGGACGTATTCTCAGTAACGTGCCTGCTCAGATTAATGGGAATGCGACGATCACAGGAAACACAAGAGTCAGTGGGTCTGTTGGTTCGTTGTATAATCAAAGCTACATGATGTTCCCATTTTTTCCTAATAACGAGGAAGTTACAGTAATTACCACAAGTCCCGTAACTATGAGTACTGATGATTTATTGCAAAATGGTCTTCATGTACAAACTAGTGCAGCGAGAACAATATTACCGCCATCAAGAACAAATGTTATGGCAGCAGTGCCTTCATTTGTAAATATAAGCAGATGGCCAATACAATCGGCAACTGTACCGTTTTTGCTTAGAAATGCTTCTACCAGCTTAGGAAATCTTACTTTTTCAAGTCCAGATGGTGGTTCTTTTGTCAAAGGACCTAATGTATTAACACCTGGGCAAAGAGCTTTGTTTCATGTATCATATGATACAACTGGTCAAATATGGGTTCATAATTTTGGAAATGTTGTATAAATAAATAATCTAAACCGTATATAAAGCCCGAATGATCACAGACATAAAACTTAGTAAAGACACTCCTTCAAGTAACCCCCAAGATAAAGTAGTAAGAGACAAGACAGAAATGTTGCTTGATGTTGAAAAGGCTCCAAAGACCAAGAGAAGAGTCAGATCAACTAGACTTCAAGAAGTATTGCTTATGGGAAAAAATAAAGTGTATTGAAATTATCTATACATTAAAGTAAATGAGTGTATTAGATTGGTTCGGAAATATCGGAAAGGGTATAGTGAAAGGCATTGATTGGATAGGCAATAACGTCGTGAAGCCAATAGCGGGCATTGGAAAAAATATTCCTATTGTAGGTGATGTTATTAGAGCTGTAGAACCTGTAGGAGATTTCATTGGTAAAGGTGTTGGTCATCTAGCAGATCGAATTGATAACAAAGCTGTGAAAAGAGCAGCACCTACCTGGGAAGATGCAGGTAATGCATACAACAGTCTCAAGAATATACCAGGCGCTGTTATGCAAGCAAAAGCAGGACTTGGTAATGCATTCAAGATGGCTAAAGTTATGTAATAAAAATGTTGAATGTATAATATGTGTTCAATAGCCACAGTTGAAACGATCATACTTGTAGGAGACCTACTTTTTACCATATGGAACTCCCATCTAAAAGATCTTCTTGAAAAATTATTCAATACAGCGATAGCTATTTAAAATAATCTAACCATTGTAATAAATGTCTTCAACCTTCAAATTCCACTCACAGTTGTCGGAAACTGTGCCATGGCAAGCACAGTACACATTCCCAACTCAAGCAACTCGTGTTAACAAGTACACTGTCAAGCTGCCACCAAAGAACGGTCAAAAGTTTTTACCAGGTAACATTGTACGTATTGAATTCCCTGCTGACAATTATCTGAATACTCTTAATTCAGTTCTACAATTTGATTTTGCCTTGACAGGTGCAACTGTCGACAAGGCGAACACAAGATTACAAAGAGGTGGTGCTCAAAATGTCATCAAGCGTCTTCGTGTCCTTTATGGATCAATGGTTATTGAAGACATTCAAGAGTACAAAACGATTGTACGCTTGTTTACGGAATGCGGTGTTCAAGATGACTACATGAGTTCTCTTGGAACTATTTTGGATGGTATGTATGCTACTTCAGTTTTGGAACCTGATGCAACAGCTGCAGCAAGTGCAGCAGTTGTTCCAGGATCATCTGTTGCTAATGATGTTGTTACCGATCATAGACTTGTCGGTGTTGAGCTATCTAGTACAAAACGTACCTACTGTCTCAACCTTCTTAGCGGTCTTTTGACCTCGAAGAAGCTACTTCCTTTGAAGTATATGGCTGCACAGCTCGCCATAGAAATTACATTATCTGATGCAGCTGATTGTCTTTTGAAACCAGATATTGGTGTTGGTTTCGCTGTAGCCCCAAGTTATGAAATTGATAACATCAACTTCATTGCTGAACTAAGCGAGTTCGATTCAACTTACGACATGGCATTCCAGATGGGTTTGAGAACAGGTGTACCTATCAAATTTGCATCATGGCATTATCACAACTTCACCATGTCTGGTAATAACACAGTAGCGCAGATTCATGAACGTTCACGATCAATTAAGGCAGCCTTTGCTGTTATGAGAGATGGTCAGAATCCAACATTCACTAAGGATACAGATAGGTTCTTTTACAATCTAGGTGAAACTCATAATGGTACAGGAGTAATTGATAATAGTGGAACTGGTGCAGTGACTGAATTCCAATGGCGTGTGGGAGGTAAGTATTATCCATCACAGCCTGTTAGGTGCACATTTGGTGCATCAGAAGCTCTTGTTGAACTATTGAAATCACTAAATATGTTGGGTGATTACACGAGAGCCTCAGCAATCACGTATAAAAACTGGGTATCATCCAAGTTCATTATCTCTTGTGAATTTGAACACACTGATGTTTTGGGTGGGGATACCATTGCAGGTATCAATGCTGAAGAACAGTCAGATATTGCCCTCACTATCAAATCAGCTAACCCTTCTGTAGATAAGCGTCTTGATGTCTTTATGTACTATGATTCATTGCTTATCATCAAAGAAATGAATACTGTAGATTTGGTGCTTTAAATTTTTCTTCCTAGTTTAATAAATTATCGCTACCTAATGATCACTCCTATTAAGCTAACCTTTGATTCAAAGACTGCAACAGATCCAAACATATCTGGAGCAAAAGGTACTAGAGATAACCCTGTATTCAACCTCGTACCTGCAATAGAAAATGCTGTAGGGTATAGTGTATATTATGTCAATGTACCATTTACCTACTACGTAATTGACTTTACTAATAATATTTTTGGCTTGACGATAGATGGCGATGATTACACTTGTTCAATTGAGCCCGGTACATACAATGCAATCAACTTGAAGGCACAGATCATTGCCGCTATGGTGGATGCAGGGTACACTGCAGCCCCTACAGAATTTGAGATTTACGTAGACAATACTGATTCAAAGCTGGTTTTTTATAAGATAGGGGATGTAGCATTGGCTTTTACCTTGAAATTCAATGTCAATGCCTCAGTTGCAGAACCGTTTGGTTTTGATATTGAAGACTACAACTCAACTAGTGGTACCTTCAAAAACAACGCTGAACAGACGATTACTTCTCATTTCATCAAGAGTCCTCGAGTCGTCAACTTGTCTGGGGATACCCCTATGTATCTGAGTTCAGATTTTGGTGGGGCTGTGTATGGTAAGGTACGTAATCAAACGGCAAATAATGACAACATTGCCGTATGGCCCATTGAAGTGAATTACCAAGGTACTAATCAGTTATGGGATACAAACCCTTTGATATTCAATTTTAGTAAGATGACTATTTCTACTATCTCCTTGAAATTACGGATTGGTAATCGTACAAAGTACAACTCTAAAGGTATCCCTACAGACTACATATCCTTGAATGGTGAAGCATTCCAAATAGGGATCATCTTCTACGTAGAGGCATCCCAAGGGGTAAGTTCTTATGATTCAATGGGTAATGCCACAAGATCCTTACAGGTCACAAACAGATCATCTGTGGCTAGAAGTGGTAATATTAGGGGTCAACGATTTTAATCTCAATAAATAATTGATATAATGGATGAAGCGTGGACCGTGATTGCACCCCCTGACGATGACAAGGCATCCAGGGAGTTTAAGAAGAAACTTATGCCTGAAGACATTTTCATCTATCCGGATCCTTACTCAGAGGAAATGGATAAGCACGTACCACCTAGTGTGATACCGTACCTTAGGCAGATGAGACAACAGAGAGCGTTCACTGAAGCGGCAGAGAAGCTAACTCAGGCTATGCAGCTACTCAATGCTCAGAATGCGTTCACGGATGATCAGAAGAGAGCTAACCTAATTAAGAAGCGTCTCCATTCAAAGTTAAAGACCTAATATATTCTTTTGTTTAACAGGTTCTGATATTAGTACTGCTACCCCTGGTATCCCTTCTGTGAACGGTTGACCATTAGAGGTCTTAGCTTGGAAGCGGGTCTTGTCTACCTGAAGGGTACTTGTTACAATACCTCCTAGACTGTTCTTGCTACTCTTTACCTTTCCCCTATTCATTTATAGTACTGTACGAATATTACTAAGCATTTATTCAGTATCATATACCCCGGTAGGAATTAAGGTGTCAATATACTTTGGGAATACATCTTCAGAGGTAGTATCCCCGATGTATGACATCCAGGCATCATGGTAAGGTCTCCAATAGTTATAGCTATTAGCTTTAGCAGCTGCCTTGATTCGCCATACCCTGTACCCCCTAGGAACCCAGCCCCTGAACCCCCAAGGGTTTGAGCGACTTATGCGGTGATTGAAGACTTCACTGTTACAGTATTCCTCCATCAAGTCGGCCTCATCAACACCTATGTTCCATTTGCGTATGTTGGCTATGTATTCCCAAACGTATATGTCTCTGAACAAGCGTTCATCAGCATCATCATATGGTCCAGCGACGTGCAATTCGGCAGCAATATCTTCAAGAGCTTTTTTAATATCCATTTGATTTGGAAAATGGGTGTTTTCAAACCAGCTATTTATAGTTTTTCGATGGTTACACAATGATCGCACGGTCGCTTCTGATTGGTCAATCTGATCGCACGATGGTCGCACGATGATCGCACGGTCGCTTCTGATTGGTCAATCTGATCGCACGATATCGCACGGTCGCTTCTGATTGGTCGATATGGTCGCACGGTGATCGCACGGTCGATTCTGATTGGTCAATCTGATCGCACGATGGTCGCACGATGATCGCACGGTCGCTTCTGATTGGTCCGTTCAAATCGCACGGTGCATCCAAAAAACTATAAATAGCTGGCTTGAAAACACCCATTTTCCAATGAACCAAGCAAACTTGACTGAACTGCAAGAACAAGGCTATACAGTCGTCCGCAATGCATTGACCAACGAACAAGTCGCAACAGGCTATGATCTCTTTATGGCCTGGTACAACAGCTGCCCTGCAATAGAGCGAGGAAGGAACTACCATGGTATCATCAAGCACTACAATGTTGGCCATACACGATTCGCCTGGTATACACGCTGTATACCTGCAGTCAGGGAAGCATTCGCTCGTATTTGGAATGAAGAAGACTTAGCCGTTAGCTTCGATGGATCCTGCTACAAGAAGAGCACTAGAAAGCTTGTCCGCAACACACACTGGATGCATACAGACAGTTCTCCTGACCCCGCAAAGTACAGGGAGTGCTACCAGGGATTTGTCTCATACACTACGAACCAATTATCGACTTTGCTCCTCATCCCTAAATCGCACCTGAAGCATTCGCAGCTACACACCGTACACCAGCTACCTTACAAAGGAGACTGGTGCAAGGTCCCTAAAGACATCTGCGATACTCACTTCGAACCCCCTGTACCTGTCGCCGTCAATGCAGGAGATCTTGTAATATGGGATAGTAGGGTCATACACCAGAACACATACACCTGGCATGAAACAAGACTCGTACAGTACGTCTCCTATATGCCCAGGAAGTTTATTAAACCCGCAATGCAGGAGAAGCGCATCAAGTACTTCCTCGATAGGAGAACCACTTCTCATTGGGTAGCCCCTGTTAGGGTTGTAGGGTTACAGCCTCAGACCTATGGAGACCCCAACGCTATAATCGACTATGCCACAGTGCCCTCAGAAGACCTAGCCAATATGCTCCCTGAAATCAATAGATTGGTTTAAGCCTAGCCTTCCCCGGAGGCCTCCCTCAGTCTATGGGCGTATCCACCATGGGCAACACGAGGTCAGGGGACCCAAGCTCCTTGGGTCACGTGATTTTGTGTTGAAAATGTGGTACCCCATTATACCTCTCTC
>JACCDR011195338.1_pt1 | contig 23275 bp, 53 predicted proteins | sample 7446431 | NCBI WGS metagenome assembly JACCDR01 (sample SAMN15323443, study PRJNA562643) | freshwater metagenome | isolation source: river surface water | place: USA:Blue River Watershed | collected 2017-08-17 | reverse complement strand
GTTTGCGGGGGTATCACCGGAAACAATGACCCACCCCCAACCTATCCTGCTATGGCGTCGCCCTTTGCGCTATTACACAAGGCACAGCACGTCCTGAGATTGCTCCGCTCATCCCCACCACCCTTGGATTGAGGTATCACATGATCGACGGTGGCCATGTTGGGCAGCCATCCACCACCTCTTGGTGGTTGCACGCATTTCTGTCCACAGATGTAGCATCGCCAATCTTCCTCTATCCAGATGCGTCTTCTGCTGATTCGCTTGACCATTCGCTGTCTGCGATTGAGCATGCCCTTCGACGCAGCACACATTCCTTTGCAGTTTCAGACCCTATTCCGCCACGCTGCCACGATCTCTACCTTCCTCTGTGTCGCATTTACGCTGCCAATGGCCCGCCCATTCATCCCACCATCAAACTTAGCTGTCTTCCACGAGTGACATCGCCAGCACAGCGCCCAGTGATTTGACCGATCGCTGAAAAGTGCCTCATCACCACAGTGGGGCACGATGTGATCGACGCACTCACTTCCTTTTCGTTGGCATAGCTCGCATATCGCATGCTCCATCTCCTGACGGTAGGCCCTGCTGTACTCATTCCACTGCCGTGTGTATCCCCGATTGTGGGAGTTCTCACGCTGCGGCCTTGTGTGCTGTGCCTGCTGCCGCTGCAGTGCGTGGCGTGGTCGATGTTGCTTTGGTGCTTCTGGCATCATCATTGCCCACGAGGAACAAACCGTAGCGGCGGATTATGCTGCTCTGTGCGAACAACGAACAGCAGATCGCATTTGTCCGACACGTCAACACCGTCTGTTATATATTCGATCCATCCAGATTCCATGTCGGCCCATGTCACAGCCCTTTCGATTTGCATCCCGCAAGCGTTGTAAAGATTGCCCGGCGGTGACATTGTCCCGCCTCTACGTTCTTGTACTCTGCTATCCCATGTCAGTTGCACAATCAATCCCCCTTTGCCACAAGCACCACTTCCACCGGCCCATGCCCGAGGATGATGTCAACTCCCGTACTCTGTCCCCGCAGTGCCCACATGTGCCGAGCCGGTGCCGTTGTCGTGACTGCACTCGTCCCGGTTGCGCTCCACTGGTTATTGCTGGCACCGCTCACCGTGATAGACGTTGTGTTGAGTAGGTCGGTTCCGTACTGATCCTCGATGATTAACCGCAGTGTGGTGTAGTCCGTGAGGTCGACTGGATCGCCGTCCGCATCGGTGACAACAACAGGCCCAATTGCCCATCCGGCCTCGCCGAGGTAGGCCGTAATCGTTGATGCTGTGACCCGCTCACCGACAGACGTTGCAAGCGGATAGATGTTCACGCCACCAGACGTTGCCGGGATCGCATCCCCGTCGCGGTTGTCGGCTCGGATCACGTTCACATCAATCGGCGGATAGATGATGTGTTTCCCGCTGGCCTCACCAATGATCCGCACCCGGCTGGCAGTCACAAACGCAGCGTTTGGCACATCAAGGCGGTAATAGCCGCCGGTCAGTTCCTTCACGCCGCCGCTGCTGTACGCCGAGTTTGTGGCCGCCAAGTCCGACAGCGTGATCGCCGCCGGTAACGCTTCCCCGGCCCGCTGGTAGTACGTTGTGGGGAACGTCGCGGCAACCAGCCCTGTCACAGCGAGTCCGGTATCGTCAACGATTTGAATCGTGATCGTCTGCGATGTTGCTCCGGGATAAATGATCATACAGCGACCGCCTTTCGACGCATGGAGAGCAACCGACCCGATGCAGATTGACCAAAGAACGCGCGACGGCGCGGCGTGTAGGCAATGCCGCGTGACATCGCCAGCGTTCGGATTTCGTTTTCGCTCAACGCGCGGTTATAGATGCGGGCGTCATCAACCATTCCCGGGTATGGCCAGTCTGTTGAGCTTCCGATCCTGACTGTTGCACCGGCCACAGACGAAATTGATCCAGCCGTTCCGGTAAATGCTCGATAACCATCGACGTAGAGGTATGCTGCCGAACCATCCTTCACCAAAAAGACATGCTGCCACACGCCGCTCCTGATTGTTTTGCCCGTGAGCGAAACCGATCCGCCGAAATTATCCGAATAGATCTGTGTTCCACCAGTCTGAAGGAAAAACGCAAATTGCCGAGACCCGCCATTAACAACGCCAAATGGCATTTGATAGCTGCCAACAGAGGCGGGACGAAGCCAGCATCCCCAAGAAAGCTTATTCCCCGTCACCGCTGCCGGCGTCGGTGTTGCTGAGGCAACGTCATTCGTTCCGTCGAAGTCGAGAGCGTAACGCCCTTCACTGGCAACCCAGTCTGTCGCTGCGTCCATGTTGGCAAGCGTGGCGTGCTGACCGAACCCGGACCAATCGTAGAGCGTGTAGCCAGTGACACCCAACGACGGACACCATGCCCCCACGCATCCGGCCCATAATGACGGATAGAGCGGTGGCATGTCGCGAGGTGCGAAACCGTTGTGATAGCTTCCCCTAATCATGCGCCCTCCGAAGTATCTTCGATGGGCGTAAGGATTACGCAGCAGTTTGCGTCGCTGCTGTGAAACGCGGACCCGGCCCCGTTCAACAGCACAAGATTCAGATAGCGACCCTTGGGGAAGATCACGCCAACGTTGGATTTCTGGACGGTTGCCGTCGCCCTCGCAACGCAGACATGCGCCCCGAGGAATTCCAGTTCCTTCACCGATGCCGCCGCATCGCTGCTGTAGCCGGTATAGGCCGCATCGCTCCCGCTGGTGTTACCGCGTCCCGCTCCGGTTGCGTTGCCCCACGATCCGTAGAAATCCACCGTATTTCCCGCCGTTGGGGTCGCCGCAAACTCGCCTTCGAAGTCAACGCGGTAGGCCCGTGCCCGCGTGGCCCCTAGGTCCAGCGTAGCGGATTGCCGATAACTGCCGTTTGACAACGATGCGAGCGTAATTGCCGCATCACCGCCTGACGACTTGATCGTCTTCGCCGTTCCGCTCTGCGTCCGGAATACTGCTGTGACTGCCATTGTGATGCCTTACGAATTGCGGACGGCTGCGATGTCCATGTGGGTGAATGTCTGCGGGCGTTCGGCCGCTCTCAGGATCGGCCCGGCTTGCTCGTCAGTGAGTCCGAGGCCACCATCCTGCACTGGCTTTGTGAGTGCCGCGCGAATCGCTGGCAGGCCGAAGTCCGGCAACGACTGCGGATGTACTCCCGGTTCCATGTACCGGCGGATGTCTGCGATGATCGGATTGCCTTGCGCCACGGCATCGAGCGTAGCAAGCACAGTCTGCCCGGCCACAGGATCGGCATAGAGTTGTCGCACGCCCATGCGGGACAGCTTGCATTCGACGAGCACGACGGGAGCAATCTCACCGCACCGCACGGCACACGCGGAGTCGTTGCCAGCGTCGAAGAGTGCTTTCGCCGTTGCATCGGATTCGATCAGCGTTTTCAGTTCGCTGGGTGTCATCGCTCCTCCCTCATTTTCGCCGCGTCTTCTCTCACACGCGGATTGCTGCACAGTGCCCAGTTATGGTTGCCGTCCCCGCACAGGTGACCGATTTCGAAGTGATGCTTGCGGCACAGCGTGATCAGATTCGCTTTCGATAGCTCCAGGTCCGGCCGTTCGTGGAATGGAATCACATGATGCACGTTCAAATCGCGAACGGTCCCGCACGCCTCACAACGCGGACTCGATCGCATGTACTCAGTCCGCACCGCTGGCCATTTCGGTGACCGTGGCACCGCACCGTAAACGCCCGGCTCGTCGTGATGGTCCACATACGGCACAGGATGCGAGGCGCACTGGATCGCACACACGCACCCGATGGCGAGCAGTGCGGCAGCGATGATGGCGCGGTGATCGGCGGTCACTTAAACACCACTTTCATGAATCCGTTGCCCTTCAATGCCTCAATGTGTTCTGCATATGTGCCCGCGCCAGTCAGTTCGATTCTCAGTAGGTACTCAGGGTTCTCACTGCCGTTCAAGCATTTCCAGCACACGGTGCCGATATAGCCGTAAATCGATCCTGACGGGTCTATTTCAATAATGTCTGCGGAAGCTGGCTTCCACGGGAACACCATCCGCCGAACGTAGTGGGCAATCTCTCCGTTGTCGTAGATTCGCACAGCGACTGTGACGGGGAACTGCTGTGATGTTCGTTCGTCGCTCACTTCGCCCCCTTCTGAATCACCATGCCCCAAGTGTTGACCATCGCCCCGCCGCGTTCCGGCTTGTACTCACCGACGATCCCGCTCACGACCACGTTGCGACACGCCTTGTCAATCCGAAGCGTCTGCACGTATCCGCGAACGTTGACGACATCGCAGCCGCGAAGATGCAGTTCACCGAAAATGTTGACTGTTAAGTCAACATGCCGAGAGTTTTCAACGATCATGCACGGCACTCGGTTCGCCGTGCCCTTGTCGATCTCCATGTGTGTCGCGGTCAGGTGAGTTACGTTCCGCAGTACGATCGAATCACCGAGACACGACGCCACCCGCAGCCCGTCGATACGCACGCGACGGATTCCGGCCGCGTTGGTGTCGTTCAGTTCGCCGCCGTCGATGAGTAGTCCGCAGTCCCAGTTGTCCTTGATGCTTCCACCTTGCAAGTCAGATAGCCCGCAGATGAGTGTGTCTCGGATGACGATCTCGCCGGGGCGTTCTGCTGCGGACTTTGAGGCAAACCTGACGGCGGTACCTCCAGTGCCGACTCGAACGATCCGGACACGATCGAACCTGCCACCAGTCGCTCGGAACGGATCACCGGAACCAATCGCAAAACCGTTGCTTCCGCTGAAACAGACGACAGGACCGGTTGAATCAGTGCCATTGAAACCTAGCCCCTGAATGTCGATTCGCGGCGCGGTGATCGGCAGCGCGGAGTCCATGCGGCTCGTCAGCGTGATCGGGTCGATTGCGAGCGAGGCGAGTAGGAGCAGCGTGATCATTCCGTTTCCAGCCCGAATACTTCTGGCCCGCCCTCTTGCCGGACGTATTCGGAAAATCCCTTGGCCGCAGCCGCGTCAAGTCCGCATCCGTCCACGGCGTCAATGTCCGCAATAATCGTCATCAGGTCGCTCTGCTGTTCTTCAGAGAGCGCGGACACGTCGTACCCGAACTGATCGGCGACAACCCGAAAAACAACTTCCCAGTTCTTTGTGTACAGCGACGCCACTTCATCACTGGTCATTGCCATCAAAGACGCCACGTCGTTTTTTTGCTCTGCCGTAATCATCGCTTTTCTCCTTTAATCCAAGCCTCAACTTGTTGCCGTGTATGCAGCCCGCGCAACGGCTCGCGACCGTCCATAGTCAGAACCGGATAACCAGGGAACTTCGCCGTGTAGTCCACGATCACCCGCAGTTTCACGCCCGGCATTCCGTCCAGCACCCGCTTTTGTGCGTCGCACGGCCCGCAATTGGGAATCGTCCACAGTGTGACCTGTGCCTCTGGCGCGGCTTCCGGCGCGGACTTGGCGAGCGTGTCCGGCAACGCTGGCGACTTGGTTTGCAGCATCTCATCGACCGCAACCGCGACAATCACCGCAGCCCGTGGCGATGCTTCCGCCGTGAGCGCGATGGTATGCAGGATGATCAGCAGTGTTTCAATGTGTCTCACGAACTCAGCCCCCCCCGCCTATCAGCTCGTCTTCCTGCTTTGGTAATGGCCGTGACGGTTGCATTAACTGCTGCACTCGGTAAGAGCCACGGTCCAGCACTACGATTGAGCTTCCGCCGATCTCATTGCGAATCGACTTCCACCGTCGAATCAGTTCGTCGACCGTCGCGTGGTTGTCCCATTCGTATGACTTCATGAGTTGGTCTGGAGTCATGCTCGTCCCTTATGTTCGATTTCACTTCCACTTCGATGGCGGCAGACACCCCGGATCAAGAGCGTCCCTTGCTGTTTTTATTCGATCCCTCATCTCCGCGATTTTCGCGGCATCATCTCCGACCATTTTTCGTAGTTCTTCGTTTACTACGGCCGTTTTATTCCAACCATCACGAGCGTATATCGCATCATCTCGCTCTAAACGCCAAAAAAACCACAGGAGTAGAGACGTCAGAAAAAACGTTACGCAACCGATAATTGCCACAGAATCAACCAAGTTCATCGGACTATCTCCGCGAGCGTTTTCGATTTCGTGAACCCGTCGCGCAGCCGGAAAGCCCACGTCTCGCCGGTTTTTATCCGTGCCCGCATCGAACGCATCGGAGTTCCGTAGGCACCCTCTCGCAACTTGGCGTCACCGCCGTGATATCGCAGGATGTCCGGCCCGCTGGGAGTGCTGCCCCACGATTGTTGATCCACGAATCCGGTATGGTCGTAGATCGTTTCCGGGTTGCCGTCCCATGAGGCCCGCAGATAGACACCGACAATCGCCTCACAGTGCGCCGTCGGTCCCTTGTACGCACACTCGCCGTTTTCGTCGCGGCGGTCGGCCTGCTGGTGCGTCGAACAGATTGCGGATGCGTACCGTGCGGCGGTCACGTCGGCGAGGTCGTTGGCGTCTTCGACGTTGTAGGCGTCGCACCGGTGAGCAGCAGCCGCTTCGATGATCTCGTTCGGCACACCGACACCGCGAGTCCCCCACTTCACTGCAAGGTCTTCGCTGTCTTTAGTCAGGTCGATGTTGCCGAACTTACCACGCTCGACAACGCCGTAATCGTGCACCCACTGCGCAGCCCAGGCACCGACAGCGCCATCGCCACCGATTGCACCCTTGCCGATGTTCACGCGAGCGCCGCCGTAGATCGGCTCATAGGCAATCCGCTCGGCTTTCCCGCTGATGCGCCGGTCGACAATGGCGTCCCAGTAGCCGGTTTGGATCGCTCGATAAGTTCCGCGCGACACGCATGTTCCGCGACGCTGGAAGTCCGCAGGCAGGTAATGCCCCAGCAACGATTCCTCTGCCTGGTACAGCAACACGGCGAAAACACCGCTCTCGACAGTACGCCGCCAATGCCCCGACAGGTCCGGCCGCGCTTGCATCACACCAGCAGGCGCACCGGCAGCAGATCGCGCGGCGATGTAGTCGCGCACAGCTTGCGGGTTGTCGATCCAGCCTGTCTGATGATTACTCATTCAATACACCGCTCTATCGGGACTGATAGGCATTTGCTGCCTTTCCGTCCTTCGGCTGTTTCGGTTTCGACTTAGGTCAAGGTCGTCAGTCAATCGGCGTTCGAGTCAGTCCCACCGGGTCATCAGCGTTGATGTTGCCCGGATTTGGTTCGCCGATCTCCTGCACTATCTCGTGGCACCGCTTGTGAGGCGGTTCGGGTTTCTGCCAGACCACCGGTTGCCCTATTGGGCTTCCGTCCTCTCAGCAGGCGTCACTTTCACTGGGAAACAGCCAAACCACGGGACAGATCGGATTTCTCCGGTTGCCTGTTGTCCGCTGATGCTGTTTTTTGTTAGCATGATGCCTGCTGATTCGTCTTTAGGGTCTCGGTGTGCCGCCAAGCGTTGCCGAGGCCCTTTTCTTTTGCTCACTTACAAACTGCATGCCCCGGAGTCGAACCGGGTTCCCTCTTAGTCGGCATGGATTTCAAATCCACGTTGCTACCCTCGCCGGGATTCATGTGAGGTCCGCATCCGCGACTGGGTTCGTCGCCGCAATCCCCACGCCAGTCTCCGTCTGGCTCGCACGCACCAAAATGTTTTTCCCTGCCCAGTACCGCCGAAACATAAACCGATCGTATTCCTCACCAAGATCGTCTTCAGTTTCGTCATAGACATCGGCCTCGTTTACCCCGTCATCACTTCACCCCCCGCAGTTTCTTCGCGTCATCCTTGGTCAACGCCCGTTTCGCCGTCACGATCTCCGGCAACACCGCATCGACCGCCGCCGAGTCCGCTTTGGTCCATTCCCCGTTGTCAGACATGATTTGAATCACGCGAACGAGTTCGTCGGTCGTGTCGATGTGCCCCGCCTCGATCGATGCGGCCAGTTGCTCGCACAGTTCCGCGCGGGTCGACTTCGCTGGTTTTGGTTGCGGCGCGGGTTTCGGCTTCGGTTGTGGTTGTGGCTTGGTCTCCGGCTCAACTGGCGTCGGATCCGGTTCTGGCACCGGGACAACTGGACCGGGGACCGGCTTGCATCCGCAGAACTGTTCTTTGATCGCACCGGCGTTGTATCCCGCGAGCGACAGCACCATCGCGAGAATGGTGAATGACGCGCCTGCGATTTGGTCGCGGTTCGGCAACGGTACTTTGCGGTCACTTTCCATTGCGTGTTTTCCAGCATGCGTAACAGTTGCAGGGTTGCGTCATTGACCGACGACCTTCCGGTGAATCTCTTCGATCTTGTGCCCGTGTTCGTTGAGCGCTGCACTGTGCGTTTCGAGGATGCCGGTCTGCCGTGATATCGCTTCTTTGAGCGATGTGATCAGGTCCATCTGTGCTGCAACAAAGTCTTTGATCAAAGGCCCGAGAAACACCCCGCATCGGTAAAACCCGTAGAGCAGCGCCCCAGACAGAGCAATCGGAAACCCTACGGAATTAACAACTTGAATCCAGTCCATCGCATTGGCCCTTACACCGTAAACAGTGGTTGCCCCGCGTTTTCATGCGGGAACGGTTCAGAAGCCGGGGGATGGTCCGGCACGATTGGCAACGTCGGCACGGTCTGCGTCAAGCGATGACCACTGGCGACGTGAGTAGCGGCGGCGACGTCCGCAGCCGTGGGATTGAAAGGAAACGCCACCCGCCCCGGCGCATCCTGCGGCGGTTGTGTGGCGAGTGGCGCGGGGGAATATTCGGCGACAACATCAGCACACACCGGCGCATCATTCGCAGAGTCACCGTGTGACCGACCGCAAAAAGCCTGCAAGATTCGCCGTAACAGTGCTGAGAGCATCGCACGCGCCAAGAAAACCAAACGATCACCGAAACTAGGTGCGTCTGGCCGCGCGTGCGGCGTTCGGACGTCACTGCCTCAATCCTAGAGACAGGCCCCCATTAGGGGAACGGTGTGATTCTAGCCGGATTCGCGGATGGGTTTCAAGAGGGAGTTTCGATGGTGTCGATCAACACCGCATCGCGCAGGTGTATTTTCCAGTCATCGCCAACCCACCAGCGCGGGAACTTATCCCACTGCCCGATCGCCTTGACGATGCTGATGTCCGCGAATCCGTTACCGTCGCGGTACACGCGATCGATAGCGATCACGCCGTCATCCCGTTGCCAGCGTTGGCCATCGCGCGGTTCTGGTTGTGTCATTTCGCGGTTCCCCTTCTCATCTCTGCCACGGCTGCGAGATACGCCCGCCGATGCTTTTTCTGCCATGCCCGGCCGTGTGTGCGCGGGAATTTTCTGAACGCATTCATCATGAGCCGCACGTTGTCGTCGTCCGGAACTTCGATCGATAAATAATTGCACCGCCAAAAGTGCATAGACTCAACATGCCATGCGCGTTGCCCGTCCGGTGTTGAACACAGCCTGTCTTTAAGAATTTCCCAGTTCATTTCGCGGCTTCCTTCATCGCGGCGAGCGCATTCTCGATTGCATCATACGTCCACAATGCATTGCTGCCGTTGACCCTGGCGTAGCTTTCACCTTCTCGCTGAACGTGCCACGTCAGTCCGTTAGGCCATTTGTAGTCGGCCTCGTGATACTTAGATGATGTCTGTTCTGGTTCGCCGTACTTCGCAACGAGAACGTCGAAATCAGGCTGTGCGTTCTGGCGCAATGCCAGTTCCGTCCGCAGCCGCTCGATTTCCTCGACCGCCTCGATGGCAATCGTCTCCGCGACATGCTCACCGACACACACGCCGTCGGCATCCGTCGCGCCGGGGAAGTTCGCTTGATCGTCGGCGTATCGCGGGTAGTTGAGAGCGTGCCCGAGGCACTGGCACACGTTGTGGTCGGTGGTCGTCATCTCATACCGCAGGCCTGCGTTTGTCTCCTCCAGTTCCGCGACCCGCTGTGACTGCTGCTTGCCGTAGCAAAACAGGCACACATCATCGACGATCATGTCCGACGATCTCGCCTTGCACTTGTCACAAACGCGGGTTGCATCCTTGATCTCGTCGCGAAGTGCTGAGTTTTCGGACGTGAGTTCCGCGACCCGTGCGGCGAGACTGCTGTGAAACCCTAGCAATGTGCGAACGTCTTCTGAGGCATGAAACAGGAAGTTTCCAACGCTCGGCGATGGTCCGTTTCCGGCGTCTTCAAACAGTTCCAGCCGTTGCTGGATCGCCGCCAGTTCGCCCGCCTCGTCGCTCGTGAGCACGTTTCCGTGTAGGGTCATTGCGTCACCTCGATTCCGAGAGCAGTTACGATGCCGCGCAACTGTCCGACTGTGGTGATCGGTGTTCGCTTGCCACCGACACACAGGCATCCGTTTGCAATTATCAGCGCTGAATTGCGGCGATTGATGTACTGTCCCATGCACTCGCGCCAGTCGTTTGAACGAAGTTCGCACCATTCTTGAGTGATCGGCTCGTCATCGTCATCCCGCACCGTGGCGAGGACGTGCTGCGCGATCGCGATCGCCTTTCGTTCCGTGATCGTTGGGCGAATATCGATACCCATTTCCTCTGGGTCGGTGACGTATGTACGAATCACATCGTCCGCCGCCGCCCTGAGTTCACTTGGTGTCATGGCCGGTCCTTTGCAGTGGAATGAATAGCCCGGTATATGTCACCGGAGTTTCTACGTCACGAGGTGTGCGAGTGATTGTCCACGGCTCCGGCATGTCTCCGGGGAACAGCGAGAGCATGGCGTCATTGACCTCGCAGGTGTCGGAAAACATCTGGCCGGAAAGCCGGTATTCATCGCCTGCCGTGCTTTCCATCTCGCCGTGGCAGAACTCTTTCAGCCGCTCCATCGCGGCCCGCACTTCGGCGGTGATGATATCGGTCATTGTCCACCCCCTTGCCTGCGACGTTCGATGTCCATGTATTTTTTCTTCATGGCTCGGTACTCAGCAGCCTGCGCCCGCACGCGGAGTAGTTCGGCGATCAGGCGCGGCATCGCGGACCGGGATGTGGCAGTAACCTGTGCGTCGGCGTCGCTGGAAAATTCCATCGCGATGGTGTTGATGCACTGGCAAACAACGGCAGGCATCACATCTCGCGACGCAACAACTACCCACGGCTCCGGCGTTGCGGCATCAATCATCGCCTGCCACGCTGCCAGTTCTTCGTCTGTGATCGGGTCGGGTGTCGGGTCGGTCATTGGCGTTGCTCCTGTTTCGCTAGTCGCTTTCGCTCGTTAAATGTCATGATCACGCCACGCTCGTCACAATGCAGGCAGGATTCTGCAAGCACCTCTGCCGTTGATATTCCACAGTCTGAAAGCTGGCATTGATGCGAGTCCGGACTGTTCCAGCCATACACAACCCATCTATCACCGATCTTTCCGACGCGGAAATACAGGTGCATCAACCTGCGCCCACGACGATGCCGGTAATGCTCTGTGCGGATTAAGTCGCCGTCGCAGATTGGGATTCCATGTCTGTCGTAGAATCCGGTTTCAGTTGGCCGCGTTGCTTTCATTGCTGTCTCCAAAACCGGGAGCGGGTTTCTAACTCCCGCCACCGGCCGTCGATACACGCGGTCTCAGGTCTGCTTAAACCGCGTGCTTCCGGTGTTTCACTACGTTTTTCTAAGAGTCGCGTCGCACTTCATGCAGCGCATATACGGAGTTGCTGCGTCCACATTTACCCAAATATGGCGGCTGTCCGCGCATCGACTTTTATACGCAGTGCGAACCACTCCGATTGCAATGAACTCGCATTCGCACGATTCGCATGTGATCTCCGTTCCCCGATCTTCTCCGGGAAATTCGTCGTCAAAGTTTTTGTGCTGACAGTAAGGACAAATTGCAACCGGCATCGTCACTCCCCCTTCATCGAATACGCCCCACGCTGCCATCAGCGCGGCGGCTCGTTTCACGCAACCAAAGGATTCTTATTGCTCTCTGCAACAACCGCCGACCACGCTTCATAAACCGCCTTGAGCGCATCGCCGCACGGCGTGCCATAGCCGAAATCGCCGGGTGAACCAAACTGCTTATATGACTTCTGAAATTCCTCTTTCAATTCGCTGATAGGCACCGTGAACTCAAGAGCCATTTCCAGGTCCATCCACGCGACCCAGAACCGCGGTGACAAGTCGGATAGCTCCTTTTTGTTCTTTGCGAACGTCGCATGAGCCTTGATCACAGCCCGCTTGAACGATTCGAGTTTTTCATCCATTGCAATCGGCTCCTTTTCTTCCACGCAAATAGATACCCGCCCAATGCGGTACCCCTCTTTTAGGCAGTCGCTCCACAACAATGTTGTGTAGTTTTTTGAGTCGAATCTGCGAATTGCTGTAGCCTCATCTGTCGAAAATGTTTCGACTACAAGAGGCGTCCCGTTCGGCCTGATCACGCAATAACCCGCAATTCCCATAACACCACCTATTCCACAGCATACACAGGGCCAGAGAACGCATAGCGTGACTTGCTGGCGGCATAGCCCGCTTCAGCCAGAATCTTGGTTGGCGTCTTCTTGGCACCAGCACCGAAGCGTAGCGACTTGGCAGCGCATGCTGTGCCGTAGTGGACGATGCCCTTACCTTCCACGAAATCCAGCACAACAGTCTTTTTCAGGCCCGCACGCCCGCAGCATTCGCAGGTCGTCACATCGTCGTTGATTCCGAGAATTTTGACTTGTGCGACCATTTCTAGATTCCTTGCTGCGGCGTTGACTGTCGTGACGATATCGTTATACGATACGTTTCGTCAGCCGTCAATCGTTTCGTTATACGAATCGGGATGAAATGCCAAAAAAACCGGAAACTGATGTCGCCCGCCAGAAACTTGTCGCTGTCCGATTCACTGATGCCGAGCACGTTGCATACACCGCAGCCGCTCAGAAGGATGGTCTTGGTCTGTCATCGTGGCTGCGGTGGTTAGCAGAAGAGCGGCTTAAATCGCATGCGAAAAAGAAACGCGGATAGAAATTTCATTTCTTTTCGCTGTTGCGTTGCTGGTCTACTGCATCAAGAAAAATGTGCCTGCCTTTTTCGAACCACCACCCCCTAAATAGATCGGCGTAAAAGTCTGAATTAAACGACAACATCACTTGGTGGTCTGGAACTGTGTGCCGTATCTCGTATCGCAGTTCTGGGTCTTCATCGCGCATTACTTCGCCCCCCGAGTGAATTGAACTTCTCGCACACATTGAACGAACGGGACGCCGCACGATGTGCAGGTGTCGCGGGAGTGGTTGTCTGTGGTCATTTCCCGTCCCCCGTCACCACCACGGCAGGCAACTCGATCGGTCGCTTCGGCGGGATGTATACCGGCAGAACGTATGACAGTTGCTTCGCGCGAAATATTGAAATAGCGTCCGGCGTTTCTCCGTCATGTCCTTCGACATGAATCCCACCAACACGATTAAACATCACCGCACACTCGACCCGAACCGCATCCACCGGCGGGACTGGCGCGGGAGTGATCTCGACCCAGTCGATGGCGTGCCAGCCGTTGATGCGGTAAATGCGTGTCCGCACCTTGTCGCTGAATGATCGCGTATTGACCAAATCGTCGGCGATCTCGCAGACACGCTCCCATGTGCTCGTGTCGCCCTCTTTGCCACGCGGCGCGTAGACGTGGCCGACTTCGGGGTTAAGTGTTGTCATTGGGTTGGTTCCTTTTTGTGGTGTGTGGCGATCAATCGCCCGCGCCGCATGTGCTGACCGGAATCACCCCGACGTTGAATAGAAGCCGCTCATCAGCACAGCAGGCATTGCACGCCTCGATGAGGCCCATCCCAGGATAGGCACTCAACAACGGCTCTCCGTCGTTCACGCGGTCATACCGATCCTTTGCGGCCGTGACTTCTGGGGATTGTCCGAGCGAGGTGTCCGCAGTTCTCAGAATGGAATAGTCCAGGCCGACACCCTTGCAGAATCGCGTGATGTGATCCCAGTCTGCATCATCTGAATTCGGCTCGCCGGGTGTAAATGTCCCGTCGGCGTGGTAAGTGGTTCGTCGTGCCCGCTTGCGACCGGCGAGGATGAAGCAATTCTCCAGAGCCATTTCCAGTTTCCGCACGCGGTCCGGATCGGCTTCGTTTCGGTTCCACTGAGGCACGGCTAACTCCTGCATGGTGATAGGTCATCCCCGCCCGGCACACGGACGCGCGGGGGTTGTGTGGTAACAGATCACTGCGGAAGAACGATTAACACTGTGCACTCCGTAGGCTGGGATTGCGGCGCGTACCAATCACGCCACATTTCGATCGTGGCTCGACACGAACTATAGTTTTGATCGCCGCGCATGACGCTTGCTGGAATTCCAAATGCCTTTGCGACAGAGTCGACTGAGAAATCTGGCGGAACATTCTGATCGAATTGCATCGCAGTCATATTTCCCTCTTATGTTGTTTCCCGCCCACATCCCGCGACCGCAGCTAGAGCAGGTCACGCTGTCGATCACTGCCGCGCCGCATCGGCTGCGGGCGATCTCGGCCATTTCCAAATAACTTTCTTCAATCCAGGACGACCGGTCCGCCGGTCCGTCCCGCTACGCGATTTCCCGATAACTTCCCAGCCGTCAAAACGGTATGTATTTCCCGTGTGCCGGTCGGCGTCCCGATAGCTGATCGCGTTCGGGAACTTGTCACGCATCGGCGACCAGACGAATTCCCGCCACAGCCGCAGGGCGACCCGGCACAAGTCAGGGCGTGCGGCGACGAGTCGTGATAGCTCGCAAGTGTTCCCCCGGTTCAGCTCGGGATGCCCGGCAACGTTCGGACAAATCAGCGTCGATGTCACAACACACGCGACCGGATGCCCCTCATTGAATAACGCGTGCGCTGTGTCACCCCCACCACTTACCACGCTGCCGTTCATTGGCCGATTGATTGGTCCGTTAGCGTGCTTCCACTCGATAAGAAGCCGGTTAGCTTCATCGATAGTTATGGAATCGAAATGGACCAACGGAAATAACATCACTGCCTCTGGAAATCGGCTGCGGTCGCTACTGCGGACAGGATCACGACGACAGTGGCATCGTCTTGACGATCTCGGCAGACGGCATCGCAATAACTTCGGCTGCTGGCACACACCGCACAGGACGGCTACGTAGGCCAGTCAGGCGAATAGTCGCAACACCATCAACAACCGACACCAACCGACAGACGCGGTACACCCACTGAAATTTACGCGACCCGCGCGCTATTGGGTTAGTTTTCCACAGATGCGTCACATCAGCCCGAAGCCCGCCGACCTGAAAATAACGGACGTTGTTTTCGGCCACGTTCATTTTCGATTTTCCTTACTGCGGGGTTGCGTTGCGTGACGATACCGTTATACGATTCATTTCGTCAGCCGTCAATCGTTTCGTTATACGAAATGGGAAAGAATGCCGAAAAAACAGGAAGCTGATGTCGCCCGCCAGAAACTTGCCGCAGTCCGATTCACTGAGGCCGAGCACGCGACCTATACCGCCGCCGCTGAAAAGGATGGTCTCGGGCTGTCGTCGTGGCTGAGGTGGCTCGCTGAGCAGCGGGTTGTCGCGCAGAACAGGAGACGCAAGTAATCACTGCAAACCCGCCTCAACTTCGACCGCACGCGACCACACGTAGCGGGCGTCCTCGTTGCTGAAAACTAGCTCGGCATCGTTCGCCATCTCGGTTAGCGTTCGCCATAGTGCCGCAATCGATGCCGGGCCATCGTCGATACGGAATTCGTAGTAGTGGCCGGGACGGACCAGGGCTATCACTGTTCGGTGCATGGTTGTGTTCCTTACTGCTGGCGTCGTCCGTATTCCGCGATCAGCGCGGAATCCGCCGTTGCGTGCGTCCATCTGTGCGCCGGGAACAACTCCTGCGCCTTGGCCTTGGTAACGTTCTTGTCGCCGCCTGACATGCACCCGAGCGCCTTTTGCCACTTCTGCGGCGTCACGGTCTCGAATGGGATCGCCAGCCCGACTAACGCCATGCGGAGACAGTGATAGTTTCCAGAAAACGTCCACACCGATGTGACGCCCTGTTTCGGCATTGGGCCGACTTTTTCCAGGTAAGCTTTGACGTCGATTTTTCCCGAATCGCGAAAGTCCATGAGAACTTCCCAGATATCACGCTCTGTCGCTGGCATTTTCGCTGGAAACACTTCGGTCCCGACCAGAAGCGTGATCGCGCCTGACTGTCCGGGGTCGATTCCGATGATTGCACTCACGTCGCGGTCTCCTTGTCTGCTGGGATCGGCCCGTACACGCGGCCAAATGGCAGCGTCCTTGAAATGGTTCGCTCATTGATGTCCCACACGACACCGCCAACAACCCACAGCCCCGGCCCCGTTGGTCGGTCGTGCCACGCTGGGGACTTCAAGAACGCTGCCGCGAGTTCGTAAGGTTCCTTGAGTCCGTAGCCGCCCTGATCGTTGAATCGCTGATAAAACGTGCCGTGCTTTTTTGATTCCGTCTTTGTGATGACTCGCAGAATCTTTTCTGCCATTTCTCAGACTTGCTTCTCGTCAATCATCGCGGGTTCCTTTCTTCTCAGCCGGCGTCTTTCGCCGACCGGTGTAGTTGTCCTGTGCCTGCTGATTCAGAAATCGCATGAAGTGCGACATCAGCAAGCCGCGACCGGAGCCGCTGAGGAACCCGGCCTCTTTAATGATTCGCTGAATCCGCTCGATTACGTTTGATCCCCGATCGATTGAGCAGCAATCATGCAGCAGCCGTTCCAGCCGCTTGAGTTCCTGCCATCGCCGTTTATTCCATCCTTCAGCCATCGCCATTCCCTTAATTGACGATCCGATCAAACGCGCCCGCACCATACAGCGTGGCAACCATCGCGCCATTCACGATTGCCGCAGCAATCACACCAGCCGCCGCCGTTCTCTCGTCTGGCTCGCGAACTTCCCGCACGAACGTCCAGATCGCATTGACCAAGAGAAACGCCACAATCACCCACTGGCACGCGGTTTCAATCATCGCTCTGCCCTTTCATACGCTTCGCACTCATGCCAGTCAGATGCCTTAATCGCCATCCACTCACTCGCCTCAAAGTCAATGTGCATCCAGTGTGGAAGTGGTGGCATTTCTAGAGACACCCATGCGCAAGTGTTGCTCTTCCAGTGGGCACACCGGCCACAGCACTTGCTTGGTAGCGGTTTATCGTCAGGTTCCATCGCTCTGTTGCTCCTGTAGTGGCTCGAAAGCTGGGCAGTCGGTGCCGTTGCTTGGCGCTCTGGCGATAAGCAACCACCGTGCCCAGTCTGGCGTCATGTGCTGCACAGTCCACTCGCACAGGCCACAAACGTAAAAACAACACCGCCCGCAGCACCGTTCCGGTAGATCACTCACGGCTCGCACTCCTCGCAGAAATCAGAACGGAACGTCGCCACCGCTCGAACTCCGCACCGGCTGCGACACCTGCGCAAACTGCTGACCCGGCTGCTTGTCCTTCGGCTTAAACTTAGCGTTGAAGAACTCGCGCCCGTCACCGGTCGTGTTCCGCCACATGTCGAAAAAGTATTCCACGCCGCCGACGAGTGCGGACCCGGTGAAGTCCGGGTGTCGGCTATCGATCTTTTTCATGTTTTCGAAACTGCTGCCGCTGTTGGGCTTGTGCTCGTATGCCATCGCTGAAAATCCCGTTTTTTTGTTGTGTTCAAAATGGAACTTCTGACCCCTCTTGCTCTTGATCAAAAAGAACCGTGTGCAGATCAGTCTTTATCTTTGCGGTGTAGCTTTCGCAGACATGGAATAACTGGCCAGGATTTTCGCGAGCAAGCCGCTCTGCTTCGATGGTCGCTGAATTACGGTCTGGATGAATAAACGTTGGAGGGTGAAAAGTGATGCGATCTGGATTTACGACAATGAAAAGCTTTTTGATGTGCATCGCTATTTCCTTTGCTGGTCGATAAGTGCTGCTACGTCAGGGTGCTTGAATCCAGGCGGTTTCAGCCGCTTGCCTGTCACTGGATCGATCGGCCCTGACACCTTTGTCATGTTCGCGAGCCGAACCGCTTCCCAGATCGGTGATGCATTGACGCCAACAGACTCCAGCCAACCAATCGTCACCCAGATCAGATCAATCGCGCCGTCAACTTGATCAGCGAGCGTCTGGGCGTTTTGGAATTCGTCATGCTCCTCGTCGACAAGATGCTGATACAGGAACGACAGCTCATTGGCTTGCATTGGATACGGAAGAGGCTTCCCCGGCCCGCGTTGATCCACCGCCAACATGAACGCGAACACGTCCGCTTGTGCTTGCTCAAGACTCACGATCACTCCCCAACAACAAAGTGCCGATCACCGAAACCAGTCACGCGGCGGTCATTGCCACGGACTTCGATCCATGTACCCTCAATAATCCGCGACGTAACCCGGTCGTCATACACCTTCGAAAGCTGTTGACGGTCAAGGTTCCCAGTGAAGATCGTCGACTTGTTCTTCCGCACGTCGATCAACTTCCGCATTGCCTCAAGAGCACCGTCTCCGACCTTTGTGCCGATCTCGTCGACAACCAGAGTCCGCGACGATGAAAACCGCCGCCACCATGCGTTCTCATCGCATTCGTAGTGAAAACCGTCCTCGTTGATAATCGCCATCGGCCCTTTCGTCCGAATTCGCATCAGGCCCGAAAAGAAATCCGACCAGACAATCCACCGAGGCCACTGCTGATCGCGCATCGCATCCTCGCACCACCGTTCCAGCGTGCCACGCATGCAGTACGCCGCCAGAGAAGTCTTCCCGGTCCCAGTCGGCCCGGTGAGATAAACTGGCCATTCCTTTCGCTCAAACGCCCGCCTGATCATCTCCAGGGCCGCTGGATTGCATTTCTCGCGGACCGCCTGCGGAATCTCGCCGAGCACTCTCTGCGCGTTGCAGCTCTTTATCCATTTGGTCAAGTAGGCTTCCCGGTCCGCTGGATCGCACGCGGAACCCTTCCACTTTTCCGCCAGTGCCGCCAGAGTTGCCGAAAGCGTTCGCGGTTCTGTCCCGGTCGTCATACTTGCCCTCCATGACCTTCGTCACCGTGTCAGGACGGAGAAACCAGTCAATATCGGCTCGCCACCCTGAATCGTTTGCCCCCGTGCAAAATGCCGACTTCGCGACCCGACTCATTGCCGGTTTCCAGTTCTGGCACCATGTCGAATCCGCCAAACGCGCCCGCAGGGACTTTTTCCGGTTGTCCGTCATTTGTCTCGCATGGGTCACCCCCTTAATTTCGTTCCAGGCTTCGAAGACTTCCGGCAAACGTTTCGGCACATCACAACCGCCGTTAGGCGGATGACATGCGCCTACGTCTTCGCATACGTCTACGCATACGAATACGGCAGCACTTTGCGGCGTATTGCTGTCATCTGTCAGCACTTTGCTGTCAATTGACCGCGAGCCTACGTTTTCCGGCTTTTTTGTGATTTCCGGTGCAGGCCACTTAGAATCGGATCGGATTCGCTGGTTGAACCTCTCTACATGCAAATATGGCTTCCCACCCACGGAATAGAGCGTTACGAGACCCGCAGCCGCCGATTCCGACAGCCACTTGCCTACGTCCCGGTCTGTTACCTTGTCGGTCTGAAGCGGATAGCAGTGCGATTTCAACACCGAAACCCGTCCGTCATAGCGCCCGTAATCGTCCACCACACTCATCAGCCTGCGGTAGAACACTTCCGCCGCCCAACTGAGCGAACACACTCCGTCCGATGTCAGGATCGCCGCTCTCACAATCCTGTCTGGCATCACTCGTCCCCGAACAAACTCTTTGCCACAGGCTTGCCAGCCACCTTGCGCACGCCGTCCGGTTTCGCGTTCAGCCGGTCATAAACACCGCACGCCCACCTGTTCGCGAAATCGCTGTTTGCCACCGCCACAGGACCGCCGCCGACAGATTTCACCGCGTAGGCAACATCGATCGCGTCTGCGAGGTCTCTCAATTCCTGTCTGTCCCCGGTGATCGACTTCGCACCATTGCGGACCGCTGTCAGCACACACAGCTCGAATTCGACCAAAGGCCCGGACTCGCGACCGGCTAGGCACTGTTCCAGCGCCCGGACGATCATCGTTGATTCCTTTGCATCCAGGCTGATCGTCCAGGTTGGCGTGTCAGCCATGCGGGCGCTCCGTTCCGTAGTTCTTCCGCATGCCGAAAGTCAGCTTTGCCATGTCGTCGGGAACGATCCTGATAACTGGCACGTCTCGCTGCCCGAAAGCTTTGTCGAGGTAGCGCACCGTCAACGTGATCTTTTGCCCGATCCACTTCGACGCCTGCGCGCCAAGCATCGCCGCGATGATCTTGGAATTGATCTTGTTCAGAATCAGCCGTTTCTTCGCGCCCTTGAACGCGATGATGGCCTTGTCGATCACCTTGCCGGTTGCGTCTTTGTCATCGCCCGGCGCGGTCAGGCCAGCGATTTCGACAGTGATATTGCCGCTCCGCATGATGTCGGATGCGTCGAGGAAATTGCCCTCGAACACGCTCCGCATTTTGGCATCCAAGTCAGCTTCGGTAGTCAATGTCGACCTCGCTTTCGTCAGGCATTTCCCACGGTGCCACGCTCATGATGTCGCTCTTGGCGAACATCGGCCATTTCCCGGTTGCTAGACACGAAGCCGTCGCGTCGATGGCCGCGTTCATGCGATACGTGCCGAATTCCATTGCATCGGTAGCGAACTTCATCGCGCGGATTCCGACACGATCACCCAGCGACAGAAACAGATTCCAGCACCGCCATTGCTCCGGATCGGTCCCGGTCAGTCCCGCGAGCGCGTTCCGGTAAAACGCCATTTTCTCGCGGTAGTGCATGTCCCGAATCGTCCGCTCACACGAACGCTGATCAATCCCCGCTTCGGTCGTCTTGATGTCGACGATTACCTTATCAGCGAAGTTCACGGCGTCGACTTGTCCCCGGCCCTGCAACGTCAGCCCGTGCGATTCGATCCGCGTGAACATCGCGACTTCCGGCACGATGTCGCACAGGAGCGCGGAGACAATTGGCTGTGACCGCATCGCGTTGACGGTCTCCATGACGCTGGCGTAATCGTCACTGCGAATGATCAACTTGCCGACGTTCTCAGCTTGGAACGCATCCCATACCGCACCACGGCGAGTGTCACCGCTCCACACCGCCACATCCGACGCCAACCGCTCCGGCTGTAATAGCGCCAGATGCGCCAGCGTGCCCCGGTCCATGCGATCTTGTGCCGCCGCCGATCTCGTTTTGTCGACGCCTTCATATGCGTCACGAATTGCACGCGGGTCGACTTCGCCGCCATCCATCAGCCCGGCCGCGAGACTGGACGGATTCAATCCAGGTCTGTGGCGATACATACCGCGAGGCATGTTCACCACGTACTCTGTTAGCGGCGTATCAGTAATCACTCTGGTTATGCTCACGAGACTGTTCCTCAACCCGTTCCCGCCACACCAACTCCGCCGACTCTGCCTCACCTATGAATTGGCGATAGCACCACCGGCAGAGCTGGCGTCCGGTGCAGGTGCAGTGATCACGCTCGTCTCGTCGATGATCAGGCGTGCTATCCCCATCCGTCCCCGTGGGAATTTCTCGTCCGGCCATTCATCGGCCTCCGAATACAGAATCCCGATCACGTCGAATGATCCCGTTGGTGACATCCAACACCCAATGAACTCACACCACTCCGGTTGCTTGGTCCAGATGCGAACCGTTCCGTCTGCGTCGCGAGCGACCCACAGTTCCAGGGATGGCCGACTCATTCCGCCACCTCGACAACATTCCCGCACGGCCCGGTGACTGTGACGATCGCGTCTCCGTTGGGTGCCGTGGTGATCGTGACCCACTCGCACGACTCTAGGAATGCTTCTGCATTCTCGCCGTCGAAAGCGTCCTCGCCTCCGGACGACCGGAAAAGAAAGATACTGTCGGTATTCATGTACCGATACGTGCGCCCGATGAACGTCGCGGCCTGTGCGTCGCGGTACGGTGCCACTCGCGTGACCGGCTCGGGGATGATGGCATAGTATTCGTTATTCCAGTTCCACTGCGGAAAATTTGATTGAATCCATCCGCTGCCCGAATACTGACGAGCCACGTTCACGCATTTACCGCCAACGTAATTTGCGAGAGCCATTACGTTTGATGCGTATGCACAAAACTCTTTGCCGTAATGGCCTGGCACAACAACATTTTTCAGCAGTTCGTTCAGGTTCCGCTCAGTCATTGTCTCGCTCTCCAATCTTGGTTCCGGGCTTGCCGTCTTCGAGTAGTTCGCTGCGTCTAATTGATACTTGGGGCGGTGCAATCCAGCCGTGACGCTCTTGCCTGCACACCACATGCTCTATCACTGTTGTAGTAGTTGACGGCGGCACTTCGATAACCGTCCTCTCCCCAAGCTTCCTGCCAATCACAAGCATTGTTCGCATCCTTGCTAATAACATCGCTGTCAAACCAGAGCACCTTATAAGCGCTCACAATAATCAGCAGCAGACACCACCACAGAAATGTCACCATGATTCACCTGTGAGAAATAAGGCGCATCCCTGCGCCGCGGCATCGTGCCCCGAAACTAGCCCGAGCTTCGTGCAGGCCCCGGTTTCCTACTCGTCGACCTCTTCGAACGCCCCCGGAACATCGCCATGTGCTCGGCACTTCTGGTACAGAACCAGCAACCGCGCGGCCCGTGTTGATCCCGGTTGAGACGAGATGTACTTGTCCCAGACGCGGTCAATTAAAGGTCGCTTGACGATCTGCGAATGACTGAAGCCAAGTGACGGCTTCGACGTTGCTTTCGAACTGGCTTCGTGTACCCGCATGATCGAGATTCCCTTCAAAGATATGCCGTGTGACTTGTTGAATTGCCTGCTTTGTTATCAGCAGTGACACATGCCCCATGTTCGGTTCAAACTGTTCCATGATCGCGTCACGCCACTGGCGATGATCTTGATCCAACATCTTGCAACAGGTCTCGAACGACCACCGCGTATCCGGAACCGGCATGCCAGCGAGCCACAGCATCGCCAGCGTTCCGTGTCGTTTCTTTTCAAGGTTCTCGTGCGGGTCTCCGGGCTTGCTGCGACGCTGGACCCATTCGCGGATGTCGGTTGCCGCCCGCTCGATCACTGTCAGCACCAACGCGGTATATGGACTGTCTGGCAGAGATACGCGGTGTGTGTCGAGCATAGTTCACTCCGTTGATGCCTCAGACCAAACAGCCGCCAACTCGCCAGGATCGAAACGCGGGCGACGTCGGGACGTTGGAAACCGACGTCGTTACTGACGAGTCGGCGGCTGTTTGGTCTATAAACTGACCGTCTTTCCGGCCTGCCATTCGGTTGCCAACCACGATTGCCGTACCATGATTTTCGCTGT
>JACCDR012627078.1_pt1 | contig 23284 bp, 31 predicted proteins | sample 7446431 | NCBI WGS metagenome assembly JACCDR01 (sample SAMN15323443, study PRJNA562643) | freshwater metagenome | isolation source: river surface water | place: USA:Blue River Watershed | collected 2017-08-17 | reverse complement strand
CTGCCAGCACCGGTAGGTCCTCGTCCCGACGTATCCGTGCTTGCGGCTCCGATCGCCTGTCTTCTTTCCGCATCCGCACGTCACCGTCCGGAGCCCTTTCAGTTGACTCGCCTCGACCGTAGTCTGGTTGCCACACTCGCAGTCACACAGCCAGTGCGTCTTACCTTTCGCCTTAAACACTCTCCTTACCGGTCGGAGGGAGCCGTACTCGTTCTTACTCAGATCGACGAACGCACCCATCAACTGCCCCTCACGCTGCAACAGCTGGCGAAGAGGTGCCTCCCCCGAACTGCTGTTGCAGAATCTGGGCGCCACCTGCTTGTTGAGCTTGCTGCCGCATGTCTTCTATAAGCTGTTTCACTAGCGCATGCAAGGTCGCGTCGGAAGATTTCAGCCGCGTCATTTCGGACTGGCGCTGCCCGTCCGGCAGCCCCAGCATCTGCTGCGCGATCGTCTGGGCCTTTTGTAGCAACTCCTGCGGCGTCGTGTTGGCGTTCGGCATGGTCGGCATCGCCGCCTGCACGCCGGCGGCCGCGGACCCGGCGGGCCCGGCCGGAGCTCCGGGCGGAGCGCCGGCCATCGGCTGTCCGGTCGCCGGATCCACCTGCTGACCGGGCACACCGGCCGCGGGCGGAGCCAGCTGCTCCATGCTGGCCGCCTGGTCCATCTCCTCTTTGAGCCGGGCCTGCTGCTCGGCGACGTACCGCTCCTCTTCGAGGATGCGCCGCTGCTCCTGCCGGAAGTCGATGTCCCCGAGCGCCTTGAGCCCGGTCGTCTGGCTGATCTGCTTGCCCATCATGAGCTGCAGCTTGGCCATCTGGTCCTGAATGTCGTCGATGACCGTCGGGCTCACCAGCCGGGCCTTGACCGGCTCCCAACTCAGGGCCCGAGCCACGGCGTCGCACACGAACGCGAGGAACCGGTTCAGCCCGTCGACCAGGTGTGTCCACTGACTCTCGAACAGGCGCAGCGCGACCGGGGCGATCTGGGTCGCCAGCGACCCCTTGTACATCTCGGCCGGCACGCCGATGTTGTTGAGGAGCAGGGACACGCCCTGGTCGATCAGCTCGAACGGGGCCAACTGCGTGGCCTCGCCGCCGAGCACCTGGTACTTGATCGGGTGCGGCAGCGTGAACCACTCGGTCGGGTTCTGCCGGCGCCTGCGCAGCATCGCCCGCGTCCGACTCATGAACCCGCCCATGTGCGTCCCGAGAATCGGGTCGGACGCCTCGCCGGCACTGGCGCGCCCGTTGTCCGGGGTGATCACCCGGAAGGGCACGATGTAGTCCATCGCGATCGCTTCGTTGTACCGGTGCAGGACCTGCACGTACCACGCCTGGCGGAAGTTGGCCAGGATCGAGCTGATGCCCCAGCCCTCGGTCTTGTGCCCGCCGAGCGGGTCCTCCAGCAGGTGGAACACCGCGTCCTTGGCGAACTCCAAATTGCGCCCGTCGCGGACGCACTCCACGATCTCCCAGTTCGCGTTCTCCAGGTAGTGCAGGTGCCCCTCGCGCACCTTGCGCTTGTACGAGTCGGGGATCTTCCAGATGTACTGTTTGCGCCCCGACAGTTCGTCGTACTCGATGTCGATCTCTTGGGGCGGCCACCGCTTGATCGTGACGTCCTTCTCGTTCGTGGACCGGCGGTCCACGTGGTCCCACTTGCCGTGGTGCCCGCACTCTTCCCCGTCGGGCGTGCGCCCCTGACACTTGGCTTTGAAGGTGTAGTTTTCCCACCGAAACTTGAAGGCCGGGTTCTTGACCACGACCGACAGCGGGTGCTCGATGCCGCAGTGCGGGCACGACAAGAAACGGCGGAACGGGACGAGCAGCGAGACGAACACGTTACCGTAGGTGATAAAGTCCATCGCCACGTTGAAACAGATCCGTTTGATCTGCAGCACGTCGCTCAGGAACTCCTCGTACTTGCCCTTCTCGTCGTCGCCCGTGTCGTCGTCGCCGACCTCGACCTCGGTGATGAAGTAGGCGATCACACGCTTAATGGCCGTCCTGTAGACGCCATTGTTATTCATCAGGTATTCGCACCACCGGTGGGCTTCGTCGATGGTCTCCGGCATCACCGTCGAGGCGTAGTCGCAGAACGGGTCGGGGAAGTGCTCCCGACCCTGGTTCGCCAACCACGAATTGCCCAGCGCTTGCGTGCCATACATTTCGGTCTTCCTTGACCGTTGAATTTACTCGCCGAGCAGACGCTTCTCGACCGCTCCCGCGGCCCGGGTGACGGCATCGGACGGGGCCGCCGCCCCTTTCTCCGACTCAGAACCCGGGGGCTTCGTCGCCGGTGCCGAACCCGTAGCCGGAACCTCGCGCGGGGTCTCCGGACCCACCGGTGCTCGCTTCTCCACGAGGGCCTCCCGCCGCGTTCATGAAGTCGGACAGCGATTCGGCCCCGCGAGTGTACGCGGCGTAGGAGCCGACCGTCTGGATCCGGGTGACGCACAGGAGTGCGTCCCCGAGCTCGAACTCGAGCCCGATGACCTCGAGCTCAACGACCAGGTCGGTGCCTTTGATCCAGGCCCCGATGGGGTCCGTCGTCCGGCGGGGGAACCCGCGGGGCCCGGCCCAGCGCTTGTCGATCACCAGGATCAGGAAGTCGCCGCTCCGGATGACCTGGTGAAAGCGAATCTCCAGCGGACCGTAACCCGGCACCTCGAACTGGACCACCTGACTCGGGTCGGGAACCCGGGAGGCCAATTGTGGAGGCGCCACCAAATTCGGCACGGTCGAACTCTGGTCCACGAACCCGGTGCCGGACCCGACCACCGGGGTGGGATTACTCGGCCCGAGGGCCGGGCGCCCGATCGGGACGGCCCTTTGGCGCTCTTGGGGCGGCGAAGGGGTCCGCCGGGTCTGCTCCGACAGGTTCGTCACCTGGACCGGGAGGCGGCCGTTCGACGTCGGGGCGGAGGCTCGAGCCTGGTTCTGGGCGAGCCGGTGAAACGTCTCGAACACGGCGTTACTCGGGTTTGCCGATCCGGCCGCGGGAACGAGGGCTTCCGCGACTTTGGTGGCGTTCAACTGAGCGAGATCGACGGGAAACCCGCGGCCCTGGTCGTCGCACACGTGGACCACGGTCGGGGCGCCGGTGCGAACCCCGGCCGAGGCGATCGGGGTACCGCCGCCGATCTCCGCGAGCTGCGAAGCCGGTACGGCTTCCGGCGTGCCGTCGTCCATGAAGTCCGAAAGGGGGGGAAGTTCGTGCGGCATTGGGAACCCTCGTGTACGCGCATTATGCTGAAACGGGCGCCGGCAGTACAGCCGAAGCCGGCTGATAGCTAAAAGAAAGCCGACCCCGGCCCGGGGGCTCCCCGGGCCGAAAGTCGAGACGGCGCATCACTACACCCCCGTCGCAGACAAGCGCCTCTGCGCTGGCGGATCGGCAATAGCGGCAGGTCAGGTAGATCGCAAGTCTGTAGCCCTTGCGCTGGCATTACGGGCTCAGCTAGGGGCGTAGATCTGTAGCTCCTACGCGAGCGTTTCGAGTTAGCCGTCTGTGAATCGCACGAGTCGCAGATTTGTAGCCTCTGCGTCAGCATTCCACGTCCCCGAAGTTCGGGACTCTGTTCTCGGGTGACAGTCACAGATTTGTAGTCTCTGTGCAAGCGTTCCAGGGATGAGAGCCATGTCACAGATTTGTAGCCTCTGTGCAAGCGTTCCAAGCGCGGTCGATACCGTGACGCGCTTTTTCGAGCTGTTGTCACAGATTTTTAGCCTCTGTGCAAGCGTTCCAAGTCGAACGGCGGCAGGTGGCGCGATTCGGGCACACTCGTGTCACAGATTTGTAGCCTCTGTGCAAGCGTTCGAAGTTGAGCCGCCGGCCCCTCGAGCGCGACGGTGGGTCCGTCACAGATTTGTAGCCTCTGTGCGAGCGTTCCAAGCACGATCCGTGGGTGTGCGTATTATCCCGGTGTCCGGTGTCACAGATTTGTAGCCTCTGTGCGAGCATTCCAAGGAGGTAATGCGAAAGCGGTACTTGGATGGGTACCACGTCACAGATTTGTAGCCTCTGTGCGAGCGTTCCAAGGGGCAGTTCGGCGTCCGGGTCCGCGATCCGAATGTCGAGTCACAGATTTGTAGCCTCTGTGCAAGCGTTCCAAGCTCGTTTTGGGCGATCACGATCCCGCCCGAGAAGATGTCACAGATTTGTAGCCTCTGTGCAAGCGTTCCAAGGACTTCTTCCGGAAACGGAGCACTTGCCACAACTTGCGCAGGGCTCCGCGAGCGGTTCTGGCTCGGACCGAGAATTACTCCGCAATCAATTTCGACTGGTCCTTGTGATACAACTGGCGGCTATCAAACCGGCACCGACTCTCGGTCCACGCCGCACAACACGTGATCACGTCGCGCACGTCGTCGTAGAACTCGACCCCGTCACCCTCCGCGACCATCTTGGTGCTCCTGAGCCACGCGACGACGTAATCGGGCAGCTCGTCCATTTTCCCGGCGACGTACTGGGCCAAGAACTCAAACCAGTTCGGGCGCGCCAGGTCGAGTTCTCTCAACAGGGAAAGGATCGCCTCGACCCCGTCCCTATTTTCTACGACCCCGTTGGACAAGCGGACCAGGCCGCCGTCCCGTTTCTTAACCACAGTCCCTCCCGGTTAGGATAAGGCCCACTCGGGCCGAATCGCGGTCATGTCCGCCACGATCACGCCGTCCATGTCCACGGCCAGCGAGTTGTTGTTCGGGCCGATCCGCACGACCTGCGGAACGGCCCGGTACAGTCCGTCCTCGCCCCGGGCCATCAGGTGCCGGAAGTCCTCGTACAGAACCGCGCGGTCCATCTGCCCGGGCACCATCTCGGCCGGCACGCAGATCAGCCCGTTGATGACCTCCATGTGCGCGGCCAGTGCTTCCGACCGGAGCTGATCCAGCGCTTCGGGCCCGTACAGCCGCTCGAGGACCGCGACGTTCGGGTACATGCGCCGGGGCACAAAATCGGCCAGCACGGCCCCGGCGGCGATCTGCATGCCCTGCTGCACGTACGGGCGCAGCACGGCCGCACCCGGCAGGCTGATCGCGGCCTGCGTCGGAATCCGTCCGTCGGATTCGGAGGCCGTTTCCGGTTGCGCGAACCCGATTACGACTTCGGACTCGGTCCGAATCACGTCCGACACCACCCCACCCGGAGACAGCTGGGACGGTCCCATCGGTCCGCGCCGAGAGGGTCCGACCATGTCGAGTACCGCCCGCCGCAGGGCGCGCGTGTCCTCGATCTCCGGCACCCGCTGGAACCCGGCCCACACCTTCGGCCGGATCAGGGCCGGCACCTCCCGGTCCACGCGCTTGACCACGCGCTCGATGGCGGCGTCGAGCGCCAATCCGATCCGGATCGTCACGTCCTTGCGCTGGGCCAGAATCTTGCCCCGAGCGTCCGGCACGGGGCGGAACCGGAAGTCGTACGCGCAGACGTTCTCGTTAGCCCCGATCCGGATCTGGTGACCGTACCGCCGGGCACGGTAACCTGACAGAACGATGGCCTGCGTGGTCCCGTGCCGGCTCGGCACAGTCTTACGGAACATGGAGAACAGGGTCGTCTCCCCGAGCGGGGAGATCAGCTCGTGCTCGTGAACCGCCTCGCGGTTCACCGCCGGCCCCACGGCGAAGGCGGCGAACGCGGCCATCTCACGATTGAGACTTCGGCTCCGAGCGGAAACCTGCTTCTCGTGCTGCCGGACCGATTCCGGTACGAACACGTCCGCCGCCACGCGGGACAGATCGGGCACACCGATCTGAATCTGACTCGGACTGGTCATCAGAGTTCCTCATCTGAAGAGATGGGTTAGGATTCGGGCCCGGCCTCCCGGGCCGGGTCCGAAACGATTTCCTTCACTACTTCGCGCTCGTAAACGGCGAACGGGACCGTCTCGCGGTCCCGTTCGATCCCGGGCTTCGGGGCCCGGTACTGCAACTCGATCTGCGATCCGCGTCGCGTGGTCCGCACCACCTCGCGCCCGCGAAAAATTCGTCGAAGTGCCACGGCGGCCTCCCGGGCTGGTTACTGCGAGGCGGGCGGTTCGAGCTGAGCCTTTACCTTAGCCGCATTCTCGTCTGAGACCTTGAGTCGTTTCATTACCACGTCGAAGTCGATCTCGCTCATCGCGCCCGCCTCGAACAGATCGGCGGCGGCCGTCACCAGCTTTACGAACAAGACGGCCGCTTTGTGGGTCTCGTTCAGGGCTTCCTGAAACATCGACACGAGTGTCGGGGGCTCGAACATCTCTTGCTGGTCGACGGTCGGATTTCGTTTCTTTATCGCAACTTGCAGGGCTTCGTTGAGAAGCTCCTTGTACCTGCCGACGCTGATACGAACCACGGCGCCTCCGGCACGTCGTGCCGACGAAGTAAACGAAACGACCCCGGCGAACCAATACGCCGGGATCAGGTAACCGGAGCAAACTAGCGGTTCCCCCAGTCCGGATCGTTCATCTCGTACTGCAACTTCTTCTCGATGTGCGCGGACTCGAGCCCGAGTGCCACGAGTTTGGCTTTAGCCTCGGGCAAGGGGATCACCTTGAGTTCCAGCAGCCGCAGCACCGCCTTGATGGCGTCTTCCGTTTTCCCCGCCACGACGGCCGCCCTCCGCGCGGCCTCGGTGAACACCGTTGCCGCCTCGCTGGGGTACACCGCGTCCGAGAGTTTCAGCCCGCGAGCCGCCGCCGCAGCGCCCAGAAATTCCTCGAACTCCTTCTTAAACAGTTCCAGAGTTGTCACGAAGTGTCCCTCGCTAAGTAAACGCAACGACCCCGATGAACCGATACGCCGGGGTCAAGGTATAGTGACGCGGGGACGACCGATGTTAAGCTCCGGCCTGTTCGGGAGACGGGGCTGTAGACTCGTCCGGTAGCCGATCCTCTTGGAAATCCAGATCGGTGCGTCCCATGTCATCCACGGGGATCTCGTCCGGATCGTCGAACAGCGGGATGCGCGAGGCTGGTGCCGGCGGAACCAGGAACTTCAGTGCTCCGGACGTGAGGTGCCACCGATGCCCGCGAAACATGAACACCTGACCCTGAGCCCCGACCAGGGGGCGCACAAAGGCGATCAGCTCGTCAACTCCGTTCAGTTCGTGACATCGCCCCTCGCCCGACTCCGCGACGTGAACGACGTAGAACCGGGCCCGGGCGTCTTCCTCTCGGAGGTTCTTGAGCTCGGCCAAGTCGCCGACAATGGACGCCAGGCTGGGGACTCCGCTCGAAGCGGCCGACGCCAACTCCGGAACGGGAGCGCCGCCGACCGAGCGCATCCGAGGGCGGAGAGGTACGCTGACCGTAGGCGACGGGCTCGGGGCCGGGACGGGTACGTCCGGCGTAACGGGCTGCGGTCCCGGTTGCGTAACCGGGCGCTGACGCGGGCGCACGACCGGCACCTGGTCCGGGTCCGGATTCGGATTCGGATTCGGAGACGGGTTCATTCTGGCTCCTGGTAGGTGACGAGTACGGCGATGAGCATCAGCTGCCGGGTCATCTCCTGATCGACCCACTGCGTGTGTACTGTCGGAGGGCTGCACGCCACGAACCGCCGGCCGGTTTCTCGGAACCAGGCCGTGACCGCCTCGTCCACCGGTGACGAGTTCGTCGTCGAAATCGAACTGCCCGGAGCCCCGCCTGGCATACGAATCACCAGGCGCTCCTCGGTGAACAACTTGAACTTCAGAACCATCAACGACCCCCGGTCGGATTCGCGTCACTCAACAGAGCGTCGGCGTAAGCGACGGCTTCCGGCGTCGGCTGACTGCGCAGCACCCGCGGGAGGATCGCACCCGGACGAGCCGCCTCCCAGAACATCGACACGGTGCACTTGTTACCGGCCAGAACGAAAACCTGGACCTTAACGTACGGCGTGCCGTCGACGTGCGTCGCGTGGTGCAGACGCAGGACATCCGGTACCGGCACCTCCTGGGTCCCGACCTTGTAGAAGGTGCCCTCCTGGCGGTCCAAGATGCCGGTCGAACCGACGGCCCTGAGCAGGTCCGGCCACACTTCTTTCTCAACGAGCAGCAGGCGCCGATCCCACGCCCCGCTTACTCGCCCGTCCATGCCGTTGAACAGGGGGTCGTCCAGGTCTAGTACGCTGACTAGGGTTTCCCTCGGGCGCCCGTTAATGAACTCCTGAACCACGTCGCAGTCCATACCGCCGCGTGTGAACAAGAGTCCGTGCGTGAAGAACACGAAGTCCCCTTCGAGCTCAGTCAGGCTGCGTGCGGCGGCGATCTTGGCCTTGGCCGCGACCCCGGCGAACTGATCGGCCGAAGCCGACTCCAGGGGTCCGACCCCTTCCGGGAGGGGCAGTGCACTCATGCGAACTCCTTACACCAGTTGTGCTGCGACGCAAATGCGGCGCACCAGCTCCGAATCACGGTCGGCCTTCGGCCAGTCCGTCGGCACCTCTTGAACCTGCAGAAACTTGATGAGCCCGACGAAAGTGAGTTCCCGGTTGCAGGCTCCGAGCAAAATCGACAGCGGATCGCGCAGGGCGCTGTTGTGGTACCAGAACCGACAGGGCACCCGGTGCCCGGCCCGGATCAGGTCGAGACCGGCGATCCGGAAGATGACTTCCGGGTCATCCCCCCATACGGTTCGGGCGGGGGTGAAAGTCGCCCCGACCCGATCCGGCCAAGAGTCGAACCCGGTGTCGGTCATGAACCGAAACAGAGCCGCGCTCGCCTCGCCCGGTGCCTGCCCCGCGTACCGGAATACGATCCGCCCCTGCGAGTCGCGCAGCACGACTTCCCGCAGCGACCCAGTCACCGGCCGGTTCCCGGCCTGTTGCCGGATTTCGGCCAGCTTCCGCGCCTTGTAGTCACGAATGGCCTCGAACGACTTGTAATTGGCCGGAGCCTCGGGCGCGGACACGTACTGGTCGTAGTCCGGCCGAGCTACGGTATCGACCCCGATGAAGTAGTTGAAGTCGAGCATGTGATTTCGGTCGCTCCGTTGTTTTCGACGATGAGGTGCTTGTTGCCGAGCACGTCCTCTGCGTAGAGGAGGGTGCCGTCGACATACAGGTCGTATCGGTAACACTTCTCGCCGAGTTCGATCATGTCCGAACCGGCGTACTGCTCCCCCTCTTTGAACTTGAGTCCGGCGACCACGGCTCCACCCCGCTGGCGCATCATGCCCGCGAGACGCTCGTACACCCAGACGGCCCGGCGCACGTACCCGACCGGGGTGCCCTTACTCGGCCCGCCTTCCGGCACCCGAGCGATATCGCCCACGAACAGCAGGTCGACGGACCCCTTGAACATGTCTTCGACCGTTTCCACCTGTTTGCGAAACGGGTCCATCTTGCTCACGGCCCCGTCCCACCACGGGGCGAACAGGGTCACGATCGGGTGCCCGTCCTCGCGCTCGGTCTTTGCGAACACGTTCGGACTCTTCACGTCCGCACAGACCAGAGCGGCCAGCCGTGGCTCGGCCATGCGGGCCGTCAGACCGGCGATGGCGCGATCGACCAGAGCGGGCGGACCGCAGAACACCGCCCCGGACGAGGACCCCACGTGGTCCCGGTCGAACATGTAGAACTTGCGGTTACGCCGGGACGCCAGAAGGGTCTTCGGCGCCGGGGGCAGATTCTGCGCGAGCCGCTTGCGGCTCGCCTCGTCTTTGAGGCGCTGAGACTGGATCTGCACGAATCGCATCAAGTGCTCGCGGAGCAAGCCGCCCAGGTCTTCGACCTCGATCTGCCCGGAGCGCTCGTCGCTGTCCATCTCGAGCGCCAGCAGCACGTCGGCCACCACTTCCGGCGGGTCGCCCTTCTCTGTAAGCACCTCGGACACGCTCCGGGCGAGGAGCCGCTGACACCGGGCCAGAAGTCGGTGCACCATCAGGAACTCGGCCTCCAGCGTGTGAGGGCGCCGGAACGGGGCCAGAAGGGAGTCGCAGTCGATTGCGGCCGGCATGGTGCCTCTCCGAGCGGTGATCGGGACCTTCCCGGGTCCCATCACTCTTTTAGCACATCCGTACCGCAGCGGACACTGGGCACTCAGCCCGGCCGGTCGTCTATGTCGGGATCGACGTAGAAGTGCGGGCCGTCCTCGTCCTCGCACTCGTCCTTGAGGAGCACAAAGCACCGCTTGACGCTGCGCTGCAAGCGCCCCGGACAGGTAACCGAGACGCCGCACCGGGGACAGGTCATGACGACCCCGTGCACCTGGCGCCCGGAGTCGTTGGTGACCTGGGCATCGACCACTTGCACTTCCACGCGAGCCATGACAGGCCCTCAATAGTTTAGCCACAACACTTCGAGCATCTGGCGCTTGATCGCGCCCTTCTGGGCCTTATTGTCGATCACCTTCTCGATCCGGCGCCAGCCCTTCTTCTTCGTGAGTGCCTTGTCGTAGAGCGGGTTGGCGTAGCCCGAGAGCATCATCTTGCCCTTGATGCCGCCTTCCAGCCATTCGATCAGGGTGCGGTGCTGGGCGTCGGACGTCTCGACGTCGTACACGTCCGCCGTCGTGCGCCCTTGCCCCTTCTCGGCCGACAGGAAGTAGGTCGGGTCGGCGTAGAAGAGGGTGTCCTTCTTGTCCTCCTTCTTGCCCACCTGAACGGCTTCGAGGTGCTCGATCGCGACCCCGTCGATACGGTCCCGGACCACTTCCAGGCCGTCGATGGACGACCACCACGCATTGGCCTCGGCGTTCCGCCCGCCCCGGGTGCGGAGCTTGGACAAGGGGCTGAAGTTGGCCATCCGCCCGGCCATGCTCTGGCGGTTCCAGACGAAGAACAGGGCCGCCAGCAGCGGGTCCGGCTTCTTCGGGTCGAACTCTTCGGGCTTGGTCTTCTCGATCAGCCGCTTCATCGTCGCGTCGGCGTCGCTCCACTCGACGCGCGAGAACGGGGTCGCCTCCAGGCGCCGCTTCATCTCGGCGAACGACTTCGGCACCTGCAGCACTCGGTAGAAGTTGGTCAGATACCCGTTCAGATCGTTCACAACTTCGGACACGTTCTCGGCCGGCCAGTTCCACATCTCGCCGAGCCCGCCGGCGTACAGGTACACCCGGTGCTTGTGCGGTGGGGCGTTCTCGTGGATCCACTGCGACAGGTAGTGTTTACCACCTAGCTCTGTGCCACTTCAGCGGCTGACGAACAGCGCGCGAAGTGGCAGAGCTCCTTTCCTTTGGCATGGTTGCCCTTTGTTAGGCGTTAAAGTTACATACCAGCCAGAAGGGATTTTACCCCGACCAGCTCATCCAGCCCGCACGAGCGAATGATCTCGACGCACTTGAGGGCCTCTGCCGACAGAGCCGCAGCCCCTTCCTCGGCCCCGTCGTGACTGTCGAACAGGTCCCACTCGACCGCGCCCAGTGGAACGTCGTCCGGACCGGCGCCGCCGGTGGCCGCGGCGTTCAGTAACTCGCGGAGGATGTTTCTCGGTTCGGAGTCCTCGGCGCCGACGTCCCGCCACTGCGTCTGCGCGGCTTTGAACAAATCGATCGCGTTTTTCAGTTGCTCCAACTTCGTCATCGGGACCCCTGAGTCCGGAGAGTGATTTAACGCAAACCGGCCCGAAAGCGCAAGAGCTCTTTCCGGCACCTAGAATCGGCACCGCCGGCAAAACCGCTGGTTGGCGTTCTCCCGGTTGTTCCTCGGCTTGAACCGACCGTAGCAGCCGGCACAGACCTTGACCTTCCGAGCCGAAGGACACCCGATCTCGTGACACACAATCCCGTTGATCCGGAGCAGCGCGCACTGGTCGCACCGGCGGCCCTTCTTGCGCCGGCCGGCCTGCGGCGTAGTACCGTTCGACATGCGTTCTCCGCCGAGAGAGTCGATCACCGCCGGTCGGCCGGCGGGACCGGGTTGTTGGTGCGCCCGAGGCGCGTCAGCAGACAGTCGACGTGCAGCGGAAACAGCTTGACGTAGTCCGACGGGGACCCGCCGAACTTCCTCGCCCGCTCCTCGGCGGACGGGACCAGCACCACCGGGCGCTTGCAGTGAGCGCAGATCACGCGGCCCTCTTTGTTGAAAGGGAAAGCGGGGACTCGCGGCCGGTACTATCCGCCGGCCGGCGGGAGCATGAGGGCCCGGAGCCGGTCCGGACCCAGTTCGGACAGCATCGGCTCGGCCGCTTGGAACACGGTCTTACCGGTGCCCTTCAAGATGAGGTACGGGAACAGGACCTCTTCCGTTGGGAAGAAAATCGTGTGCTCCAGCAGGGCCTTGAGGTGAAAGAAGATCACCCGCTTGACTTGCCGCAACAACTGGGCCGGGTCCGCTTCCGCGTTCAGGGCCTCGCGGGCGAGACAGTACACGCGCCCGTTCAGTTCGAACCGAACCTCGAACGCCGGCCGACCGCTCGGGCCGGCCCCTACGACCTTGGCGATCTTGGACACCCGGTACTTGGTCAGCAGGTCGTCGATCGCCCCGTCCGGGTTCGCCACGGTCGACGAGGCGTACGGGGTCTTGACCCACTCCTTACGGGACAGGGGCTTGCTCATCGGTACCTTTCGGTTTCTTAGCGGCTTCTTTGACGGCACAGGCCCTGCACAGGTCTCGGCCCGAGTTCGTGTTACACTTCCACCCCTTGCGTCCCATCTCAGCCCGCAGCAAGAAGACCTTGTTACCTAGGTTCTTGTTGCCCTCGGATTTGGCGCCGCACTTGTCTCACACGAGGAAGGTCAGCGTACTCACGGGGGTTCCTCGATTTCGGTGGCGCTGTACCGCGGCTCCCATTCGGTCTCGACCTTGAAGGTCCAGTAGGCCCCGGACTCGGGATCTAGAACCCGCACGATCATCTCTTGCGTCTCGTGATGCCCGAGTTCGCAGCTCTTGGCGAACAGTCGGGCCGCCTGTTCGGGATCGTCGGCGGCGATCCGAATTTCGTCTTCCGAGTCGTCCGGGTCCGACGTCACGTCGCGGCACTGATAAAGCACGGGTCGGCCTCCGAAGGGTCGAGGGGTGCGGACGTAGCTCCGGTAACACACTCCGGCACGGGTAGATCGAAGAACATCTCGCAATCGAGACTGGACTGACTCCAAGGTCGGTAGTTCGGAGCGAACACTTCCTCGTGTTTGAAGATGGTGCTCCAGAGTCCGATCTCTCGACCCTGGGCGTCCCAGAAGTGCACGACCGCGTCCCACAGATTGGGAACACCGTGGCGAACGGTGTTAATGAACAGCGAGCACCTGACCGCACCGAGCGGCTGGAACTTGTCGAGTGCCTCGGACGTCGGGGTGTAGCCGTACCGCAACCTCTGGTCCCGGTTCAGATGGAACGGAACGGACATCACTCCCCCTTGAGCTTGCGGAGCCCGTACTCGGCGACGCACAGCGCGTCGGCCATGCCGTCGTGGTACTCGGCCTGCCCCTTGTTCGGGCCGGACGCCTTGATTTTGGCGACGATGTCGATGTTCGGGTGCTTCTCCCGCACGTACGGCACCGACGCCTTCTCGCCCTTGGCCCGGCCCGGTAGGATCTCCTTCATCCACTCCTGGGCCGGCACGTACTCGGCCGGCAGGCGCCGCCCGGCGTACAGGTACAGGGCGGCTATCACCCCGCGGATCTCGCCGTACCCCTGAAACAGCCCGGACGTGGCGAGGCACCCGTTCTTGGGAATCAGGGGCGGCTTCTCCACCAGCACCAGGTCCGGGAACCGGACCGATACCAGTTCGAGCATGATGTCGGCGAAAGCCCCGACGTCGAGCACCACGCGGTTGCCCTTGCCCGAGGGCATCATCGGCAGGATTCGGGCCGTCCAGGCCCCGCCCAGATGGGTGGCGATGCCGCCCTTTTGGCCGGCGTCGATTCCGATGACGTACAGCGGAGTAGACTTTGACACGGTAGTGCTCTCGGTGGAAAGGATACTCACAGACGGGAAGCCTCTGCACGGCCGGCTCGACCTTCAGGATCTGGCGAAAGCGCTTTCGATGAGTCGCAAGTGTTCACCTTTGCGCTGGTAACTTTCAAGATACGGACTCAAGGCGCAACCACAATCACCACACATCGCGGGTAACGCCCCCGCGCTGGCTGTATCGAAATCATGACGTCCCCCGCGTCGCAGGCGGTTCGCCCCTGCGCTGGCTGTGCTGAAACCCACCCGGCAGGCGAAGGTCAGGACGAGCACAGATGGTGAGTTTCTGCGCGAGCCGTGTATTCTGAAAACAGGAACCGAATGGAGTACCTGCTGAATCCGCAGATGGTTCACCTCTGCGTGTGTCGGGTCGGCCGAGCAAGTATACGACCACGGATCGTATCTACCTACGTCGCAAACGATTCGCCTCTGTGCTAGCTGTGCCGATCCGGGATGCTTGTAACCGCCGTGAAGTGCCACCAGATCGCAGATGGTCGGCCTCTGCGTGAGCCGTTTCGGTATCTCGCTCACACTGCTACACCATCTGATAGCTGGTCGCAGATGCGCTCCATCTGCGCGAGATGTTTTAGGGACTCGAGCTCCTCTCACTCTCGGACCGGATCGCAACGTCGCAGACGATTAACTCCTGCGCGAGCTGTTCCTACGGAGCGTCAAGTACCACCGCGTCGGTCGCAGACGGTTCGCCTCTGCGCAAGCTGTTCCAGTACCAGGCCGTCCGTGTAGCGCTTTGCGAGTTTCGGTTGCAGATGGTTTCGCTTCTGCACGAGCTGTTCCGGTCCGACCGATTCAGTCGGAGCCTTCCAATCGTCCCCAGTCGCAGATGATCAGACTCTGCGCAAGCCTTTCCGGCTGCCGAGTCGATGTGGTCGCGGGGTCGCAGATGGTTAGCCTCTGCGCGAGCCGTTCCGGTGGGTTACCTCAACATGTAGCTGGCCAAGCCCGCTCCAGTCGCAGATGGTTCGCCTCTGCGCGAGCCGTTCTGACGTAACGCCAATTACCACCCCGTCGGTCGCAGATGGTTCACCTCTGCGCGAGTCGCACCGGTACCCATGGGTGACCAACGGCATCGCCGCGGATCAAGGGCTGCGTCACAGATAGTTCGTCTCTGTGCAAGCCGTCTCGACGGAGTGTGACAGCCCGGGCGCACTCAGATATGCGGAATCGCAGATGGTTCGCCTCTGCGCGAGCCGTTCCGGATGCCCAAGATTTACCCGGAACCGCGAACGATTCGAGTCGCAGATGGTTCGCCTCTGCGCGAGCCGTTCCGGAATGCAAGCCAGATCGACAGGCAGAAGCAACTGTTGTCGCAGATGGTTCGCCTCTGCGCGAGCTGTTCCGGCGGCCCACGACGCGGACTTCGGGGAACACTGTGATGGTCGCAGACAGTTAGCCTCTGCGCAAGCCATTCCTGAAACTCATAACAACCAAGAATGCGTGCAGGGCGACACTGTCGCGGATGGTTCGCCTCCGCGCAAGCCGTTCCGGTCGGCACGGGTCCGCGACACGTGCTACTGCTCGCCGTCGCAGATGGTTCGCCTCTGCGCGAGCTGTTCCGGCGCGACACCGTCACATACCGCCCTTGCGATCGAACGCCTCAGCGGCCGCTTGGGCCACGGCCGCCAAATCGATCAGAGCGGCCCGGTACGCCTTGTGGTTACCCGCCAGAGCGGCGTCGGCGACGCGCCCGTGGTACTTGGTCAGCAGCGCGTTCCACTCCAGCGCCGTGCGCCGGTCGTCGGTGGCGCTGCCGCCGTGCTGAGCGTCCTGCTCGCGGCGGCGCCGGTCTACGTCACTAGCGGCTTGCGTCACAGTTCGTCCCTCGTGTCGTGTTCGGCCCGCACGGCCGGCGGCACCACTTCGACCGGTACCGCCGGTAGCGCCGCGAGCCGAGAACCCATATCAGCGGCCCGGCGCAGGTACCGGGTGCGGAGAGTCTCGTACTCCTTCTGAAGGAACTTTACGAGGCCGTCCCGGTCCGAGAACCACCGGCAGTCGGGCGACGGATACACCATCTTAGTACCGGACCGCTGACGCACCCGAATCCCTTTAGGGGTGATCCGGTCGACCACGAATTTGGACACCTGCGGGTCCGGTATAAACACGTTGGCTTCAACTACCCAGATGGTCGTACCGGCCGGTAGCTCCTCCGGGGTCGGAACCTCTGACGACTTGCCCACTCGGGTCCTCCTGGTCGGGGGTGGCGGCTATGCGCCGGAACTCTTCGAACAACAGGTGGGTGACGAACGTGTCGTGACCCGCCCCGTGAGACTCGCTCATGTCGACCCCGGCCTTTTGAGCCAGGCCGTACTTCGGCACGCAGTGCTCGGCCAGGGACCAGTTGACGCCGGCCTTACGGGACCCGGACACGCGCCGGCTCCAGGACTTGATCGTGTCGCCGACCTGGGCCATCTGCCCAGAGGCGAGCGACTTCTCGATCATGCCCGTGTCCCAGACCTCGTTCGGACCGAAGTCGAACTCGGCCCCAACCCAGCGCCGAAAGTGCTCGCACAGCCGAGGCACGTCGAACCCGTACCCGTTGTGCATCACAAACTTGTACCCCGCCTTGCGCACGTCGAGGATCAGGGCCAAGTAGTCCTCAAGGGCCGACACCGGGGCGGCCCCGGTCTGAACCATCTGGTCGAAGTGCATCTGGTAGACGCGCCCGCGATTGGCCATGTTCGAGCGGGTCCACTCCATCCTGGCCCGCAGGGCCCCGACGTCGACGAGGGCGTCGTCGGCCCAGTTGAGCATGAACGACATGCGTTCGACCGGGACCCCGTCCTCAACGATCACGTGACCGAGTTCGAGGATCAAGTCCGTCTGGATGCTCGGACCGGACGTCTCGATGTCGATTACCATGTAGTCGCGCGGCATGGACCCGAAGTGCGAGCACAGCATGCGCAACCAGGTCCCCGGCGCTACCGGCTCCCGAACTGGAGCCGGGGTCCGAAGCGGGCGGGCGGGCGGCTCGGGAGCGCCCCACGCAGAAGTCATACTGGTTCCTCGATACGAGCGTGGGGGAGCAAAGCGCTGGCGGCCGCCGCGGCGGCCCTCTGCAGACTGTCGAGGCTGGTCGGCGGGGCGTCGGTCGTGACGTCGCGCACCCCGGTCCAGAACGCCATGGTCAGGGCCTGACCCAGTTTCATGAACACGGCCACGTGGGCCGCCGGATTCAGCTCGAACCAACCGGCCCGCTCCAGTGCGGTCCTGGGATCCGCGACGTCCGGGTCGACCGCCTCTTTGAAGAACCGAGCCAGCGCGACGGCGGCCTTCCCGAGTTCCTCTTCAGTCAGGCCGGCGTAACGAAAGTAGTCGGCGAACCACGGCTTCCAGTCGGTCTCGGCGAGCTGGTCGAACGCGGTCCGGGCGAGCTGCGGAAACAGGTTGACGACGTCCCGCTCGGGGGCGTACCACTTGTCGGAGCCGGGAGCGCGAAAGTTGATCACGGACAGGTCTCCTAGAGGCTCCCCCAAAAGTAGAGGCGCCTCTACATTCTAGTAACGGGTCAGGCGGCGGCCTTCTGCAGCAACTCCGCGTAGAGCTCCTCGAACCGCAACTGCAGGGGCGAGTCCGATGTCAGCTGGTCCCCCGGCGGGTAGGTGTGCCAGAGGCGCTTGGCCGTCTCCAGGGCAAACTCCTTCAGCGGCGTCTGAGCCAGGTCCCAGACGAAATCGTGTACCGTCTCCGGCAGCCCCAGCCAGCGGCTGGACACGGTCTGTTCGAGCTTGTCGTAGAACTCGACCCGGTCCCAGATCGTCTGATCGTAGGGGTGCCCGATCTCCTTCAAAAACGCCTCGCGGTACAGCGTCTCGGCGATCCGCTGCTCTGAGGTCTTCATGGGCCCGGGGACCTCCCCGAATCCGACCACCTCGGACTCGTGGAGCAGAGCGGTCAGCGCCACGACCGCGGTAACTCGCGGCGGCCGTTGGGGGGTCCAGACGTCCCCCAGGACCAGGGTCGCGGCCGCCACACAGTGGTGGGCCACCGAGTACGGCAGCAGGGTGTGGCCGGCGTACATCGGGTGCCGACAAAGGGCCCGCGCCAGGTCGGACACGGGCGGAAAGACCTTATTCTCGTAGCGCTCGACTCGGGCTCCGGAACGGGTTACGACGTAAGGCATTTGGGCTCCTATTCCGTTTTGAAGATCTTCTGAGACCGGAAGAACGCCTCGGTCTCTTTGAGGGCCGCTTCGGCGGCGTCGGCGGCGCGTTTCGCCGCCGAGGACGCCATACTGATCAGTCGCGGCAGCGCGGCCGCTGCCGCGATCTTGACGTCGCGCGGGCACTGCCCCCAGTCCCGCATCTCGGGCTTCTCGCCGAGGGCCGCTACGAACGAGACGCAGATCCCGAACTCGCCGTTGCGGCGGCGCATGTAGTGGAGCGACGAGTGGTCCGACTCGGCCCCGAACTGGACCGCCAGAGTCAGACCCAGGCCGATTTCCTTGAAGAACGCTTCGGCCTGCTTGACGCACTCGGCGCACTGGTCGCACACCTTGTTCAGCTCTTGGACCCACTGCTTGAGCAGCGTGCGCAGGTCGGTCGTATTGTTCAAAGGGGGCCGCTCCGTTGGTAAGTGAGGGGTCACCAGTTGCCGCCGGCCGTTTCCGCTTCCCCGAACGTACAGGGCCCGCACATTCCGGTCAGCGGCACGATGGGCGTTGCCTTGCATACGGCGCAACGCGGACCCCACGACGGGGTCAGGGACCCCGGGGCCAGCCCCTGGTCCCGCTCGGACTGAGCCAGCCGAGCCGCTTTGGCTTCGGCCGATTCGAAACGGGTCTTGCCGTCTTGGTCTTTCGACACTTCACACCTTTCGGTACTTCGGTTTCCAGAAACCGTCTTCTTCGACGAAGTCGCCGAACAGCATCGGCTCGGATTCGACCATCATCTTCGCGACCCGGCTGAATACGTGGAGGATCTCCTCCTCGGCCTCCGGTGCCGCCCGCATCGTGATCACGTGGCGGATGGCCCGGATGTTGCCGGTCCATTTGCCGCCCGTGGCGCAACCCATGCCAATGCCGCGACGAAACATGCTCGTGAGCATCTTCTTCTTCGCGAACCTGGACCCCGGGGCCAGTTCGTCCTTCCACAGCTCTTCGAGCACCTTGTACCAGTCCCGCATGTTGTCGAAGTGGCGTCCGAACAGAACCCGGGTGGCCTGCGTCTTGGCGTCAACCGAACCGAAGCAGACCTCGAGCAGCTGCCGATCCTGCAGGTCCTTCAAGACCTTGTCGTAGTCGCCGTCTTGCAGGAACTCGATCAGGTGCGGCTGGAGGACGTCCGGACCCTTGATGCAGTCTGGCTCCCAGTACGGCACGTCCTCGGAGAAGCGGATGAACCGCATCGAGCCCTCGGAGATCGCCCACCCCGCTCGGTGCCGGTTCATCTCGCCGGTGAACACCCGACTGACGTTCTCGAACGCGAACGTGTACACCGAGTGTTCCAGCACCGAGCCGTGCCCGGACGCCAGGATGTTGTCGAGGTACTCGCCCCAGTCCTTGCGGATCTTGGTCACGTTCGGGTTGAGACCCGGTTCGAAGCTCTTGTAGCACCGCTTGCCAGCGATGGCGATCAGGAGCGCCGGATCGGTCACCGCCTCCTCCAGCGGCAACTCGAACTCGGACGACACGCCGATGAAGTCGAGCCACCGCTTGACCTCGTCGCGGTTCACCCTGGTCTGCGCCGTCAGGAAGATGCCGATCGGGACTTTCGTCGCCATCACTTACTCCGGTTGAAACACTTGACGTGGTAGGACCCGTGGCGGGTCGCGTAGCCCGTACCCCTGCAAACGACGCGCCCGCACGAAAGACACCGCCGCGGTACGGACGGCGGTGTCGGCTCGGGTTTTCTGTTGTGACCCGGCATGCCGGTCATCGGGAGTACTCTCAAGAGGTCGCCGTCGACTGCGTTTGAGCCCGCTTGCGTGCGGCCTCGGTCAGCAGGTGGTCCTCGAGCTTCTTCGGGATCGGCATTTCGAGCTTCTTCAGGATGTCGACGACGGCGCTGGCGCACGCCCGGGAGAGCTCGTGCGCGTCCACGCGCCCGTAGATGGGCGCGTCCCACTCGACGCCGACCAGGGTTTTCAGGGCCCGCAGGGTCACGACCGACACCTGCCTGCCGGTCGCCTCGCGGATCTGGTGAACCGTTTCGAGTTCCGACGGCTTGACGGTCAGAAGCTGTTCTTTGTTCTCTTTGAGCCAGTTACCGACGTCCGTCACGACGGACAGGGTCGGCTTGTTCTGCTGACGCGGCATCTCGGTGCCCTCTGTGGTGACTGGCCTAGATGAAAATACTTCGGGCTCGACGGACCGGCCGCCGATATCAGACACGTTCGGTGAGCGGTCGGCACCGAACGAGCAGGGTCGCCTGCACTTTCTCGTCCGGATCATCGGGGTCCACGCCCGGATCCTGATCGGCGTACGCCAAGTCCCGCCCGAGTCCGGCCGGGAACTCGGACGGGTGGCGGTAGTCGATGTTGCCGAACTTCCAACTGCCGAGGCCCCAGACCGAAGCCCACGAGTTCCAGTGGTACTGTCAGACAGGGGCGATCGGGCCATCGGCGGCGGTCCGGGTCCGGAGAGTTTCCTCACACAGGGCGACGAAAGCGGCGCTCGGGATCTCCAGACCGCGGTCGGTAACGATCCCGGAGGCGATCAGGTCGGAGGGGGTCACTTCGTTTCTCCCGCTCGGGCGAAGCCGAGCTCTATGAGCTCGATCACTTCCGGGTGATCTTCAAGAAAGAACGAGTGGTTGCCGGAACGCTTGCCGTACCCGGTCCTGCAGTCGAACTCCCGACACAGCGCTGGGCGTTCTTCGTACACGCTGCACCTGTCGGCTTCAGTCAAGAACGGGCACCTCCCGTCCACAAATCCTATGCCGACTACTCCTAGGGCCGGATCGTACTTGGCGACCCCCGAGAAACGCTCCAGCTCGGTGCCGGCGAGTTCTACCGCTATGGCGTATCCGGGGCGCTGCCGACAACAAGCCCCGGAGCACTGATCGCACGGTGGCATCAGGTCTGTCCGTAACGGATAGACGGTTTCGGAAACTAGGGAGCGGGGCGCACCTTCTAAACGCCCCGCTCCCCCACGCGGTCACAGCGACCGAGTGTCAGCGCACGAATAGGTGCATGTACCGCTTCCCGTCTCGACCCGTCACCCACGCCGCGCCGCCGTAGGTGGCGGCGTCGCGGACGCAGCAGGACATCCAGCCGTAACTAGCGTCGTAAGCCGCGCACCCGGCGGACCGAGCGGCCGCACCGACAGGCAGGAACGCGAAATCGTTGCTCGTGTGCCCGAACAGCAGCCTCTCGGCGCGGTACCGAGCGACGGCTTGCGCTCCCGCCGTCAGAAGCGGATCTTCGATGAGCGGGCTCAGACCGAACGCACGGCGTTTCGCGTTCACCTCGTCGAGGGCCGAGCCGCCGACCGGCACCGGCGCTGCGCCCGGCGCCGCGAAGTTGACGCTCTGGACCGAACCGAGGACACAGCCGTTCGGGCCGCAGCCGATCGAGACGGCGCCGCCGGAGGTCGGGGCGCAGGTCGTGCAGGCGGGCTTGGCGCCGCGGTTGCGGAACGGGCCGGCCTCGACGTCCGGGGCGACCGCCAGTGCGGCGAGCAGAGCGCCGACGAGGGGTACGAACTTCTTCAACTCGATTCCTCCTGAAAAATGGGGCGAATGGTCCCGACAGGAATTGAACCTGTGACCTAGCGTTTAGGAAACGCTTGCTCTATCCGCTGAGCTACGAGACCAAAGGCGGCGCGCCGGGAACCCGCTCGACGCGCCGCCCAACGACCGGCACTGGTCGTTGGTCAGGGTGCCTCTTGGACCGTGAAGTACTTCCACGTCTCCTCGTGGATCTTGCCTGTTGCGACTTTGATTGACGAGCAGCAGACGCAATACGTCCCCACCCCCAACCAGCCGACCGTGTTGGGGTTGTTCACGAGAATCGTTCCGTTCGTGATGTGTGCGATGTTCCACTGGCCTTCGACGGTGACCCATGTGCCGTTCACATCTTTCTGGATCCACGTGCCGACCACGTACTCCGCGGGGTCGCCGGTGCTGTCCCACACCGCGCCGGCCTTGCCCTTCTCGTCCGTCGTGAAGTTCGTGGCTAGGGGGCCGGGCGTCCATGCCTTGAGCATGAACGACGGGAAGGGAGGGGGTTGCGGCGCCGGCATGGGTGGCGGTGGGGGCGGCTGCCCGGTACCGAGGGACGCCATGCCGAGAGCCAGAACCGTCGCGAACAGGATGCGGATCATCTGTAACTCCGTCTTGAGGAAGGAACGCGGGTAGCCGCCCGCACACTCACACTTGCGCAGGTGACGCGCCGCCCGAAAGCGGATGGAATCGAGTGTCCCGTACAATACTACAAATTACATAGCGGCAGCGGCTAGGACGCTGCAGATCGGCGCTCAATCGTCGAGGTGACCGGCGTAGCTGACGGCCTCCTGCTCCTGACTCGTCGGGAACTGTTCTTTATCGCGGAGGAGGTTGCTCAAGAACCAGCGCCGCATCTGGCTTTCCAGAGACCTCTCGACGTAGTTCTCGCCGCTGCAGACGAACTTACCCCACTCTGGCCCCGCGGCCTCAACGACAGCGTCCTTGATCTCGCTCTCTTCCAGGAACCCGTCGCGATTGGACTTCTCGCCAGTCGCTAGGCACTTCTTGACGACGACCGTACCGGCCAGGGGCAGCGAGTCGCAGAGGTCGCTGAAACTGTCACCGTAGAAGTCGAACAGTCCACTGACGGCGTGAGCGATTCGGTTCGTCAGATCCTCGTACCATTTGACGAACCCGTCCATCTCCTGAGCGGTGTAGTCAGCCTGACCGACGGCGATGAGGCGGTACATCTCGTTCGCGGCGTGTTTCAGGCCGGGATCGGCTTTTCGCTTGTAGTCGAAGACGTAGGTCTGGACCTCCTTGCGGAACAGTTCCAGCAAGCGGAAGCCGGTATCGTCGTCACAGGCGGGGGTCATGTGCCATAGATGAATCATCTCGCGGGCAAACGCCGACTTCGCCAGGAGAAGGGTCTTACCCGCCTCCAAGGTCTTGCGGCGCTGGTCTTCGAGCTCGCTCATGGGAACTCCGAAAGAGTCTTATGGGCAACGTGTCTACAGACCGGCCGATCAGTCTAGGCCGGGTTCGAACCGGACCAGAGTTCCAGAATCAGTCGATCCTGCTCCGTGAGCTCGGACGCCAGAACCCGGGAGCAGCCCGATTGATGCCCTTCCTCGTCTCGATAGATCTCGAAGGAGAAGTCCCGATACCGGAACCCGCCCTCGTAAAGGGCGCCCACGTCCAGGCCGGTCCAGGTGATCCTGGGGTCCAGAGTCGATTTGATCGTCTGGGCCAGCTCGACCGCGCGCTCGACAGTTTCGGCCCGAACTACGGTCGAGCCGACAATGGTGACGGCAGCCGCCGAGGACTTCTGGTCGTAAGTCTTGACGAACGG
>JACCDR011145033.1_pt1 | contig 23288 bp, 51 predicted proteins | sample 7446431 | NCBI WGS metagenome assembly JACCDR01 (sample SAMN15323443, study PRJNA562643) | freshwater metagenome | isolation source: river surface water | place: USA:Blue River Watershed | collected 2017-08-17 | reverse complement strand
CCCGACGGGTACGGCCTGCTGTACGACTCGCGGCGGGTGCACGTGTTGGAGGAGTTCGTCGCCGACAAGTTGCGGTCGCTGTTCCATGCTCAGCTCGACTGACAAACTCGCCGGCCGGTTTTTCCGGGAACGCTGCGCCACCGAACTGGCCCGCAGCTTCATCGACGACCCGCCCACCTACACGGTGCCGGTGGTGTCCGGGCACTTCCGCCACCCGTGCCCGAAACGCAGGATGCGCAGCACCGCCCTCCAGGTCGACGAGGTGTACCGCCCGTCCCCGGAGCTGGATGTGATCACCGCGCCCGGGTTCAGCCAGGTCCAGGAACCCGGGACGGTGGTCATTCCTTGCACCGATCCCAGGCTTCGATACACCATCAGCCGGGTACACCGTGGACTGTTCGCATTCATCTACCGGGCCGGTCGGTGTCGATTCTGCGGGCAGACCGCACGCAGCCGCGACTTCCGGTTGGTCCTCGCGCACGAACGCCCGCCGTTGCACGGGCGCGGACAAGGGAGCTGAACATGGCAGAGGCGAAACACGAGGCCCGTCGTAAGGGCGCCGACCCGGAAAGCACCTGGGGTGCCAACGAGGTCCGCAAACAGCAGTGGCAGGACAGCAACGGGGACAGCGTCCGTACCGCCACCGAGAAGGCCAACAAGGACAAGGAGGCCGGCGATGCCTGACACCAACCGGGATCCGGACCTGGCCCGGGAAAACGGCAACGACAACGAGGACATGCAGACCGACGGCAGCTCGCGGGGGGTTGCTCCGGGAACCGGCGCGCCGGGTGAGGGTCAGCCGGCCGGGCCGACCCCGACGACCGGTGACACCGGTGGTTCACCCGCGTAAAACCGACCCGCTCCGCCGGTAGTAGCAGGCGGATCGTCGTCGAGTGGAAGGCCGGGGCAGTGACCGACTTCGGAAGTATCCCTGTCCCGGCCAAACCCCCGGCCCGCATCCAGAAAGCGATGCCGGCCCCGTTTCAACGCCCCCGCATCAGCCTCGGCGGCGCCGACGTGAAACGGCACTGGCGCAACGTGCTGGCCTGCACCCTGGCCCCCGGTGACACGATCCCCGGTATCGGCGTGCTGTACCAGGTCGACGACGTCCGCCCGCCGGGCGGGGGCTGGGAGTTCCACGTCGAAGGCGGCTTACACAACCGGCGCGTCTACCAGGCCAGCGACCTCGTGTTCGCCTACGTGCCGGAGCCGGCCCGGTGACCGACAAACCGCAGTACACCGACGGGGAGCACTACTACCTGAGCACCGGCTGCTTCCACGGGCAGCACTCCTACTGCAACGCGATGACCGGCATGCAGGGTGCCAAACGACCGGCGCAGTGCAAGTTCTGCGACGCGAAATGCATCTGCCAGTGCCACTACCGGGCCGCCCTCGCCGAGGTGCTCGCCGCCCGTGAGGCGGGCACCGGTGAGTGAGTTCCCGTACGGCTTCGTGTGGGGTCCGGTCCTCGTCGAACGCATCTCCGCGGTGGAGCGGCCCGGCGGCTGCCACCGGGTGCTGCGGGTCGCCGCCGAACACGGCCCGGCCCTGGACCTGTACATCTCCCCGACCGGGCGGTCCATCCGGGTGTTCCGCAACGGTGTCGAACTGCGGGAGCCGGCGTGAGGCACACCTGGCAGCGGTGCGCGTTGTGCATGTACTGCGGGTGGTGGTGCCCGACCTGCAACGACTGCGGGTGCCCCGCCCACGGGTGGACCCGGTACCGGAGCACCAGTTGCCCCGGCTTCGACACCCGGGCCGGCGCGGACCGGCCCTGGCGCAGGGCCCGGTGAGCACCCCGGCCACCCAGCACGCCGAGAAACTGCTGGCCGCGATCATCCCGAACCGCCGCGACCTGCTGGACCGGGCGTTACGGCATCTGAGCGCCGACCATTTCCCGGATCCGGTGCTGCGCAACATGTTCATCCTGCTGGACCGCTACGCCGAGGTGACCGGGTCGATCCTGACCCGCGACGCGCTCGGGGATCTGCTGCGCCGGGGACGGGCCGACGCCGGGAAACTCTTGCAGTACTGCGAGATGTACGACCTGCTCGCCACCACCACCGCCGACGAGGCGGATTTCCTGTGGTCGTTGGAGCAGCTCCGGGAACTGGCCGCCGAACGGGCCACCCAGGAGGCGCTGACGGCGGGGATGCAGGTGCTGACCCGGGGCCTGGACGACGAGCAGGGCACGACGTTGCAGGGGCACCTGGACGCCCGCAGCCACGTGCTGCACCGCTTCGCGCAGATCGACCGGGACCTGGCCATGCAGGAGGCCCCCGAAGGTGACATGCGCGCCGAAGGCGACGACATCCTCGCCGACTACGCCGCCCGCAAGACCGCCCGCGCCAACGGACGCAGCCTCGGGGTGGAATTCGGCATCCCGCTGCTCGACGCGAAGATCAACGGTGCGCAGCCCGGCGACCTGGGCCTGATCCTCGGGTACACATCCGAGGGCAAGACCTGCCTGTCCGTGCAGCTCGCCTGGAACTGCGCCACCCAGCAGGGCAAGAACGTGGTGTTCCTGACCACCGAGACGCTGCGCAACCAGGTCCGGCGCCGGCTGATCGCCCGGCACTCCTGTGTGGAGCGGTTCGGCATCGACGGCGGGCTGAATTCGCGGCTGATCAAAGACGGCACGCTGAGCCCGCACCAGGAGCAGCAGCTCGCCGCGGTGGTCAAAGACTTCACCCACAACCCGGGCTACGGGCGCTGCTACATCGTGCAGGTGCCCCGGGCGGCGACCATCGGCTACATCGAATCGAAGCTGGTGCGGATCCGGCGGATGTTCCCGATCGACCTGGTGATCATGGACTACCTGGCGTTGCTACGGCCGGACAAGCGCCGCAACACCGACCGGGAGGAGCTGGGCGGCACGCTGAAAGAGGCCAAGCAGCTCGCCACCACTTTCGCCGACGGTGCCGGCATCCCGTTTGTCAGCCCGTGGCAGGTGAACCGCAAGGCCCGGGAGGAGGCCGAACGGACCGGCTACTACACCTCACAGGCCACCTCGGAGACGGCGGAGGCGTCGAATTCGGCGGACTGGATCGTGTCGCTGCTGGCCCCGCTCGACAACGACAAGCGGGTCTGCCAGGTGAAGATGCAGGCGTTGAAAAACCGGGACGGGGAACGGTCCAATTCGATCGAGGTGCAGCTCGACTACGCCACCAGCCGGTTTTTCGTCGGGGAGGCCCGGCGTGAGGATTTCTTCGGCTCCAGTGACCTGTTGCCGTGACATTCACTCATCTGAGCCCACCACCCCGGAAGTAGTGGCGTCGTTACACTGAGGTCATGCCTTCCGACTGGGTGCCGGGTGGGCATGCCGGGCGGGGGAGGGTCGTGGTCGGCCCAGCCCGTGGTAGCGGGTTCTGGCCCGCCTCCGCCTCACGGTTCGAAGGTGACCGTCTCGACACCGGTGCGTTCGCCGAGCTGCGCGGCGTAGTTGCCGGGTGTGGTGACCCACAGGACGGGGAAGTCGGGGTGGAACTGGCGGGCGGTGCAGTCGACGACCGCCCCACCGTCGATGACGGTGGCCTTGTGCAGCCAGCCGATCAGGCTGGTGTCGTGGTGCAGCCAGCCGATCACGGTGACCGTGATCGCGGGCAGCCCGGCGTCGACGAGCAGCGCGGTCAGTCGGGGCGCCCAGTCCAGGCAGTCCCCGTCGCGGGGGTGTTCCGGCAGGTCCAGCGGTTTGACGAGGTTGTCGACGGTGACCCGGATCGCGATCAGCATGCGCGGGTCGAAGTCGTCGGTCACCGCAGCCGCCGGACCAGTTCCACCCCACCGGTGCGCAGCGGCGCGTCTTTCGGGCCGCGTTCGAACGGCAGGATCCACTGGCGGCGGCGCAGCGACCAGTTCGGCCCGTACGCCTGGTCCCGCCAGAACCCGCCGTCGGCCTCGCCGACGATGCTGCGCACGGTCAGCTTGCGCCCGGTCGACCCGCTGGTCCCGGGGTGGTCCCGGGGTGCGTGGTGACGGATGTCGACCACCCGGACCGGGTTGGGGGTGCGGCCCCCGTGGGCGCGGGCGTAGCTGCGGGTGTAGTCACGTTCGGCCGGCGCCTCGGCGACCTCGGTCAGGTTCGGTTGCTGGATCAGCAGCCAGGCCGCGAACACCGGTGACCACGCCTGGCGGGCGTGGTCGTTCTGCCATTGCAGGTTGTCCCGGAACGGGGCGCCGGAGCCCGGCGACATCGGCCACAGCGGGCCGACGGTGTCGCGTATCTGCTCCCGGCCCGCGCGGGGGACGGCGAGCTGGTCGGTGCGCGAGTACATGGTGACCCAGACCCCGCCGTCGAGAAGGCACCAGCCGACCGCCGTGGCGTGGCAGGTGACCCCGTGGAAGGTGATGTCGTAGAACGGCTTGGCGAACATCATCAGCCCGTGCGGGGCGGGCAGGTCCTCGCGGTGTACCGACAGGTCCGGCAGTTTGGTGCCGGAGGCGATGGCGAGGTCGGTGTATTCCTCGGAGACCCAGTACAGGTCGGCGGCGGTGAGGCTGCGCTGCATCCGGGTGCAGAACCGGTCGGCGACGTCCTCGGGTACGAAGGCGGACGGCGACGTGGTCACCGGCCGCGGTTCGTCGTCGCCGAGGGCGGAGTACATGGTCGGGTACCGGTCGGCGAACGGCACGGCGTAGGAGCGTCCCGGCGACTTGGCGAACAGCCGCTGGCGGGGTGCGTCGCTGGCCCACATCTGCGCCAGGCGGTGACGTAGTTTCGGCAGCCGCCCCGGCGGGATCGGCTTGGCGGGGTCGACGCGGTGAGCGGGCGGCACACTCCGATGCTACGCATCGTGGCCGGGCCGGGAAAATCCTCCGGTCTCCCGGACAAACTGTCCGCTTCGCCGGTAATAGGCGGTATGACGAGTAACTTCCAGGACCGGCTGGGCCGGCAGCTCACCGGCGACCATCTGCTCACCCCGCAGGAGGTGGCCGCGATGTTCCGGGTCGACCCGAAGACGGTGACCCGGTGGGCCAAGCTCGGCAAGCTCAACGCCGTGCGGACCCTCGGCGGGCACCGCCGCTACAAGGAGAGCGAGGTGCGCGCCCTGCTCAACCCGGACGTGGCGGCGGCGTGATGGTCCGCAGCCGGCGAGACAGGGCACCGTCGCCGGTCACCGTCGCCAACGAGAACGTCTCGATCACGATGGTGTGCCGGCTGGTCGGGATGGACATCCCGGAGGATCTGGCGTACGGGCGCAACGTCAAGGTGTGGTGCCCGTTCGGCGACGTCTACCACACCGACGGCGGCGACGAGGCCGCGATGCGGATCTACGTCGAATCCAACTCGGTCTACTGTTTCGCCGGCTGCGGCTACTTCACCCCGGTCAGCCTCGCCGCGCACGCCTGGGACCTCACTCGCCGGGCGGCGGCCCGGGAACTGCTGGACCGGGCCGGGATCGTCACCGCGGCCCCGGCCTCGGTGTGGCAGGCCGCCCTGCCGCACGACGAGCCGGTGGACCACACCCTGCTCGCCGAGGCGTTGAAGACGTTCTGTCGGCGCACCGTGCCGGGCTGGGAACGTCGGCAGTTCGAGCCGGAGCCGGCCGCCCTGCTGACCCGCTGCCTGAGCCTGCTCGACCAGGTGGTCACCGATGAGGATGCCCGGCACTGGTTGAGCGGCTGCAAACGGGCGGTGGCGGCCCGGCTGTCCGAGTCCACGCACCACTGAAAGGCGGCCCCATGTCGCGTCCCACCATCAGCCTGGCCGTGTTACGCGAAGCCGGCGTGCGCATCCCCCCGCTGGAGGGCTGGCTGACCCTGGCCGAGGTCGCCGCGCTGCTCGGGCTGTCCTACCAGGGGGCCGTCTACCTGGTGCTGGACCAGCAGATCGTCGACCTGGCCCGGGATGTGCGCGTCGTCGGCGACCGCACCGTCATTGTGCGACGGGAGGCGTTGGATGTCGTCCACCGGAACCGGTCGAAAATAGGCTAAAAAATCTTGGAGCCAGCGCGGAAAAACCGCCATGTCCGCAGTAGTAGTACCTAGAAGGTTGCTGACAGCGACATGGAGGAAACACACAGTGGCGAAGAACCTGTTGAGCAAGGGCGTCATCTACCGCGACGCCAGCGGCTTCGAGAAGGCGGCGACGGTCATCGGGACGCACGAGTCGATCCAGGCCGGCACCGACGTCACCCGCCCGGCGGAGGGTCGGGCGAACCTGCTCATCTTCAAGGCGGGCTCGGGCGAGACGTACGTGCGCACCAACATCGCCGAGGGCGACGGGCCGCGGACGTTCAGCCGCCGGTAGGTTCCACCAGGCCGCCAGGCCCGGCATCCACGGGGATGCCGGGCCTGGCCCCGTTGTGCACAACGCCCGCGCGAGCGCGGTAAGAGAAGCGTGGGATGCACCGGAGTGACACATCGGATGACCGAGCTGGACTTCATCCACGCGATGCGCGGGCGCCGACCGGGGGACTGCTGCGGGCCGGTCGTCCGGTTGCCGTTGGCGGCCTACCGGGTCGAACTGCTGGAAGACAGTTTCCAGTCACGTAAGGCGAACGAGGTTCTCTGGGACGGTCTGCGGCCGTCCACAACGGACGATCGGTTGCTGTTCGATCTGTGCGTCGCGCACTGGATGGACCTGTCCTACCTCAGCGGAATGCAGGGCCGCCGGCTGCACCGCCGGGACTGGATCGGGGAGGCGACGACCCTGCTCAACCAGATCTGCCGGGGTGCGCGGTGGGATGTGAGGGAAGTCGCCAACATGATGAAGTGGCAGCGTGTGCTGTTGACCTGAGCGGAGCGTAACCCCTATCCTTCAACTCCCATGAATCAGCGACTGTAGGAGAGGTTTCTACAGCGGAGGTCACGATGCCCGGTCCCGGTAGGGGTTCGCCGTTGCTGCGGATGTACGAGTTCCTGGACGTGGACGGGTTGGAACGAGGAATGGGCGCTCTCGGGGAGGGCGCCCTCGTCTTTGTCCGGTGGCGGATGAATGAACAGGTTCATGTTCGCGCGTCGGCGGTTGGCGCCGACGCCCCGGGAGAAAGGGTCGACGACGGTGGCACGCAAACTTGTTGAGGTCTTCACCGATGACGTGGACGGGTCGGAGGCCGATCACACCATCCGGTTCGCCCTGGACGGGGTCGACTACGAGATCGACCTGTCCACAGCCAACAGCAACAGGATGCGCGCGGACCTGGAACGGTGGATCGCCGCCGCCCGGATCGTGCGCCGTGATCCGAAGGCCCGCGGCCCGTTGGTCGCGGTCCCGCGCCAGCGTGACGTGTGGCTGGACCCGAAGACGCCGGCCCAGCAGGAGGAGGAGGCGGCCTTCCGTCGCAAGGTCCGGGAATGGGCCCGCGAGGCGGGTCTTCGGGTCGCCGACCACGGTGCGGTATCCCAGCGGATCCTCGCGCTCTACCACGACGCCATGGCCATGCGTTCGGCGGAGCCGGCGGCGACCAACGGCAAGCCGGTGCAGACGGTGCCGGTGGCGGCGTTCCAGGCCGCGTAGCCGAAACCCGAACGTGGTTATAGAAGTGTAGAAAAGGGACTTGTGCCCTGTATTAGGGCTTATGAGATTGTTCGTGGCCGGGGACACCCACGGCACCACCGAGTTCCTCACCGACTACCTGTACCCGAAAGCCGCCGCGCTGGGCGCCGACGCGATCGTCCAGTGCGGCGACTTCGGGTTCTGGGAGCACCAGTTCGACGGTGTCGACTTCCTCGACGAGGTGGAACTGGCCGGCGAGAAGTACGCGATCCCGCTGTACGCGCTGCACGGCAACCACGACAACTGGTCCCTGGTGATGGCCAGCTACGGCCAGGTCCGCGACGAGGACTGGTTCGTACGGGTCCGCGAACACATCCGCTACATCCCGCAGGGCCACATCTGGACCTGGGCCGGGTACCGGATGCGGGCCTTCGGCGGCGCGTACAGCGTGGACAAGATGTGGCGGCTGGACCTGGAACGCAAGATGTGGCGCCAGGCCGCCGCCAAAGAGGAGGCACGCCGGGCGGCCGGGCGCCCGCACCGCGACGTGCCGTCCACCGCGGGCACCCTGTGGTTCCCCGACGAGGAGATGACCGACGAGGAGTTCACCGAGCTGATGGTGCTCGACGCCCAACCGGTCGACGTGGTGTTCAGTCACGACAAGCCCCGCAGCTCCAACCCCGGACCGCATTTCAAGGATCTGGTGGAGTGCCTGCCCAACCAGGACCGGCTCCAACTCGCCCTGGCCGCGCTGCGGCCCCGGTGGTGGTTCCACGGGCACCTGCACCAGCTCTACCGTGACACCGTGCCGGCCGGTGAGGTGGACGGTGAGCTGCACTACACGACGGTGGTGGGGTTGTCCTGCGACAGCCGGGCCGCCGCCGGTGACCGGTTCTGGAAGCCGTGGCACGCCTGGCACCTGCTGGACCTGACCCCGGCCGGGCTGGTCGTCACCGCCGGCTCCGACGCCGAGGCGGGGCTGGACGACGATGCTTAGCGAGCTGTGCCGGCCGACCGCCCGCCGGCTGGCCCTGGTCGACATCGACGGGGTCCTCGCCGACACCCGCCACCGCGACGAACACGCCATCCACCGCCGGTGGGGCGACTATTTCAGCCTGATGCACCTGGACGGGGTGTGGCGTCAGGGGGTGGAACTGGTGGAGAACATCGGCGTGCTCGACTTCGCCTTCGCCTACCTGACCGGGCGCCGGGAAGACACCCGGGCGGTGACCCGGCGCTGGCTACGCGACCGCGGCTTCCCGGCCGCCACCCTGCTGATGCGCGCCGTCGACGACCGGCGCCCGCTGGCCGAGCTGAAAGCGTCGATCGTGCGTGAGGTGGCCGGCTACTACCCGGACGGGGTCCGGCTGTTCGACGACGACCCGTACGTGATCGACGCCGCCAACCAGGTGGTGCGCGGTTCCGGGCGGCACTGCACCTGGTACATCAAGCCGCAGTCGATCGCCAAACGCGGCAACGCCTGAGCCGGTCCATCCCCCGGGTAGTTGACGAAACGCCAGCGGCGTGCGTGTCCGATGTGTACCCTTCGACACGTAACGTGCCAAGGGGGTGACGGTGGGTAAACGACAAACGCGGCGGCCCGTGCCGGCTGCCCCTGCCGCACCAGCACGGGTCGATGTCGACCCGTGCGACTGCCGCGAATACTGCGACGTGTGCGACACCCGCTGCATGGGTGGGCACGCCCTGAATCCGTGGCTGCACCTGTGTGTGGAAGGGCATTGGTGGGGCGAACTCCGGTGATTTCCGAATGCTATTGGGGCCCGTCCGCCACACCTTGTGTGGGACCTGACCGAAATAGCGCCGGCCGGTGAACGAATACATACGTTCGGTGGACGGCGAAGGAACAACTCACTAGTATTCGCAGATACCCGGAGGTAAGCGGCAATGGCGGCGGGGCGCTGTGCGGGGTGCGGTCTGACCGCATCCGAACGGCGGGTGAAACTCCATGTTCTCGACTGCCCGGATTTCCTGGAACTGTTCCGGCAACATCCGCAGCGGTGCCTGGATCCGCAGGACGAGTACCTCCGATACAAGACAGAAGACGACACGTCCGAGGCGCGGGCGGGTCGGCGTGATGAACGGCTACGGCAGCGGTTCGCCGAGCAGGACGAGAGGCAGTCCCGCGAGGACCGGCGCTGGTTACCGGAGCCCGACATCTTGGCGGACTGAACACGGTGGGGGCCGCAGATGGCAATTGGTATGGATGAGTTAGTCCGACGGTTCCGTCACCACGTCCCCAAGGACGGCCAGGTCGACAGGTTCCAGCGGGTCCGGCAGGCGTGCCTGGAACTGGCGGTGCTCATCGACGAGGAGTGCCCGGACAGCCGGGAGAAGTCCGACTCGCTGACCAACCTGGACTACGTGATGTACCAGGCCAACGCGGCGATCGCGCGCCGGAGCTAGGCCGTGGCAGCGGATCGCAGCCAGCAGGGGGTCCGGCTGCGGGCCACCACGCTGGCGAAGATGGACGCCGAATACCAGGGCAGGACGTTCGACATCGTCCGTCAGGTCCACCTGCCGAAAGGTCAGGTCTTCATCACCAAGTTCGGCCGCCGCGGGCGCCACGGATATGTCATCCGGGACCGGGAGACCGGTGAGCAGCAGGTGGTCGGCTGGCCGATGCTCAAACGCATCCACGACCTGTATCTGGGCGTGAACCTGCCATCGGTGCGTCAGCACAAGGCGGACGCGAACTGGCGTCCACTCGGAAAGTAAAACAGTGAGCCAGGGCTGGGCCGGGTAGTCAATCGGGACGGTCGGTCCAGTCCTCCACTGATTCCCCTTCTGTAATTCGGTACGGGCGCGGGGGCACACAATTGCATGCAACGACAGGCGACGTGGATTTCGTGTCCGCGCCGCGGGATTACGCTGAATTCTGGACGGTATACCGGCCGTACGTCATCTCGCTGCTGATCACCCGGTGCGGGATCTACCCGCAGAACGCCGAAGACATCGCCAGCGAGATCATGACCCGGTTCATCGAGCGCAACTTTCTCGCGGTATTCGACCCGACGATGGTGTTCGAATTCAACGGCGAGGCTCGGCCGGCGCGGTTCAAGTCGTTCCTGAGCAAGTTCGTCGAGACCTACGCCAAGGGGCACCGGACCCGGCAGGACAAAATGCGCTCCCGGGAGCTACCGATCCTCGACGTGGTCCGCGACGACGGGAACCTCTGGGTCGACGTGTTCGCCCCCGACCTGGCGGCCGACACCGGTGTCCTGGAAGGCATGGACGAGGACCAGCTCGTCACCTTCCTGCGCCGGCACCTGGCGAAAGTCCCCAAGCGCTCCGCCAACGACACCTGCAACCTGGTCGTCCTCTTCGACCAGGTCATGATCCAGATCCGTCGGGACGGCCGGTACAACATCAGCCGGCTGCGCCAGATCTTCCAGGTCTCCTCCACCGCCATGCACACCTGGATGTGGTGGCTGCGTTCGGAGATCGCCGTCGCGCTGGGGCTGCCGGCGCCCACGAAACGAACGAAGGTCGACCACGCATGAGCACACCACCGACGCTGACCGTCCCCGACATGGCGTGGATGGCCGGCGTCATCGACATGAAAGGCCGGACCCGGCGGGTCACCAGCCCCAGCCGGGCCACCCCGCTGTGCGTACTCCAGGTGGAATCCCAGCACCTGCCGGTGCTGCGCCGGCTGGCCAAACTCACCGGCACCCGGCTGGAGGTGTCCCCCGCCAAGGAACTGCCGGTGAGCCTGCGCCGGCAGTGCTCCGAACACTGCCCCGACGCCCACCAGCATGTGCACCCGGTGATGCCGGAGATCGGCCGGTGGCACGTCTCCGGGGCCGGCGCGGCGATCGTCCTGGTCAACCTGATGCCGTACTTCGGCACCGACAACACCGCCCGGGTCGACTTCGTCAGCCAGGTCATCAACCAGATCCCGGCCCGGGGCCGGGGCCGGCACGCCGTCAACCTGACCATCGCCCGGCTGGGCCGGCTCGGCTGGGACGTGCCGCCGAAGCTGGTCGCCGCGTGAGCCTGGTCGGCCACCAGGACGTCCGTCAGCTCCTGGAGGCCGCGCTGCCCCCGGTGGTGCTGTTACGCGGCCCGCAGTCGGTCGGCAAGTGGACCCTGGCCCGCCACCTCGCCGACCATCACCGGATCCGGGTCGTCGACCAGCTCGTCATCGCCGACAAGCTGACCACCGCCGCCGTACAGGCGATCACCGGGTTCGTGCGGCTGGCCCCGTTCGGCACGGTGAAGCTGGTCACCGCCAACCTCGACGGGGCCAGCGAAGCCTCGATGCACGCGCTGTTGAAGACGTTGGAGGAGCCCCCGCCGCGGGTGCGGTTCCTGTTGGTCGCCTCCCGCCCCGCCCCGGCCACCGTGCTGTCGCGGTGCCAGGTGTTCACCCTGGGGCTGCTCACCGACGAACAGGTCCGTCAGGTGCTCCTCGACCAGGGGATGACCGCCAAGGCCGCCGTCGCGATGGCCGCCCTCGGCCGGGGCCAGGTCGACGCCGCCCTGCGCGGCAGCGCCGCCCACCGGCACCGGGACCTGGTCGTCGACCTGATGCGCGCGGTCGCCACCTTCGACCACGACGGGTTCGAACGGGTCTTCAAAGACTGGGACGACGCCGCCCGGGAACTGCTGTTCCGGTGGCTGGTGGAGGCCCTGACCCACGAGTGGTCGCTGTACTCCGGCGACGACTTCGCCGGCCTGGACCGCAAGCCGGCCGTGCTGCGTCAGATGCTGCTGCGGCTGAGCCAGGTCCCCAACGCACAGTCCCGATTAGGAGTGCGGGTGGCGTTGGAGCCGTTTCTGAGCCCGCGCTGACCGTTCTGGAAAGGAACCGCGATGACCTGTACCACCGTGCGCAAGCGGGCCACCTACCCGTGGCCGTTATGGACCGACGGGCAGCCGCGCATCGCCCGGCGCGGCGTCGACTTCTGGTGCACCGCCGCCAACTTCACCACCGTCTGCTACACCCGGGCCCGTAGCCGCGGGATGAAGGTGCACACCCGGATCCTGCCGGACAGCAGCGTGTACTTCCGGTTCTACCCGTGCCGGTGACCGACACCGCCATCCTCGTGTGCCCGTGCTGCGCCAGCACCGTCGACGCGGAGGCCGGACCCGACCCGCAGGACTTCGAATGTGTCTCCTGTGGACAGACCTGGCGGATGGTCGTCGACGCCGGCCGTCAGGCGCTGTACTCCCTCACCTGAAAGGACCCATCACCCGGTGGCAACCCAACCCTTGTTCAGCTTCGACGACGCACCCGCCGAGGCCCCGACCGAACCGGTGGCCGAAGCGTCACCGCAGGACGAGCTGGCAGCCGCGCTCGTCGAAATGCGCCAGCGGCTGACGAAGACCCGCAAGACCAACGAGGGCAAGTACCGCGCCATCCTCGCGCAGGGTGCGACCCCGTCCCCGATCGGCATCCTCGCCGCCCGGCTCGACGCCCTGCTGGAGTTGGCGTTGAGCCCTGAGGCGCGGCTGGCGTTCGACCTGGCATTCGAGGACCGGATGACCGGGGTCCTCAACGAGTGCCTGGCCAACCTGCGTGAACAGCGGGTCCAGCTCCCGCCCGGTGCGGCGCGCCAGTCAGGTCTGATCGTGCCCTGATGAACCTGTTCCTGCTCACCGTCGCGATCGTTGTCTGCGTGGGCACGGCCGGTGCGGTGCTGTACCGGATCTGCTGCCGGCTACGGCCGCCGGAGGTGCCGCAGGAGCACGACCCAGGCTGGCCGAGCTGGGCGATCGACACGGAGGAGTGGGACGTCGATGAGGAAACCCGTGAAGACGGCTGACCAGCACGACCTGGTGTGCCGCTGGTACCGCCGGACCCAGATGCGGGGCCGGGCCGACACCGCCACCATCAAACGACGGCTGCGCCGCTGGTACCGGCGCACCGGCAAAGACAATCTGCGTAAGGGGATCGAATGACGAAAACCCAGAAGTTCGCCGCCGGGATCACCGCGGGGGTGGTCCTGGCGGCGGCCGGCGTGTACCTGCTGGTGCAGAACCTCGACGGGGACTACGACCCGCGGCACCGGCTCGGCAAGACACCGGAGCCCGCCAAGCCGGCGATGAAGGTCGGCCGCCGGCTGGGGTTCAAACGGGGATGACCGGTGGGCGCCGCCACCGTCGTTTGCGGCGGGGCGGCGCCGTCGGATCCTGGAACGGGACCACGCTCAGCCGGACCCCCAGTGAGCTGCGCTGCACCAGCAGCCGTTGGGCGGAGTCCAGGTGCAGCCAGCACACCGGCTGGTTGGCGGCGGCACGTAGCCCGTAGCGGTCCCACAGCCGCGGGTTCTCCTCGTGCAGGATCAACCATTCGGCGAGGTTGCGGCACCCGCCGGTGAAACAGGCGACCTCGTCACCCCACGCCCACCGTCCCATGGCGGGAATGTAGAACGCGCCGTGGCGACAGGTCCAACGCCGCGGTGATAACCCGCCTTATCAGTGCAGGAGTTGACACCCGGTGGGAACCTATGCCAACTGGCGGGTGGCCGCGGACCGTGGTGAGGTGCGCCGCTGCACCTGGGTCTGCGGCAACCAGCTCGTCCTCGTCGCCGAGGTCGTCGCCACCATCCGGGCCCTGCTCGACGTCGGGGAACTGGACCATGTGGTCCTGTCGGCGACGCAGCATCCGCCGGCGCAGGTCTGGGCCGCCGCCCACCAGTATCCCCTCACCCCCGGCGCCAACCGCCTGGTCGTCATCCGCGACGCGGAGGCGATCACCGGGTGGGCCCCGTTGGAGTCCTGGCTCAACGTCTCCCGGAACCTGCCCGGGGTGCACCTGCTGCTGGTCAGCAACGAGGCCGACATCCCGCACCAGCCCGGTCCCGGTCGCCGGCCGGGTCCGGCGGCGGCCCACATCACCATGCTCCAGGCCAAGCGGCGCCTCGCCCAGATCGTGCGGTGCACCGCGCCGGGGGAGGCGGTCGCGGCGGCCTGGGTGCGCCGCAACAGCCAGCTCGACGCGGAGATGGCCCAGTACCTGGTGCAGCGCTGCGCCGCCGACCTGGACGTGGCCGCCGGGGTGTGCACCAAACTCGCCCTCTTCGACGGGCAACCCGCCAAGGTCGTCATCGACCACCTGTGCCCGCCGAGCCCACCCGAATCGTTCACCGACGCGTTGATCGCCGCCGACAAGGTACGGGCCCTGGCCGCCCTGGAACAGTTGACCGGCGCCGACACGCTGGCCGCCATCGCCCTGCTCGGCTCACGCCTGGACGTTCTGGGCGCGTTGTGGCGGGCCACCCGCGCCGGGCAGAGCGAACGCGACATCCAAGGGGTGCCGGCGTTCCTGATCCGCCAGTACCTGCCCTACGCCAAGCATTTCGACCCGCGCCGGTGCGCGTACATCCGTCAGGTGCTCGCGGTAGTAGATGACGCGTACCGCAGCGGTGCGCGGGTCGGGGTGATGGAGCTGCTCGTCGCCCTGTTCTGAGCCGAGGAGGCCGCCATGGGCGAACACGGGGTCCGCGTGTACCAGGACAGCCAGGGGGAGTGGCGCTGGACCCGCACCGCCGGCAACAACGAGGTCATCGCCGACTCCGGTGAGGGATACGAACACCAGGTCGACTGCCTGGATTCGATGCTGGCCGTCAACCGGCAGCCGTACGTGCTGACCATCATCGGTGGCGACGGTGAAGACGACGCCGTGTTCCACATGACCGGCGGCGCGTCGCTGTGACCGACGACGACGAGTTCTGCGACTGCCGCTGCCGGTGCGACGACTTCCCGACCTGGCCGCAGGTGGCCATGTTCGTCGGCTCGCTCATGTTCGCCTCCGCGCTCGGCGCGGCGTTAATGGGGGCGTTCAGTGGAGGGTGCTGAACCGGATCCGCGGGAGGCCATCGTCGCCCGGCGGGAGGAGATCGCCACCGGCCCGCACCCGAGACCGTTGTACGACCCGCCTGTGCCGGACGAGTCCGACGACGAGGTGTACCGGCTCTACCGCGACGAGTGGGTGATCGCCTACACCGCCGTGGCCACCCCCGGTGGGTACGCGCCGGGGGAGCTGGCCGGCGCCTGCCGCAACCACTTCGACCAGCGCTACACCGGCCGGGTTCCGGCGCACTGCGCCCGGGTCGACCTGGTCGGTGCCGACACCACCGGTGTGGCCCGGCTGCTGCTGCTCCTGCCGGTGATGAAAGGCGAATTCAAGCACCGGCACCTGGCCGACACCTTCGCCGTGGAACAGGGCTGGGCGGACTACGCCATCGTCGTGCGCAACTCGGCGGCAGATCACGACCTTCGTTCGTACGGCACGAAGAAACTCCCGTACCAGACGCCATGACCGAACCAGGTGACATCTTCGCCGACCTGGTCGGGCTGTCGGAGATCGCCGCCGGGCTCGGGGTGGGCGTGCACCGGGTCCGGCGGTGGATCGAACGGGCCGAGGCGACCGGCTGCCCCCGCCCGGTCCGGGTCCTCAAATGCGGCGCCATCTACTCGATGGCCGAGTGGAAGGGCTGGCACGCGCTGTGGAAGATGACGAGGGGCAGCGAACTGTGGAACGACGGGCAGGGGCGCGGGAACAGCACACGCAGCGGCAATGGATGCAGTCCCTGAACGCCTGGGTCCGCCGCCACGGCGAGGCGGTCGCCGAAAACCGCCGGCTACGCCACCAGATCGAACTGCTGACGCTGGCCTTCGGGCAGCTCGTCAGTCTGCTGGACGACGATCAGCTTCAACGGCTGGAGCAGGAGCTGACGCTGCTGGAAGAACAGTTCCCGGCCAGTCCACAATGATCCTGGCTGCGGTGTGGGCAAGGTTCTGGGCCTGCTGGTAGTCCGTCAGCAGCCACACCCGGATCTCCATGAAGATCGGGTACCCGTTGACCCCCATCCCGGCGGTCTCGTCGGCGCCGTACACACCGAAAACGGTGACGGCGGCCAGGTCATCTGCCGACCAGCCGGCGAACAACCCGTTGAACGCCAGGAAGAACGAGATCCGTCGGACGTTTTCCGGGCACCGGCCCATGTTGTAGACCCGGTCGGCGAGCAGCCACATGGCCAGCTCCCGGATCTCGTCGCTGGTCCGCCGTGACGGCATGGCCAGCGGGGCGGGCTTCGTGTCCGGGGCTGGTTCGGTGTCCTGGTCGGCTTCCACAACCGCACCCAACGAGTGACGACGGTGCCCGGTTGTCACCCGGGCGGGGGATGCGCTGCGTTGGCATCGGATTCGACGCCGCGTAGCGTATGAGCTTCCAACCTCGCACCAGCGGCAGGGGGTTGGGTCGGAACCGGGGTGTTGCCATGCCCTCGGTACCGGCCGTGGAGTGCAAGGAACCGGCCCTCACGCTCACCCGTGAGGGCCGGTTCTTGTGCGGTGCCCGCCGCCGAGCAGGTCACCGCACCCAGGCCGCGACGCGGCAGAACGGCCTGGGCAGGCTCACTAGGTTCGAGCGTGGTGCGGTGGGTGTTGCCAGGTCTGCGCCGACCGCGGCGGGCTGCGGTGCAGAAACGCCATCGCCGCTGCCCGGTAGTCCGGGTCCACCGGAGGGGAGTCGTCGCGGGTGGGCACCCGTGAATACCCGTCCGCGTACTGCTGCACCACCGGGGCCCGGCCGACAGCGGCGGGCTTGAGGACCCACGGCGGCATGTAGACCCTCAGGTCGGAGTAGAACACCGCCCGCGGCTGGTCCAGCGGCAGCAGCAGGAACCACAGCATGGTGGTGGGGTCGCCGTTGTCGTGCAGTACCCGGCCCTGGATGTACTGCTGGTCGTGGTCCATCCGTTGACCCACCCGGACCACGGTCATCGGGTACCCGTTGGGCCGGTCCGCCAGCTCCCACTTTCCGGGGCCGATCCAGAGCACTTCGCTCTCTTCGAATTCTGGTCGCACGTCAACGCCCCTTTCCTTGGCTATGTCGGCACCGACCGGGCGGCGGTCCTCCGGGTGCGGGAAAGACGAGGTCCGCGCTGCCCGGTCGGTGCCCGCTGGGGCGCCGGTCGCCTCAAAGGGGTAAGCAAAAAGGCGACCGGCGCGATCCAGGATCCGGGGGTGCAGGGCACGGCCCGGCCCCGGTGGCAACGGACCGTGATCGCGTTCCCCGGACTTTGATAACAGTAATCACGTGGCCTGCGCACGTGCAAGACGCACGTCAGATTTGCTCAGAGAATCATCCCGTAGCACACTGGCCCCGTGGTAGACGAGACTGCGACCCTGCTCGGCCGGCGACTCGGCTTCCTGTTGAAGACGGCCCGCGAAGCCCTGGGCCTCAAACAGCAGGACGTCGCCGACGTACTGGAGATCGACCGCACGACGGTCGGCCGGATCGAAGCCGGCAAGGCGAAGGTGCGTCGCCAGCGCGACCTGCTGCTGTGGCTCGACTTCCTGAAAATCACCGACCCGAAGCTACGGGCGGAGATCCTCCAGCTCGCCAAGGAAGCGGACCGGCCCGGCTGGTGGAGCGGCGCCAACGCCATCAGCCGGTCGTTGGCGACCTACGTCGGCTTCGAATCGGCCGCCCGCCAGGTTCAGGACTTCCAGACCGTCGTCGTCCCGGGCCTGTTGCAGACCCGGCCCTACGCCACGGCACTGTTCAGCACCGCCGTACCGGCGCTCAGCGAAAGCGACGTCGAGACCCGGGTCGAGGTCCGGATGCGCCGCCAGGAACGGGTCGCATCCGGCCACCTCCAGGTCACCGCGGTCATCGACGAGTCGGTGCTGTACCGGCTCATCGGTGGCGAGACGGTGTGGCGCAAGCAGATCGAGCACCTGGGGATCCTGGCCATGCAACCCAACGTGCGGATCCAGATCCTGCCCTACGACACACCCCAACACCCCGGCGCGCTCAGCTCCTTCGTGATCCTCCGCTTCGACGACGATCCCGACATCGCCTACCTGGAGAGCGCGGCCGGGGACCTGTTCCTCGACGGTCAGACCGCCACCGACTTCGGTCAGACGTTCACGGCCCTGACCGCCGCGGCGCTTCCGGCGGAGATGTCCCGGAAGCGGATTCTCGCACTGCTCGACAAAGGGGTAAGCCATGAAACCTGACGGCCGGTGGAGAAAATCCACCCGCAGCAATACCAACGGCGCGTGCGTCGAGGTCCGGTACACCAGGGACGGGGCCGTCGAGATCCGCGACACCAAGAACCCTCAGGGTGGCACCCTGAGGGTTCACCCGTCTGTGTGGGCAGCATTCACGCACAGTGTTGTGACCGGAGGGGTCGGCGCCTAGGCTGACCCGAACGGTTGGGATGCCACGGCAGCCCGGGACTCCCAGCGAGGGCGTCCCGGGCTGTTCCCGTAACCAGAGGACGGTGTCGATCGTTGCCCGGATGCTATGAGTGGGTACGGGGTTCAGCGCTGTCAGGTGTGTGGCCAGCTCTTTCAATGGCTACGCACCAAATGGGGCCGCAGGCTGCCGTTCGACTACGAGCCCGTCCCGATCACCGGCGAGGTCGCGCAGACCGGCTGGGCGGCCGGGCACTGGGTCATCCAACACAGGCGGCAGATCGCACTGGCGCCGCTGTCCGCGTACCCCGCAGGCCCCCGCAGCCGCTTCCAGGCCGCTGTCACCATCCACGGCTGCGAACCGTTCACGGCGCACATCGCCGAGGTTTTCGCGTACGCCGGCATCACCGAGCATCCCGGAGGATCCACATGAGCCCCACGACAACGAGCTGGAAAGCACGGCAGCACGTCGACCCGGACGAGGTCCGCGCCGAGATCGCCAAACACGGCTTCACGATCCGTATCGCCAGCGGCGACGTCGACCTCGGCATGTACCTCTACACCGTCGGGCTCACCGAGGTCGGCCACCCCGAACTGTGGCTGGGCACCGCACCCGGGGCCGGCGAAGGCGTCTGCGCCGACGACGAGGAGACCCGGCTCGCGATGGCCGACATGGACGGCGTACAGGCCGACATCGCCAAACTCAGCGACTTCGCCCGCTCCGCCGTCCTGATGGCCGCCCAGACCGGTCAGCACCTCGGACCCGGACGCACCCACCCGCTGCACTACCCCGACGGGTCCTCCATCCCGGTGTCCTTCGAACCCATGGAGGAGAACCCGCGGTTCCCGCTGACCTCCTGCCACGACCTCTACGGCGACAACTTCACCGTCCTCACCCTGATCCACCTGGCCCACGACGACGACAGCAGCGTCTAGTGATCCAGTTGCCCAGGTTCCGGGCGCCGCAGTTCTTCGACAAGGACGGCAGCCCCCTCGACGCGGTGGAGTGGGCCATCAGGTACGAGGACAAGGAGTACTGCACCATCGCCCGCGACGAGGTCGACGGGTGGTGGATCAACACGATGTGGACCGGCAGCCCGGGCACCTTCCCGTTTCTGACCTTCAACGACACCGGGCCGTACCCGATTTTCGGCACCGGCGCCGTCCTCGACCGCGGCCAGGACGACTACATGGTCCTGGAACTGTGGGTCTACGCCACGATCGACGCCGCACAGCAGGGGCACCGGCGCATCGTCGAGTGGATGCGCCGGCCCGGACTCGTCCCGCTGCTGTGTTCGACCGCGTTGGCCGAGGTGTTCGAGCATGTCTAGCTACGTCGATGAGGACGGCAACCCGGTCGACGTGGAGGGCTGGATGCGCCTGTGCCGGGCCGGTGGTGTCGGCCGGATCCTGGCCGAACGCCACGTCGCCACCGGGGCGGGTGACATCACCGTCTGCACCTTCTGGTTCGGCACCGTCTTCCCCGAGGTCGGCATCCGCCCGTTCGGGACAGCACAGGCCCCGACCGGCACCGACCAGTGGTTCGAACTGGAGCAGTACGACACCAAACAGGACGCGTTGCGGGGGCACCTCCGGTGGGCGTACGCCATCAGCCTCCCGCAACCAGCGGCCGACCCCGGACGTTAGGAACGCCATGGATCATGTGCATCTCGCATTGCAACTGACCTTCGACGGGCACATCATGGCGCCCCGGGCGTCGCACCACCCCGACCTGCTGGCACGGGCCGCGGACATCCGCGACTGCGCCATCTGCGGCAACACCTGCTACATCCACCGCAAGACCATGAACTACCTGTCGGTCTACCCGGCGAAGCTGGTGCTGTGCTGCACATGCAGCGAAAGCGCCGACAAGATGATCACCGATGCCCTGCCAGGCAGTGCGGTGCTCGCCATGCCGGTCCCGGACCTTGCCGCGGGAGGAGTCTTCAATTGAAGTTCGGCCCGGTTCAGCCCCACGGATGGCGACAGTGCCAGCCGGCTCTGATGGCGCTGGGCCGCGCCACCTCCCTGACCGCCGTCCGCGGCCCGGACGCCCAACAACGGACCTGGGACCGGCTCGGCGACGCTGACCGGGCCGCCCACCACCGCTACGTCTGCCTGGGCCGGACCGCCGGACCCGACCGGGCGGTGGTGCGCCACCTCACCCGCCAGTACGAGGCCGAAATCGGCACCTACGGCATCGAAGACCTGACCCTGGAATTCAAGCTGCCGATCCGGGTCAACGACAACACGGAACTGCTCACCGAAGTCATGGGCATCGTGCCCGGCGGCATCCGCATCGTCCCCACCACCGCGACGGACCTGGACGGCCTCCCCGCCGTGCAGATCTCCGTACGGGTCCGGGACATGCCGTTCGACACCCTCACCCTCGCCGTCGGACGCCGGGTCACCGTCGTCCCGTGCACCGAATGCCTGATGGACTGCTGGCACGACCCGGTCGCGGTGGTCGACCCGGCCAACAACATCGTCCGGTGCATCGCCTGCTGTCGGTGGATCCTGTTCCAGGAACGCCGAAGACGATGACCGTGTCCCGATGGGCCCTCCCACAGGTGTGGCACGCCGACCACATCCGCAAACAGGCGCGCGGCAAAGGCCGCTACGGCACGCAGCACGCCGACCCGTTCGACACCTGCCCCGTCTGCCTCAAATCCAAGGCCGTCTGCGAACGCAAGATCCGGCTGGTCGGCTGGGCCGAGGCCGTCGAATGGCAGAACGACTACAACGAGACCCACAACTACGTTGAGCCGGTCGTCACCTACGGCTGCCGGTGGTGCTGGGCGTACCACCTGAAAACCGCCCGCGAACCCGGCGACCGTAAACGAGCAGAAAGGGCACGCCGGAAATGGCTTCAACAGAAGGCTTCGTCGTCCAAAAGGTGAACGCGCCGTCCGCGTGCCCCGAATGCGGGAGCCGGGTCTGCTGCGAACAGGACACCACGACCGGCCTGGTGGCGCTGCACTGCGGCAGCACCCACGACGACCCCGCCAGCACCTGCACCTGGCGCCGCGACGTCAGCGACGGCACCGCCGACGAGGTCGTCATCGTGTCCCCGGGCCCGGGCCCGGTCCAGGAACGGTGCCCCGTACACCCGGACCAGGAGATCGCCTGGGTCCTCGACAACGGTGTCCGCGCCTGCCTGACCTGCCAGCCGCCCTGCGCCAACCACCCGCACCGGCCCGGCTTCTGGTACGGCGAAAACATTTTCCTGTGCCGGGCGTGCACCGGCGTCGCCGAATTCACCCCGGCCGGCTCCGAGTTCCGCGGTCTCACCCCGACCACCCGCCGCCGGATCGCGATGCTGTTGGTCCACGCCCTGAGCCACCTGTGGTCGGCCAGCCAGGAAGCGGCCCCCGACGACGCCACCCCCGAACAGCTCGCCGACCACCAGGGCTGCTGCCCGCAGTGCTGCGGCCCCTGCGGCACCATCAGAGAACTCCTCGACGCCGGGGAGCTGGACATCTGGGCCCGCGGTGACTGGGACCTCGTCCACACCGCCGCCTGGTTCGACCCAGACCAGCGCATCGTCCGCCGCGACTGGCTGACCGCGGCCTGGGCCAACGCCGACGACCTCGGCTGCCACGGCCCCAACGCCTACCCCGACAGGTGCCCCGACACCGAGCCGCACGGCGAACACGAGTGGTACGGGCAGCCGGCGGCGCTGCGCCGCACCTGCCCCGGCACACCATGAGCACCAACCCGGACCGCGAACAGTGCTTCCTGCACACCGGCCGGATCGGCACCTGGTTCCGGGTCAGCGACGACACCTGGTGGTGCGGCTTCTGCCACGCCCGGATGGGCACCCTGCCGCTCGCGCTGCACCAGCTCCCCGAGTTCCTGGTGCCCCGGATCGGCAACATTAGCTGCGGCACCCTGGAACACCTCCAGGAGCGGTTCCTCAACGCCGACGGATGCTGCCCCCGATGCTGCCGGGGGTGCACCAGCGTCGCCGAACTCCTGCTCGAAGACCACCTCGACACCTGGGTCAAACAGCACGACGACCCGACCCAGTTCTCCTGGTGGCTCGGCCAGCACGGGCGGGTCTCCCGCACATTCCTCGCCGTCGCGTGGCGCCGCGCCGACTACCTCGGCTGCCACCCGACCGACTCCTGACGGAGGAACACGATGATGGAACCCAATACCGACTACACCAACCCCGGCCACCCGCTGACCGGAGTGCCGCAAGCTGTGCTTGATGAAGCCCGGGTGGTGCTGCGGGCCGCCGCCCATTTCGGCGACGTGGCCGGGGAGGCGGCCGAACCCCTCGCCGACTCGGTGCTGATGGCGATCGTCCCCTTCGTCGCCGGCTGGCAGCCGAAAAAAGTTGCCCACGAAACCTAGAAAACCCTGCGAGTGTCCGAACAGTCCGGTAGGTTCCTTGTTGTCGAACACGGAAAGTAAGGAAGGCGCTACCGGTGGCTAAGCTCTGCCAGATCCTCGCAGTCGAAAAAGGCGCCAAGCGGGTCGCCGAAGAAGCCCTCACCGAGGCCCACAACCGCGGCCTCAAGCCGGCCCTGCTCGCCGGGATCCGTCGCACGCACCAACGGGTGAACGACGACGACCCCGACCTGCCCGGCGAGAGCACCCGGGTCCAGGTCAAAGTCGACCAGGTTCTGGAAGACGTCGGCCTCAAGCTGGCCCGGCTGTTCGACGTGGT
>JACCDR012363313.1_pt1 | contig 23295 bp, 28 predicted proteins | sample 7446431 | NCBI WGS metagenome assembly JACCDR01 (sample SAMN15323443, study PRJNA562643) | freshwater metagenome | isolation source: river surface water | place: USA:Blue River Watershed | collected 2017-08-17 | reverse complement strand
TCACGTTTCCTACGTCAGTGTAGCTAGTTCCGCCGTTTGAACTTACTTCATAACTTGTTACAGCAACGTTATCAGTACCTGTCGGCCATGACATTTGAATGCTGCCTGAAGTTACTGTGCCGATTGTAATTGAACCAGTAAGTGTAGGTGGAGTAGTGTCACCAACTTCAGGCATTTCATACGCACCGATATCATTACTCACACCTTGTGGAAGAACGGTACCGAAAATATCAACAAGAACACCACTGAGCGCTGTACCTGTATTTCCCAACTTTGTACTAGAAGAAGCTCTTGCGAAGTCTTCAGAACCAAAAGTCACATTTACAAAATCAGAAGAAGAAAGTAGAGTTTGACCACTCGTACCAAGGGCTGTTGAGTTACTGGTTGCATTGTGTGTAGTACCTGCTGCAAATGAACCGGTCAAATCTCCAGAGAAACCATATACAGCAGTTCCGTTTAGTTTCAAGCCACCGAAATCACTTCTGAAAGCATTTCCAGTACGACCATTTGCTACAACTGTACATCTTTCCAAATCAAGTGTATCTTCTGCGTTTGCAGCAAAACCAGAAACAGAAGAACATACAATCAAACTAGAAACGACTTTACCACCACCAGTAATTGTACCGATAAGGTTCTGAGAGGATAGTTCACCCGCATCAATGATACATTGTTCATATCTTGCACCGGCACCAACTCTGTATCCACCACCACCTGTCTGTGTTCTGGTTAGCTGAACACCTCTAACTCTCCCTTTACCTCTGATTGTAAAAGAAGAAAAATCACGAAGACCAATAGTTGATCTTGTACCGTAAACAGGCCATAGTCTTCCGGTAATCTGACCACCGGACTGAGGTCTAATTCCTGCCACAAAAGAACCAGCATTAACTGGATCAAGCAAAAGATCACCATTAATACCGATTGTTGTTCCAGCAGGAATCTCAGCCCATTCGTCTTCCGAATAAGAAACCTGGGAATTCCTTGCGGAAACCCAGGCGTTCAGTTCGGACTCTGTTGTTACAACAGTAATTCCCATTTGTATTCCTTAAATCTTATAGAGTTCCACTTCCGTGAAACAATGATCCCATGCCATAACAGCGCCCATAGATTCAATCCAGTGTACTCTACCAACTGCTTTTTGTTGTTGCATAGGGTTAGCGTTAGCAAAAGTCAAAGGAGAAAGAGTCCAAGGTGTTGTTGTAGGATCGAGTTGCAACACCTGCATACCACCTGTATTAGAGCGAGTAAAAATCCAATAACGGTTTAGAGGTGGAACATATACCATTGCCTCACCGTCGTAGAATGACCCCGCCGAAGGGAAAGCAGAGTAACTCAGTCCACCCCCAAGTTGTACATCAACACCCGTTGGGACGGTACCAGTGTCCATGTTGTAGACCCAGTATCTTCCTTTGTACACGGTGCCTTCACTCGTTGGAGGTGAAAAGAACACAACCGTTCTTCCGTTTCTAGCCATTGCAGCATGACCGAAGTTAAGACTGTAAGCACCGCCCCAAGACTGCCAAGTGTTAGACGTTTGGTTATAAGCTAGTGATCCAGCCCCCGTTGAACCAGAAGCGGAACACAAAACTCTGTTAGTTGCCTCATCCCAAATAGCAACAGATGCTTCGCCAGCATGAGATTCTCTGAGATAAACAGCATTCGGGGAAGGAGCAGCCGGTTGTCCGGTCAGAGGATTGGCCCAACTGCGAGCCTGATCGTTGAACAGTCTCTTGAAAACCCACTTACCAGAAGCAATATCGTATCCCCACAACCTGCGCATGTGCATGTAAACAAAACCCATGCTACCAACGTTAGGAGCAAAAGTCACACCGTGATATGTATGTCTAGCTGTCGGTTTACCATCGGGGGGGTTTTCATCAAAGAATACACCATTTACAGCGGGTACCAACGTACCCAAAGTTGTACCTGCTGGATTGTTGTTGTTAAAGTTTGATACCGAAGCTGTCATTGAGTCTGGGTGAAATGTTGCATCACCATTTGTTCTATATTGAACCGTAAACTCTGACCAAGAACTCGGCGCACACTCAATACCCCACTGCATTCTTGAGATATCAAAACGATACAAACCGTTATTGTGACCGTCAGAATGTCCCCCACCAAAGAACCAGAATTTTCCAGAAGTAGTAGGAATGGTGAAACCAGACCAAGATTGAAACATGTTCGAACCGGCTGTGGTACCCCATAGCAAAGATGAAGTCCATCCTGCTGAAAGTTCCTGCACCGCACTCGTTAGTTGTGTGTCAATTCTTGTGTTAGAAACTTTGATCCATCTTGAAGAAGGAACGATTTCCCAGCTTGATTTGTTGATTCTACCTTGTGAATCTTTCCCTGGAGTCCACAAATCACCAACAATAGAACCCGTGTTTGCCCCTGTACCCCAATTGAATACTTTACGTGGTCTATGTGCATACCCTGGCGCAGTAATTGCGTCAGTTTCAAACAAACCCCAATTGGTAGCATTAATCATTCTGTTGTAAGCATCCAATGCCCCAGGAACATCATGATCGACAGCGTATGAAATTGCCATTTGCAGGTTACCCCAATAACTCGTGGCATCAGGGAAAAAACCAGCAGTAGAATCATCACCTGTATATGAACCAATTGTGTTTACAGTGTTTGTTGCATTACTACCGCCCGGTGTTTCAGCAAACATTTGACCGGGATTACTATACCATCCTGTGTTCGTATTCCACTGAGAACCGTCCGAACCAGGGGCAATTGCAATAAAGTTGTTTCTTGCTGCGCAGTTGAAACCGAACGAGTTCGCATCACCGAGAGGGCCTAGCCTCACTACGGGCCACTGAAGGTGCCATACGGTATATGTACGCATTGATTCCAAAAGTGAACCACTAACAGGTTCTAGGTCTAGACCGTATCCCCATGCTGCACAAGAAAAATCGTATTCGAAAGCGTTTACTCTATAGCTGCTCGTTTCAGGTCTAAAGTTAGCGGTATTTCTTGGTGTACCGAACGCACCAGAAATGCCGAGCGGCCCTGTAATATACTGAGTATTGTAGTAATTGATGTTGTTTGCTGAAATTGTAGAGAATCCAATTTTAAGCGCACTTCCATCTTTACTGATTGATGCTGCCTGAAAAATCGAACGCAAACCCCAAGCTTGACCACGAACAGTATCACCTGAAATATGTGTTTTTTGCAGACCAAGACCGTATTCTCTATTCAAGTTGTTTTGTTGCAAGAAACATGTTCCTGCTACAAATTGATTTAGTTGCAAAAAGAATTCATATCCTGTCAAAATATAAGCCAAAAAACCACCGCAAGGATGATGTGTTTTAGCCCAATATTCAGGTTTAAGAATAACACCTGAACCTGCATCATATCCACCAACAACAGGAAGAATCTCTGGTGCACCAAATTGATTAGCACCAATGTCAGCAATATTGTGATTAGAACCTTGTGGTAGTGTTTTATTGGGAACGTCTAGAGGATTTACCGGTTCAAGTGTAATTTCATCTCTGAAATGTACACCATATCTACCGTAACCCATTGCATTTGCAATAACAGAATCCCACGCTCTTTTGTCACCACTTGTCAACCAGTAAACGTCCCAAGCAGGTAGAAGACCGATACCCGCATGGTAACCAGCATTAGCCATTCCGTTGTCGTAATCACCGTTGTTTGTTCCATTACCACCAACATCACGCGGGCTATTCAGTAGTTGACCATAGATCGAAGGACTATATGTTCTGGATAGCGCAGTTAGTTCCGTGTCAGATACAGTTGTATCGGGGAAAAACGAAGGAACCATTTTTGTTGACTGAAGGTATTGCGGATCAAAAATAGCATAAACATCAGGAATAGAACCAGACCAGTACCCCACACCTTGTACATCCTGAGCAACAACTCTGCAATGATTTGCAAGGTGGACGTTGTTTTGTGAAAATCTTGTTGCACCATTAATTGCAAAGATCAAATTACCAACATGACCAACGCAACCACTCACCCTTGTCCAACCGTTTTCTACCCACGGTAGAATATTCACTTTACCGTCTGAGTACAATCTTACTTCCATCCAACCAACAACGTGAGAATTGGTTGAACTCAGTCTTGCAGCGTACAGCCAAGAAGACATTTCGTGACCAGAAAACACCTGCTTTACACGACCGTTAGTGACAAGACCAGTTGAATTGCTCACAGCTTGAACACCAATCAACGATGAAAGCGTCATGACAGGCCCGTCGCCAAATTGCAAAGTAGCATCTACACCTGACGAACTCAACATTGACTCATCAATGTTTGTACCTGTCGGAGTTACTCCTTGTCGTACTTTGTAAACATTAGTAGAATTAGAAGGGATACTTACTCTACCTGAGATGAGTACATTTTTAGCAGAACCATCTGACCAAGTTGAAATAGTCTTAACTTGGTAGTTCGAAAGTCCACTAACAGAAATACCAGAAGACGACGGGAATTGACCTTTTGAAAGTACAGCACCTACACTAAATACTTCGTTTGTTACACCGGACGTACTCGAAACCGAAAAAGTAACATCACTACCTGTACTAAGCGGAGATACAGCAGGCGGTGGTGGAGGAACGGGCGATGGTGCTGCCGCTACAGAAACAGAAATTGTGTTACTGTCAGCAATCCCAGGTGAGGTTGCTTTAATTGATGCCGATTGCAAACTTGCCCATGTAGCCGTAAACAATTTACTCAGTTCACCAGGAGCAGGTGTCAAGGTAACAGGAGAAAACACAGCCGTACCACTAACGTTCACAGGTGTTACTGTAATAGGGCCTGTCAGATTTTGAGCAGTAACCGTGTATTGAGCAGTTGCACCAGCAACTACGTTTGTAGGCCCTGAAAGTGTAATACTAGGTGATGGACTCGGAGCAGGTGGAGGTGGTGGCGGGGAAGGAATAGGCGCAGGGATGATCGGCGCATATAGCATCTGTCTAAAAATAGCAGGCATTATCTCATCCTTTATGAATATTGACTTTGGAAATAACCAGTGAATTGAACTGATGGGTTTTCATTTTCCCATTGCGGTACGAAATAACCAGTGAAGTTAACCTCTGGCACCACAACACCACCATCTAGAACCTGATAATCAACTCTCTGTAGAGAACCATCAACGTTGTAATAGAAAGTTTTACGATAGGTTTTACCGTCAGTCTTGAAGTAGTCTACACGGAAAAGTTGGTCACCGCTGTATTCAAGGGTCTTGTAGTTACCAGACTGGTAATTTACTCTTGTAAGTACACCATCTGTGTATACCATTGTTCTATCCAGTTCATTTTCATCTGAGAATTCAGACAGATAACCTTGACCACCACCACCCGTCTCAGTTACAACGGGTGAGTTCTGAATGGTTACGTATTGACTTACCGCTTCTTGTCGTGGTGCAGTATTCTTTGTCTTTAGGGTCTTACCACTCTTGAACTTAATCTGAAGGTAACCCTCTTCATCAAATCGAAGATCGACAATTTCAGCAGCAATATCAGAAACCGTTTTTACTTCTTCTGCTTTTTCTACGGGTTTTGATTCTTTTGCAACCTTGAGTGTAGCAGCCTGCTTGATTACTTGAAGATGCAAAGGTACAGTATTACGTTTGATCTTTTCTTCAGTAAGTTTCTCAGCAGCAGCCTTTTCGATCTTTCTCTCTAGCGTCCTTGCCGCAGTAATACCTGCAAAGACAGCCTCTTGCTGTGTTCTACCTTTCGTCAAGGCAGCATTGGCAGCGTCAGCAAATCGCTGTCTGATTTCAATGGGTTTACCATCTAGCTCAGGAATTGTATTACTTGACGACCACATGGGTACCCCACATAAAGAAACATGCCAGAAAAGTACGGTATTTTACCATACAATCCTGGCAATGTCAAGTTAAATATCAATGATCTGAATTGGAAGTAGAACCGTCACCAGAAGCACCTGTTGCACCACCAGTTCCAGAGTTCATACCCTCTTTCATACCTTCACCAGACTTCGAACTGTTATCCGGTAGAAGACTGTCAAGGTTTTCCTCTTCGTCAATCTCGTCAATGTTCATCGTAGAGAGAATCTTATTGACAACGTTGTGGTTCTTAGGTAGATAACCAACAGCACCAATACGTTGAACAGCCTTCGAGAACTCTTCAAGGTTGATATCTTCGAAACCTTCGTAGTCTAGAACACAACGACGAGAAACATCCCAACCGTTAAGTTCATAGATTTGCTTGATAAGGTCTTCATTGAATACTTGAACAATTCTGTGAAGCATTGACTCTACAAATGCACCTGTCAGAGAAGACTTCAGGCTACCAAGAGCAAATGAACCTGTGTCAGTATTACCCATCAGTAGAATGTCAGCATTCATACCAATGAAGATCATCGTTCTGTAGTAATCCTTGACCTTAGTTGTGTCATAGTTCTTCTTTCCTCCCTCGGTCGATAGGAGTTCAAGTTTGAACAATGGTGCACGAGTATCAGGATCAACCGAACTAGGAAGGATGACACCAGACTGAGAGTTTTGTTGCAGGTTTCTTGCGATGTTCTTGAACTGTTCATAAATAGCTTTCTGCTCAGGGCTCGCATCAGCAGTCATGTACTGAGGTGGAATATACATTACAGGAAGACCCTGAAGGTCTTTCGCTACACCCGTAGCTTCAAGCTCTTCGATACTTGTCAGGTATTTCCAAGGCAAGTAAACATCACGAAGGGGAGAAGTACCAAAAGGATTACTCCTGTTTCTACCTACGTTGAACAGCATTACTTTGCTGCGAGGTAGAACAACCTCAAGTTCATTGCGGTTAGCAAAACGATTGTAAGGGTCATGAATCATTGTCAGGTTCTGCTTGACACCAAGGACTTCGTTGCCTGTGTTATCAAATACGAACTTTTCAATACTCTCTTGACTACGATATGCCAGTTTCTTGATACCGATTACACCGTCATCATATGCACTACCGTTAGACTTACGACGATACTTATACACTTTCTCGATTACAGAGAAACCATAGGTTGTCATCGTCATAATGTCCTGCACAACTTCCTCAAGGGAGCGATCCATGTCATGAATCATCGACTCTACAATCTCCGCTTGCTTCTTCTCTTCGTCTGTGGCATCCTTTACAGGAAGGATGCGATACCTAGCCTTGGAAACCATGCTAGAGTAAAGCGAAAGCGGAGTGTTGATTGCAGGATGATATGACATTTCCCTGTAGGTTTTTACGCTACGAGGGTGGTTCAGTTCCCTAATCAGTTCTTCGGTAGAAACACCGTCGAAAAAGTTCAGACCTGTATAACCTACGGAATCAAGTCTGAAACGAGCCGGTTTGTCTTCGGCTTTCATAGTTGGTTTTCTAGTAGCCATTCAGGCTTCTCCTTACAAGGAAGGTAGCAGCACAGAAAGTTGCGTACCACCGGATTCGATGTGATTTTCTTGATAACCGAAGTGAGTCGGTTGTGATAGGTCTGGAAGAGCGAAGGAAGGTACCTCTAGTTCTCTGTTGAGAAGCAGGATACAGTCACTGCAACCGTCTACTTGCTTTTTGTTAACTCACGTTCGTTAGACGCGAGCCACCTTTTGTTTTTTAGTATAAGGACGACCTCTTGTTGCACCATCAGCTTTGTTTTCTGATTCAGTAACAAAAGAGCAAGTCTCTCTACTGTATACATTACATCCTTTTACGATAAAGTCTTTGTCGAGATTGTACTTGTCACAACCACTAACTTGACCCTGTAACCACTTATGAAAATTATTCAGTTTAGAAATATCTTCAAGAAAGTTAGCAAAACAGTGCCACCTTGGATCAACGGTAACTCTACCAAAATAACCCTTAGTGTCTTTTTCGCAATAGCATCTTTTAAGCATATTTTGCCAAAGCTGCTTTGCCTGTTTCCAGTAATCTAGTTTCTCAAACTCACCGTAATAACCAACACCATAAACACTTACTGCGTACAAGTCTCGTACTTTTCCGTTTTTGATGTTACTCAATAGGGCCTTCCTTACATAACCGGTTTTTGTGAACTGAATCACACAAGATTCACCTGATGATGAAAGGATTACAAACTCATTACCTGAATTGGATGTATATTTTTCCATAGAAATTCTCCTATGATTTAAAGGTGCTGCATATCGCTATGCAGATCGGACTATATCATGTTACCAGTTATGGTAACCATACTGCTTCGGGTCACTTGACCCTACTCCCTTTCGGGATAGTCTCTACAGGTTCTACTTTACGTAGCTTCCCTCGGGATTGTCTATTTCATTCGAAGTAGAGGTTCCCCGATTTCAATATGTTTATAGACGACCAAGTTTCCTAATCGTCTTTTTTGTGCTTGTCTTCACCGTCAAAGATTTCTAGCTCATCAAAGAAGTCTTTGTTCCATTCACCCTTGACAATCTTTACAAACCCAGCCTGAGCTAGACCTGAGAAAGGAGCAAAACGAACCATCTTCGACTTAATGGGTTTACTAAGTCTTACACTGAAACCCATTTCTGCCAGTTTTCTCTGAAGGTCTTTCGCATAAGCACCAGCAGCAGCGGCAGGATCGAGAGGAAGCGAAATCGTCACACCCTGACCGTCACGAAGAGCAGTTTGGAAAATCAGCTTCTCAATTTCGTGAACTCTATCTCTAGTTCTTTCTACATGTTCTACCGTATAGACGTTACTACTGTCTTTACTAATCAGAACACCAGCAGTCCAGTCTGGATTAGGATACTGTTCGGAAGGTTTACTGAAGGCCAAGTCCCAAGCACGAACACGTTTCTTTGCTCTTGCGTTAGGGTATTCAACCATTTCACACCACTCACGCTTGAAATGACCAGACGCTTCCGCTCTAGCGAACCATGAGCCAAGCAATAGACGTTCCATTTCAACACGAGGAAGACCCATCAGGTTGTTGATATAACCCGGTTGTGCCTTCAAAAGCGGAGGATTATCATGACAGGTAGCACCAATAAAGGTAAAGCTACCGATACCATTGTCGATACCAATACCATGAACCGCTTCAGCTTCTTCTTTCGAGTTGTACCATAGCATCGCATTACCCTGACGGCAATACCAACGCTTGTGACCAGTTCTTTCTGGAATAGGAATACCCGTACTATCGAGGTAGTAATCTTGAATCCACATTCTCAGGAAGCTGTCATAATCAGGGTTCGTCATCATGAACATCTGTGGTGCGTAATTTACGTTAGCATTACGCATACGAGACAGCAGATACAGAACCATTTCTTCAGTAAAGTCGGTAGCCTCGTCAAAGATTACAAGACTGTACTGTGCACCCTTATGGTCATACATGTTGGATGCGTGCTGCATGTGAGAGAACTTGAGTACAGAACCGTTAGGGAAAGTAATCTCAGTCTCTCTATGTTTGATTCTCAACCCAGGAACGACCGTTGTGAACATATTCACAGCTTCGTGCCATACAGAACCAGGGGCAGTAAGCATCTTAGACGTTCTACGGAACACTACACCTGTAGAGCGAGGAACCATCATGAATCTAAGAGCAATCATCAGGGCAACAAAGGTGTTGTGAGTCACTACATAGTTGCTTGTGATGAACAACTTCTGCTCACCAGACACAGAAATACAAGTCGCGTAATCGTAACCAACCTTTTCGATACTTACGATTCGATTACCTACGTTCTTTACCTTGGTTCTTTCTTGCTTGCGCTTGATTCGGAACAGACGATTCTGGTGCTTACCTCTGATATACAGAACATAAGCCTTTGAACCCTTCTTCTTTTCACCCTTGTAGGTAAAAAAGGTTTCTTTCTCTGTAATCGTTACCGTAAAGCCAAGTGAACGCAGAATAGTCTGCATATCAGCAGCAAGTTTAGATGAAATCGTACAGAATTCTGTACAACCATCAGTATCAACATAACCATCGGTATCCATTAGACCTTGCACAAGGGCAAACTTGTCTTCTACGGAAGCGTTTAGATAGCTTTTAGGAATGAACTTCTCAGCAGAAGACAGACCCAGCAGGTTAAGATCACGAAGTTTCTCGACAATACCGTGAACACCATAACAACCAGCAGTCAGTGACTTGCTCTTTCTGAGTTCTACAGACCATTCCTTCACGGTATAACCGTCTGCTTCTACACCAGATACTACTTCAGAGTCTGCTGAAGTAAAACTTACGCTTGAAGTAGTAATCGAACCGTCACCAAGTAGAACACCTAGTGTATACGGTTTTACTTCAAGTTCAGAACTTGGAATTGTACCATCTACAGGTTCGATAAGGGGAACGATAGGTCTGAAACCCTTCTCAAGACGCTCTTTCAGGTAAAGAGTATTTGAAACTTTTACTTTACCCTTACCTTGTGCTTCATGATATTGCCAAAGATGCTCACCACAGCAATCAACTGTAGCACCGTCTTGGAAAGTTACACGATAAATGTCAACTTGACCTTGAGGATAGACAGCAGTGACCTTTTCCTTGGTGTTTGAAGGCGTAATAACAGTTGTACCAACTGTAACATCTTCAATGTTCATCCAACCTTCGTCGGTAAGAACCTTTTCACCATGTCGTAGGGCTTTACCCGATCCAGCCGCCCCACCGCAAAGCGTAATTGTAGCATCCGAGTTCAGAAACATTTCCTGCTTCTTACTTGCAGGGCCAATCTTGATCGGTTCTGCTGGCGGGACGTACTTAATCTTCATTACTTGTCCTCATCCCCATCAATAACCTTCAGGCTGAACACAGCAGCGTTTTGCTGTTGTACTTCTTCGCCTTCTTGTTCAGGGTCTTCGCCATCGTAAAGGTCAATAACCAGCTTACGGTAAGCATCGAGAATGACAGTTGCTGCTTTCAGTTGGTTGTGGTGCTGTGCTTCCTCGTTTGTCAGGATAGCTGCTGCACGAGAAACTGCTGTTGCAACGTGAGGTCTGAACTTACGCAGGAGCATAATAAGCTCACGTTGCTTCAATTCAGCATTCGTAAGACCTGTCATACGTTCTTCCATTGTAGGACGGCCCTTACGGTTGATTCTAGGATCATTTTTAACGAACGGCATTTTTGCGTCCTTTCTGTTCAAAGTCATCTTCGTCATAAATGACAGGTTGTGTCCTACCGGACGGATTCTTTAATTGCTGTAGGTCAATCTTCAGTTCTTCGTCTTCGACTGAAAGGTCATCAACTACACCACTGCACTCCAAACACGTACTTGAATCCTTATTCAAGGGACTGAGTTTGAAAGAATCACCACAATACCTGCATTTCATAAACAATTTTCCTCGTATTAGTGTCGGTTACGGTTCCGACTTGCAGACAAAAGTATCCAAAGGAGAGAAGAAAGATACAAATTCTGCACGGTTATCCCTGCATGTGCACCTTCAAGCGTTATTGAAAGGCAGTATTCAGCCGCTTAGTAGCTAACCTTACCTTTTGATGTTCGAAGGGCCATTTCAGGGGAAAAATGGGTTTAAGAGCCACATTTGGGCTCGATTGGAGCATTATACAGCAAAAAACACACAAAGTCAAGTAGAAACTAGGTATTTATTGAGCATTTTCATTGTTCTGTATAGTAATCTACGGTGAAAACGCATAGCAAAAACAATATCATCGAACGTAATATAGGTTTCACGACCGTTTTTCCTGAAGAAAACCTGATAGACATGCACGTTATTGGGGTGCGGCCGCAATCTGATACCACCGTTAAGGTTGTACAGACCGTCACGAATCGCCTTGTATTCTTCCTTCTGGCAATACCCAAGATTGATACCACGATAGTCACTCTCTACAAGGTTCTTATGGTAGACCTTCAGAGTACCGATTGGAGAGTCTTTGAGGATTTCATAGGCCAAAACAGAGGCTTTCCTGTGTATTCTTTTCTTCCTGAAAGCACAGAAATACGTAAGATAACCGTCTTCACAAGGGAAAATCTGCCTGTCAACTGTACTTTCTGGTGCGTTTAGCCTATAAAACTTACCATTTTGGTAGTCATAAGCGATTCCAGGGTGCAAATCAGAGGTTTTCAAGCGTTCTCTCCTTCAAAAACACAGTTTAGATCATAAAATGATAGCACAAGTGTCAACCAGAGAGATTTCACTTGACAATGGTCTTTTTCTGATGTATAATTCAATTTCTAAGGGTATGAGTCTATCTAGGGTGCGGTGGATGCTGCATCACAATGTGCTTCATAGAGCTGCACTGGTAGAAATAAGATGCCTGATGATATCGACGGGTGACAGCAGAGATAGAGTCAGGATGTTCGAAGAACTCAGGTCTGGGTATTGACCGATAATCCCTACCGAACTATGCTTCAGGAGATTTAACAGTTTCTCCTGGGGTTGCTTCTAGGTTAAAAGGCTATCAAGCGGTATGTGCAGTTCCGTCGAAAGACGTTGAGCGCCCCTGGTTGGTAGTTGAATGAAGCACGAGTCAACTCAGGAAAACGTCTGTTGCTAAACTTTAGTAATTGCACAAGAGACTCGATAGCATAGCTTTGGGGTATAGTCCAGGGATTTTTCTTTGGTCTATTCCCTAAAAGCTATGCTATCGTAATCTTGGAAAAAATATATAGGTATATACTATACTGACTTATAATTGTCATGTATTCTGTTATATTAACATATGCCGTGTATTTACTGAAGTATTACTAACGTATAGTATTGCAGTAATACTGAAGTATTACGGCAGTATTACTGAAGTATAGCAAAGATGATACGACAATGATACAAAGGTATATCCCCTGGAATACCATCAGTGTACTGCAATGAAGCAAGTATATCCGATGGTATCCCAGGGGATTATTCTTTTGGGAGAGATAGCATATCAGTGCATTGTCTTAATTGACTTGCTGGTGTATAATCTACTTATGGACTACTTGAAGAAGAGTAGTTAACACAACCAAACCTGAAGATTACTTCGGATTCTTTAAAGGAAGCACTATGAAAACTAAGTCTATCGAAGCATATAGCCTATTCGAATTCTGCCAGAAGGTACAGGAAGCTATTACTGAAGGTTGGAGATTTGACCTTGAGACAAATGCGAATGCACCCACTTCCTTTGGTGCATACCTTCACGCTATCATGGTTAAGGCAGAAGATGAAGTGGTTACTGAAGTAGCACAGCCGCTTAGTGAAACAAAGCCAACCAAGAGCAAGGCTAAGTAATGAAGCAACAAAAGACTACTCGACGCACCAAGGCACAAGAAGGCAAAGCAGCAGAGGTTGCAAAAGCTAAGGAACAATGGACTTCTTCACTAGGGTTCAATAACATCCTGCTTACACCATCGCAGCAAGAACTTGCCAATAAAATTGTAGCTAATGATCTAGTCTTTTGTGAAGGCCCAGCAGGTACGGGTAAGAGTCTTACAGTCCTGCATACATTCGTCAAAGAATATCTAAAGGACGGCAGTAAGAAGATTATCTTCATCCGTACTCCTGTTGAGGCAGGAATGGACAAGATTGGTGCATTGCCGGATGGACTTGATGCCAAGATCGAACCTCATTTCGCTTCAGCTAAAAGTCTACTAGAAATGCTTCTAAGCAAAGGTAAGGTGGGGACAGACCTGTCGCACAGGATTCACTTCAAGATTCCTAATTTCGTTCTAGGTGCAACATTCGATAACGCTCTTGTGTGCATTGACGAAGCACAGCAGCTACCTCCACTGATCCTGAAGCTACTTCTAGAGAGAACAGGTCTAAACACAAAGGTTGTTGTGCTTGGTGACAATAGCCAACTGTATGTAGACTCCAAAGGACGTAACGCTCTTCTAGACGCTATCCCAAGGTTCTTCCACAAGGACAAGACCTCAAGGTTCCAAAACGTATGCTACCATAAGTTCGAAGTAGATGACGTTCAGAGAAGTGAACTTGTCAAATCTGTAATCCGTGCTTATAGCTAACCAAAGGATAAAAGATGAAACACAAAGTATTCCCTAAAACTATGGACGACGCACAAACCGAAGAGTACGGTTACGAACCTACGGTAAGACTATTCAACAAACCTCGTGTAGTAAACGAAGTAGACGCATACCTAGATGGCCCTATCCTTCAGCCTAGCTACTACCGTGATCTACTGCACTACATGCGAATGATGGAAGAAGGTGACCAGCTACGTATTTGGATCAACTGCGAAGGTGGACACGTAGACTCGATGCTCGATATCGTTGACGCAATGCAGAACTGTGAAGGTGACGTAAAAGTAATTGTTACTGGTCGTGCATACAGTGCAGCTAGTGTAATCGCTCTATGTGCACCCCAACTGATCGTAGGTGAAAACGCTAACTTCATGCTGCACAATGCCTCATGGGGTGCTGGTGGTAAGATGGGAGAAATTGTAAGCAAAGTAGAGTTTACCAAGTCTCAGATCGAAAAGATCATGCGTAAAGCCTACAAATGGTTCCTGACAGATGAAGAGCTAGAGCTACTTCTGATCGGTAAAGACTTCTGGTTTGATTCCGATGAAGTAACCCGTAGACTTGAGATTAGAAGCGAAAAACAGAAGGACTCACAGCAAGTTTCTGCTCAGGATAACACAGAAGACTGAACTATAGTATAGCCCCAGGGTAACACCTGGGGTTTTTCTTTTTGTCTAAACGGCAGTAACCTTTTTGTTTCAACGGCAGTTCACAATTTGCGAATAGCGAATATAAGGCCCTTAGAGGCTTTATTTGTGTTCAGGCTACTACCCCCTTACCCCTTTTATAAAAAATTGCTGTAGATTGTTCTGGTGCTTCCTGGCAGTATTCCTGTCAGAAATATCCCTGCATATAACAGTCGTCTAGCGGTAGTTAATCTCTATGTTAACCTTTTGTTAATTATTGAAGTAATACATACACCGTTTCGGTTAACTGTGCAAGTTGCACACATTGGCTATACGACAGGGGTACCTCCCGTATGGTCAGCAGATTGTCCTATGGGTTTGATGGACAGCCCATCCCCGAAGGGGACACTTCAGTACAATCCCCGAATATCCAACCATACAACCCGGAGGCATGCGGCAGTGACCCTCGGGCATCGTCTGTCACGATAGCCCTGAGCGAAGCGAAGGGCGCGCAAGGAACCCCGGGGGGTATCCGTCGCGGGCCAGCGGTGGGCATCCGGTCGGCTCACGGCGGGTGTATCCGGGCGCATACGGTAGCACAAACGGCAAAGCCCCCCGGGCGTTACTCCGAGGGGCTAGCGGTAGGGTAACCCGGCCGGGGTTACGGTGGAATCATCGGCGGGTCATCCGGTGGGGGTTCGTCTGGTTCCCGGCCGGTGATGCTGTCGTGTGCCCATGCGGCGAGGGATGCGGCGGCGTGGCACACTAGAGCCAGTGCCGCGATGATGCAAAGCAAACCATAAGCATAGCCCTGCAAGGTGTCCCCTCCGGTTAGCCCCGGGCCTTCACGATAGCAATCACCCGGCGCGCACCCGTACCATGCGCGGTAAACCCGACGATAGACGCCCGGCCGCGGTTGGCGCAAAGCTCGCACGTCGAGCAGGTAACGCTATCGATCGTCTCGGCCGGACACCTCACAATCGGCCGGCCTGCGGGCGTGTGTGCGAGGGGGCGGCCGTTCCACGCATCGGGTGCCATCAAGGTGACAACCGGCGCAACACCCAGGGCTGCTAGCGTGTCGGCATGGGCGGGGCTGTTGCCGCTAATGTTGACGGTGAAGCCCTGCACGTTCGCTGCGTCAATCAACCCGGCATTGGTTACCCCGGGCATGGTGCTGGGGGCCATCGGGTCATGGTGTGTGTATGTGAAGCCCCGGCGCCCGTTGTTGGCGTCAACGATGGCGCGCAGTGCGTCGGCGTCGATAGCGTGGCCGTCCGGGGTGGGCAGGTCACCGGCTTCATTCATGCGCCAGAGTTGACCACGGGGCAGGGCGCGCACCTGAAGGGCGAACCCTTCCAAATCCAATGCGGTTGCCGCGCGGCCTTCCGTGAGTGCCCGCCAATGGATCGCACTGTTCCCGCTAGCGGCATAGCATCCACCCTCTGCATCCGTGCGGGCCGGGCATGCGACCGGGCAGGATTGCGCCGCAGTGCTGGAAACCGGGATCGGCCCGGTCTTGCGGTTGCTGCTGATGCGAACAAACCGGAAGGGACGGGCGGGGAGTTCACCCGGGGTAATGGTCTTGTGCATGGGTTGACCTGTGGTTGACGCGGGCGTGATTGCCTGCCGATAGCATCCGGGTGGGACACTATCGGCAGGCCCCTAGGATGGCCCTAGGGACTGCTGGCGCATTACTGCGGTTGGCGTTGCTGCTGCTTCCAGTTGCGGGCCTGCTGGCGCTCCTGCTGGCGCTGGCGCTGGCGCTGGCGCTGTCGTTCGTCGCGGGTTTGCATACTTGGTTCTCCTTGTTGCTGTGCTGGTGCTGCTGGTGCGCTAGGGGTTAGCGTGCGCCGTAAACCTTCGCATAGGTGCGCAGCGTGCGATTCTGGCGCGCGTCGGTCTGCGGCGTGGCGCCTTGCGTGCCGAACTTCCCATGCTGCCACCGGATCACGGTGACACCCGCGCGGGTAACTCCGAGGAACTGACCACGGGCGCCACTCTCGAGGTAGACCCACTGCCCCGGGCGAAGGGTCGCGGCTTGAGCGTTGCCGGTGAAAGGGACGGCGGCAGTGAACAGACGGTTCATTAGGGTATCTCCTAGGTGGAAGGTTGACGCTATCGGATGACAGCCCATAGAACCCGGCAGGGATTCTAGGGGCTACCCCCGGGGGGTAGCGTATGGGTTACTCTACGGGATAGCGCTTGACCCAAACGCGCACGGATTGCGCATCGGGGTATTGTTGCGCCCACTCCTGGGCATCCTCAATGGTGAGGGATTCATGCGCGAACAGTTCGCCATCCCACAGTGCAACAGTTTCGAAGATCATAGGGTTTTCCCTTATCTGCACCGGTCATCGGCTGCATTGGGTAGGATTCTGACGTGGAACCCTGCCCGATGCAACCCCTTGTTTAGGGGGGGTGTTACCTCAGAATTTCAATTGCTTTGCATCAATCCGGATACTCAGGCAATCAATTTGAGGATATACCTCTTCGGGTTCCCATTTGCCATTGTTGATCGACACCAGAAAGTCGAAACCATCGCCCATAGGGTCGGGCTTGACGCTAACGGTAATGCCGCAGTCGGTGATCGTAGCGGGGACAATCGCGGGGGCCTGAGCTTGCATTTGTGTATCCGTGTGTTGTGTTGCAGTGGTGTTAATGTAACCCAAAAAAAAGACCATTGCAAGCGTAGGGTCATTCGCCTGGACACCCCCGGGGGTATACCCATAGGCTACCCCGTAGGGTATGCAACACGGTACCCCGTAGGGTACGGCAGGTACTCCTAGGGGTATGGGTATCCGCCTGGAAACTCTAGGGCTAAACGGCCCTGATGTATAGATTCTGCCGCATAGCCCCCAAGGGTTTTTTGTTGTAAGTTACTGTAGTGCACCCCCAAGGGTTTTTTGTTGCTTCACAGGAAGGTGCAGAGACTCATCTGTTCAGATAAGCCAAGCTGCACCACCTGCATAATCGTAAGTGATACCGGCATCGTGCTTTGCTCGGGCCTTGACAATCTCCGGTTTGATGAAACCAAAAGAATCAATGGCAGTCAAAGGAAGCCAGAATTCACACAGAATCACTTCGTTGCTGAAGTAACCAGTGGTGATCTGAACCTTCACAATCTCTTCGTTTGCCTTGGGAACCTTGTGGCGCACGGTCACATACTTGTGGTGCTTGATTTGCTTCATGATTTTGCTCACTTGTCTGTGTTGCAATGCTTGCAGTATACACCAACCAGAGTAAAGCGCAAGTTAACCCTACGCTTCACTCAAGCATTAACCCGCTGTCTTACTCCACCAGAACATAGGGTTTGTCCCAATTACCGAACGTCACTTCGTTGTACCAACCAACATCAAAGTAATCGGTCATGATATCGCTGTTGTCGTGGTTGCCTTCGTTCATGACACTGAACAGTCGCTTGAGGAATTCCAGCACCGTACCGCTGTAATGCTCATGGTACCAGTAGGGGTTGACGCTGGTGTACTTCAGTTGTCGCATCTTAGCGACTTCTTCGCTGGTGAATTTTGCATACGGCAGAGCATCAGCAGTATCTGCCATGTTGGCAATAACGTCAAGCTTGCCTTCGGTGATACGCACACGCAAGGTGCTGCTGTTGCTACCTGCAACGGTGCCCTTGAAACCGTATTCCTTCAGCAATGCCTTGATTTGCACAGCCTTCTGTTGAACTTCGGTCTTGCTGATGTAAGCCATTTGTTTAGCTCCTATCTGTGTTGCGGTATCGACAGTATACACTGATTTCCGGGTATACTGTCAAATCTTGACAAAAATACTCAGGTATTCTCAGGCAGGATCGTACTTGTAGATCGCGTGCACACGCTTACCTGCGCGCGACAGACCACCCTTCTCGATGATCTTACCGTCAACGACCGCCATTACATGCCGGTCAACCGCCACCACGTATCGCCCGTGCTTCAGAAAGCTACCAAGTGCGGTTGCCACCGTCATGCCCTTGTAATGCGGCACAGTAAGTCCGTTGTTGCGGTAGAACGAACGCTTTGCCCGCGCGTCAGCAGTGGTTCCGAACGTACCCACAACCCTCAGACCCATGTTTTGATAAACATTGTGCCACACATGAATGGTGCATCCTTCGTTCAAGGGACGGCCAGCACGCGCAAGCATTTGCTCACATTCTTCGTAGCTAACAAAACGACTGTCGGGCATAACGTTGAACAATGCACGCACGGTGCAGTCGTTCTTACGACCTTCCTTGCTCACACCAGCCTCAGTGGTAACAACCTTGATACCCTTGTTGCTCGTGTAGACCTTCATGTGTTTAGCTCCTGTGCGTGTTGCGATACCGACAGTATACACCGGTTTCGGACTATGCTGTCAATTCCTGACAGAATTACTCAGGCTTTTTTAGCATCTTCCTGAGTGTAGCATTGGATACCCATTTTGGTTGATAGTCTACGTCTTGTACTCCTTTCATCCCTACTTTGAACAGTAGGGCACGATAGTGATAATTCTGCATTGTACTTACAACAATGTAAGTGTTAAGTTCTTCTGTTGTAAATCTGTAAGGAATCTCTTCGTCTTCTAGCATTTTTTCTTCGTTTTGCATCAGAAACTCCTGTCGTAGTAACCCTGACGTTGACCGATCAGGAATCCCCATCCACCTTGCACCGTCTTGAATTTACCGGTAGCGGTATCGTGATTCAGTTCTTTCCACCGACCATCCTTGAACACAAAGTAATACGTTATACCCTTGACATTGACGGTGCTTCCCGTCATGTAACCCTCTTCGTCATGTGTCCAATTGTCAAGTCGCACCTCAACGGCGGTGCACTTGCGGTAGGTAAAAACCCGGAAGATGGTGCAGGGGTTACGGTCACTGTACAACAGGACAGTACCACCCATACCCACGACAGGATCGGGTTGTCCGATGGTCATACTGCCGAGGGTACTATTGATGATGCTCTGCATGTTTAGCTCCTATGCTAAGTGAAGGAATACCAACAGTATAGCCAAAAGAAAAAACGAGTCAAGCATTTTGAAGAATACCTGACTCGTCTGTGTGGTTAAACCGTAGGTTCCCCCATGTCTTGCTTGATGAACTCAGGGCGAACGAATCGCCATGCGCGCGGCGTAGCGCAAATCAACGGTTCACACTTGAACGCACGAACAGTACAGTGCAGGTTATTACAACCGTAATACCAATTGTAACCGTCAAAGTATTGGTAATCACACCGCGACGTATTCGGGTTATCCTTGATACCGTAATCACGCTCGTAGATACCTGCAAACTTAGGCTTCCTGTTTGCCTTGTACCAGTAATCTGCTGGATCAGCAATTGCTACACGCACGACAAGACCGTCGATAACGAAATCTTTAAAACTCGGTTTGTTGTCATATTCGCTAAAAGATGGGTCACGCTCGGTTTTCGGAGCAACAATCGTATCTTCACCTTCACACGCAACATCATGCACAGTTTCCACAGGCTTGCGCTTGCCACCGTTGGGTTTGTACGCCACCATTTCTGCCAGCATCAGCAGGAACATGACACGCACGTTGTTGCGTTCTTGCCACGTAGTAACGGAAGGGCCGGAAAGTTCGGTGTCCAGATTACCACGGAGTTCGACACCGTGCTTCTGTAGAAGCTTTTCGAGTTCATTACGCGCGGCGATACCTTGAGTATTGTAACCACCATAGCAGATTTTCATGATAACGACGCACATGAACTGTTCAGATTCTGCCGAAGCAATGTATTCAGCAGCCTTGCGCAGAACGGTAGCGGTGAGGTAGGTCTTTGCCATTTGTTTAGCTCCTGTGTCAGTGAAGGAAGAATCGTAATGTATACGGTTATGGAAAGTCTGTCAATTCTTGACAGTTTTACTCAGGTATTACATCACACTTTTGCTCACGAAATAGAACACAACACAAGCAGGAACCCAAGCAACAAACGTAAGGTATCGCTTCAACTTGTTTTCCTTGTAGACACCATGTGCGCCACGCTTGCCATCTTTCATGTTTCCAACAATCAGATAACAAATGACGAAAACAAAAAGACTAGTGAACAAAGGGAAAGCAATGCCGGATTCCCAAAACATTGCTTCCATCGGATTGCGGTAAACGATCACGCTTTGCATGGTTAGCTCCTGTGTCAGTGAAAGAAGAACTGTAGTTTAGCCTGAAGTAATACCCGAGTCAAGCGAAGGGACTTACATCGGGGTTGCCCACAATACTGTCAAACTGCTGATTCAGCATCTTCTTCACCAGAAGATTCGGCTGACGAAACGTGTCGGTGTCATCGAAACCGAGGCGACTGATTGCAAACTCAGCGACAGCACCACTGCGGCAGATACCAGCGTGACAGTGCACGATGACGTTCGAACGCTTACGGCTTGCCTTCATGAGAATGTCAACGATAGCAGCAGCATCACTCGTGGTGATATGACCTGTACCTTCGTCGGTTTCGTCAATGTCAAGAAGCTTGAAACGGTGAATCTCAGCGAACTGAAACAGAGGGGTGGGCCATTTCATGTCGGGGTCAACGATTTGAATACAGACACTGTTGGGGCCAGGATCAAAGTGCCACGCAGTCGTGATATCCGACAGGCTTACATTTTGGATGAACATTTGTTTACCTCTGTATGGTATTAGTGGTTTGCCAGCCGGTTCTTCAGGTTCCGCTTGAAGGTTTGCATTGCCGACTTGATTGCAGATAGTTGCAGGATTGCAACAGGTGCAACCACGAAGAACAGCATCAGGACATTGATTAGAACGTTACGCAAGGCTTTCTCCTGTTTGTTTAACGAATACCCATAGTGTAGCCTGGATCGTTACCCGAGTCAATTGAAGGGTTAAGTTCTATGTGCAGCCTCCTTGTCGGGGTTAGCTTGGACGTTATACAGCACCAATACATTCATCCACGGTCGCGTCCAATTCCGCCCCGCTGCGCTTGCCGCGCCCAACAATCCGAACGTCAGCGCACGGTGCATCACGCAGCCAGCGGTATCGCTCGGCGTCCTTGCGCAGCGCTTCTAGCTCGCGCTCTTCCGCCTCAATTTTGGCTTTGGCTTTTTCGTAGACTTCGCGCGCAGCTTCGCGCTGCTCAAACCCCATGTGTTCGGGGCCACAACGTGCCCACATTTCAGCCCAAAATGCTTGAAACTCCATCTTTAATCTCCGAGTTGTTCACACGATTCAGAACTAGACCTAACCCCGTATAGATATGACTTACCAGGGGTATTTAGATCACCCGGCCCGTTATTCCACCGGCTGCATCTTTGCTTCACGCTTGATGTTTTCGAACACTTCCGCTTCAGTCTGGACATGGCGCACGTTGGTGTACTCATTCAGTTCCAGACGCATCATAGGATTGCTGTTGGCACGGAAGAGCTTCGGAGTGCGACCACGGGCCGGCTTGCGACCTTCACCGATGGTTTCGAACATACCCAGCTTCGCCAGCGTGTTGACTTCGATTTGAGTCACCTTCTGACCATTGACGATCACACCGGCTTCTTGAAAGTCAAGAGCGGTACCGATGAACGAACCAAGATGATAGTGCAGCATAGTGTGTTTCCTTTCGGTTGTGTTGAACGAAGAATTGCAGTGTACTCTACAGCAATACCCAAGTCAAGCGTAGGGTCTTACAGCGCGTTGTCCTCAAGAACTTCTGCCATGAACAACAGGAACATGACGCGGGTGTCATTGCGACGTTTTACAGAAGCACCGCGAAGATCATCTGACAATGCACCCGTACTTAGTGCACCGCATTCCTCGATGAAGTCTGGAAAAAGGTAATCTTCTGACCAGTCAATATCACCATATACCCCAAAAAGATTACACATGAAATAATCACGTACAAGGTAACGCTCTGCGGTTGCAATACCTTCTACCATTTCACGCAGTACGGTGGGGGTAATCTTCGGATGAACCATTTGTTTGCCCTCAAGCAGCAGCGTCAATTTCAGCGTACTCAACAGTTGCACCGTCGAGGTTAGCCTTCAGCTTCTCAGCATCTTCGAATTCCAGATGCTTTTCGATAATTCGACCGGTTTGTTCTTGCCAGTTAACTTCCACAACATTGAACAGTCGCGGGATGAAATGGTCACGGATAATCAGAAACTCAATCGAAACACCCTTGGTGGACTTTGCCATTTGATTAACTCCTATGTTTTTTGAGGAAGAATTACAGTCTAATCGAAAGATTTACCTGAGTAAAGCGTAGGGCTATCGAACACCAATTACAGCAAACGCTTTTGCGACCATCTGATTGAACTCTTGTCGTGCAGCACGCGCAGCAGTATACGCAACATACGCAGCACGCGCAGCAGCATCCGCAACATACGCAGCATCCGCAGCAGCACGCGCAGCAGCACGCGCAGCAGCATACGCAGCAGCATCCGCAGCATACACAGCAGCACGCGCAGCAGTATACGCAGCAGCATCCGCAGCAGCACGCAAACTTTCGTCACCAGTAAGCAGGTACTGCTCAACGACAGCAGGCATGTCCCACAAATGCTTGACCTTAAGCGCTTGCTTTCGCGCAAAACTTCGCAGCAGTTCGGTCGCATCAATTCGGGCAACAATAGTACGCTCAGTAGCGACAACTTTATCTCTACCGTGAACGATCTTGCCGCCAAGCTTGACGCGACACAGAACATTACCGGGAGCGTATTGCAACGCATCAAAGACATCGACACTTGCGTGCAGGCCAGTCTTACAAAGAATTGCTTTCTTTTCAGTCAGCAATTCACCGTCAGCAGGAACAGGGCGACCGTCGCGCAAAGTATCGCCGACAAAGTGCCATGCCAGAATCGTGTTCATTTTTGTAGCTCCTGTTTGTGTTGAGGGAAGAATTGCAGTGTA
>JACCDR010250116.1_pt1 | contig 23295 bp, 22 predicted proteins | sample 7446431 | NCBI WGS metagenome assembly JACCDR01 (sample SAMN15323443, study PRJNA562643) | freshwater metagenome | isolation source: river surface water | place: USA:Blue River Watershed | collected 2017-08-17 | reverse complement strand
TGTCGGCGGGCGGGCAGTGAAGCTGTGGCTGCTCAGGCATGCGCGCGTGCAGGTCGCGGCCGGCCTTTGCTACGGCAACAGTGAACTGGAGGCGGACCAGGCGGCGACGGCATCGGCCGCACAGGGCTTCGCCCTGCTCCCCGCGCAACGCAGCGCGCTCTGGACGTCGCCTTCCGCGAGAACCCGGTCATTGGCCGGCGCAATTCATCGTCTGCGCCCGGATCTCGATGTGCCCCTGGTCGACGCCCGTCTGCGCGAGATGGACTTTGGAGTATGGGAAATGCAGCCGTGGGAAAACATCCCGCGCGAAGCGATCGACGCATGGGTGGCGGATTTCCCAAACCACCGATTCGGCGGCAAGGAATCCGCGCAGGAAGTGGTCGATCGCGTCTCTGCCGCCCTGGCCGATGCAGCGAAGCAGGACGCTGACGAGATGGTGTGGATCACCCATGCAGGCGTGATACGGGCTGTGCAATTCCTGCAGGCGTCGGCCATGCGACCCCGCATTACGTCTGCGCGCGAATGGCCCGCGTCCAGCGTCACCATGGGCGAGTGGATTCGCATCGATCTCTGAGGCAGCCTTTGCTACCATCACGCGCCCGGAACGCTATGCGCGGGCTGCCGGCAAAATGTTCTACACTCGCGCAAAACAATCACACATCCCGGGGAGCGCAGCCGCATGACCGCCAAGCACGACAAACCCGTCGTCCACAAGGACGCGGAAAAGACCGCGTACTACACCAAACAGTACAACGCCCGTGCCGGCATTCCCGACCATCCACAGATCTTCGAGCGCTGGCAGCGCGATTCGGCGCTGGTACGCCGCACGCATGCAGGCCTGCTCGACATCCCGATCGGCGACGCGGCCAAGGAAAGGCTGGACTTCTACCCGGCGTATCGTCCGGGCGCGCCGCTGCTGGTGTTCATTCATGGCGGCTGGTGGCGTTCGCTCGACAAGTCCGATTTCACCCTCATCGTGCCGGGCTACCGCCGCGCCGGCTTCAATGTCGCGCTGACCAATTACACGCTCGCGCCCGAGGCCAGCATCGACGAGATCGTGCTGCAGCAGCTGCGCGCGCTTACCTGGCTGTACAAGAACGCTGAAGGGCTGGAGTTCGACCGGCAGCGGATCGTCGTGGCTGGGCATTCGGCGGGCGCTCATCTGGCGGCGATGATGATGTCTGCGCACTGGCCGGTATGGCATGCCGACCTGCCCAAGGACCTGGTACGCGGCGGCGTGCTGATGTCGGGCCTGTACGACCTCGACCCGGTCGTGCATACCGATTTCGTGAACGTGGACCTGAAGCTCGATTCGGCCAGCGCACTGAGGCTGTCGCCGGGCCGCATGCCGCAGTCGCATCCGACGCCGTTCATCACCTCGGTCGGCGACCTCGAGTCCGACGAGTTCAAGCGGCAGACCGCGCTGATCTCGTCACAATGGAATGCAGCGCACCGGGGCGAAGTCATGCTCGACGGCTTCAATCACCTGACCATCTGCGATGCCTTCGGCGAGCCCTCGCATCCGCTGTTCCGGGCTACCTGCGATCTGGTGGCTTCGGTCTGATCACCGGCTGACTCCCGCCTGATTCCAATCTGACGCTTCGCGCCGGCCCTTAATCAGGCCGGTGCCACCTCGCCTGCTGGTTCATGTAGTCCGTGGCCAGCAGGATCTCCCTCAGCAGGTAGATGAAGCTGCCCGTCAGCGACACCATCGCCAGCACGAACATCCCCGCAATCACCGAGGCCAGCCGCAGGTTGAGCGCATCGGTGACGAACAGCATGGCCACCACCATGCAGATCAGCAGTGCGCAGGTCGTCGACAGGAAGATCGCACGATTGATCTTGCGCGCGCGGCCGAACAGCACCTGCAACTCATCGCGCACCGCCCGCTCCTTGTCCGGCGCATGGCCCTCGGGCACTTCCAGTCTTTCTTCCAGCGTCCGCGATCGATCGATGATGCGCGCGAGGCGATTGGTCAGCACCAGCATGTTGGTGCCGACACCCGTGAGCAGAAAAACGGGCGCAATGGCGAGCTGGATGATGTGGCCGATCTCTCCGGGCTGGATGTTCATGTCGTCGTGAAGATGTAGGAATGGTGTCGGTCGTTTGATGTGCAGCAAAAAAGCTGCGTATTCCAAGTCTATCAGCGCGCGTTGTTTCCCTGTGCGAACGAAAAAGTTCCCACACGGATATGAATTCATTTCGCTCTAGAAATTAAACAGTGTGACAGAGCATAAAAATTCATTTCACACGCTGTTTTTGATCCAAATCATCTAGGTGCATCGTTCAAAAGCTGATACATTTAACAAAAATGTTGCCAATTTGTTACTAACGGGAAAACGCAATGACAGTGAGATTTTCGATGGCCCGTCGGCCGCAGCAGGGGAACTGAGGTGGATCGCACCGGGTTCAAAAGCAAGGCGACTGAGGGCAAGCGGACATGATCCGGGCCGTGATCGCGGATGACCATGCCCTGATGCGCGAAGGCTTGAAGCACATCCTGAGCAAGGCCGAAGACATTGAGGTGGTCGCTGAAGCGAGCGACGGATTCGAAGTGATGGCGCTGGTGCGCAAACAGGCATTCGACGTGCTGGTGATGGACCTGTCGATGCCGGGACGGAGTGGCATGGACCTGATCAAGCAGATCAAGGAAGAAGCGCCGAAGCTCGCCGTGCTGGTGCTGACCATGCACGACGAGGACCAGTACGCGGCGCGCGCCATCCGCTCCGGAGCACACGGCTACATGACCAAGGAAAGCGCGGGCGCCGAGCTGGTGACGGCGATCCGCAAGGTACACGCAGGTCGGCCCTACATCAGCATGGAAGTGGCCGAGCAGCTGGCGATGGATGCGATGCCGACGCGCCAGGACCAGCCGCACAAGTCGCTGTCGAACCGCGAGTTCGAGGTCTTCAACTACCTCGTGACCGGCAAGTCGGTGACGGATATCGCTGAGTTGCTGCATCTGTCCGTGAAGACGGTCAGCACGCACAAGGCGAACATCCTGCAGAAGATGGAGACGCCATCGCTGGCAGAGCTGGTGCAGTACGCGGTGGCGCACGGTTTGCTTGATAAATACAAGCTGTGATGACTGTGATGAAGCGCAAGAAGGAGGTGCTAGGAAAGTCCCGATCAACGCTCGGCTCGCCGCCAAAAAGCATTCAGGCAAGCCCGATAGCTTTGAAGAAGTTGGATCGTGATACTAGCAACTCGCAATGAGCATGACGTGCAGAAACCGGAGAAGGCGATGCGCCATTGATTCAGCGACATCGGGATTAGCAGCACGATGTGACGAAGTCATGCCAGGCAAGCACCTGGCAGTCCCCGAAGCCTGCAGCGGCTCGGCGATCAAAACCTCGCGCATGGTTGAGTCCCTTTGTTAATTCGTTCAAGTCCACAAAACCAGGAGATGACCATGACCTCGACATCCATTTCGGAACTCCGCGCTGACACCGGAAGTACGAGCATCCACGCCAACGCGAGCGAGGCGGGCTGGCAGCGGCAGGGCAAGCTGTGGTCCAACCTGAAGGAGCTGTGCGAACTGCTCCGTATCCCCGCAGCACCATCGGTCAACGACGAAGAATTCCTGTTCCAGCACGTGCAGTTCAAGACTGGTCAGCGCATCCATACCATCGGCCAGCCTTTCGATACGCTGTTCATCGTGCATTCGGGCTTCCTGAAAACGGTGCTGATCGATGAATTCGGTAACGAGCAAGTGCTTTCCTTCCCGATGAAGGGCGACCTGTTCGGCGTCGATGGCATCCACACCAAACGTTATGCATCGGAAGCGGTGGCGCTATCGAACTGCGACCTGATCCTGCTGCCCTTCAAGAAATTCACTGCGCTGGGCCGCTCGTATGTCGAGCTCGAGCATGCGATGTACAGCGTGATGAGCCGCGAACTGGTGCGCGAACAAGCGATGGTCAGCATGCTGGGTGCGCTGTCGGCCGAAGCACGCGTGGCGCGCTTCCTGGTGTCGCTGTCTGAGCGCTTTGCCGAGATGGGTTACTCGAGCAAGCTGTTCAACCTGCGCATGACACGCCACGAGATCGGCAGCTATCTCGGCCTGACGCTGGAAACGGTGAGCCGCACCTTGTCGGCCTTCAACGAGATCGGCCTGATTACGGTGGATCAGCGATCGATCGGCATCAAGGACATCGATGCGCTGCGCACGCTGCGCCGCCTGCCGCCCTCCAGCTCGCGTTCCAAAGCTGCAGGCAAGCGGGCACGCGAGGCGGCAGCAGCTGCAGGCAGCGCAAGCCCGGGGCCGTCGGCGGCAACCCGGATGCCGGTCGCTGGCAACCCGGAACTCAACCCCATCCCGGCGCTGTAAGCAGATTGCGCTGAAGAAGTGCTGAAACACTGAGACAGGCGAGGCTGGAGAGATCCGACCTCGCTTGTCGTATTCCCCTCACTTACGTCGATGATGACGGCGCGTTGCCCCGTGTTCTTCTTGCGCATGCGACTCGTGGTGTACATGGCCGTCGCCTGACACGGCCTCGCTCGCCGCCGTGACGGCTTCGCGCGCCAGGTTGGCGGCGCTCTCGGCACTGCTGCTGGCGGCCATCATGTTCTGGCTTGCCAGCCGGCTGGCCTGACGGAAGGCCTGTTCCCAGACCGAAATCATGCCGAAGAAGGGATTGGACATCCCGCCTTCCGGCACAGCAGCGCGCGCCTCGCTGGCGGTGCCGGCCACCCGCTCATTGGCGATGTCGCCGCATTTTTCCATGCAGTCGCGCAGCGACTTGCCGAACTCGGCCTGGATCTCGACCAGCGCGGCCATGATCTCCTGCTGGCACTGGATCGCCTTTTCCGGCCGCCCTGCCATGGCGACCTGCAATTCCGCCACCTTGGACGGGTCCCGGAAATCGGTGACGGCACGGGCGAACTTCAGCTGTCGGTCGACTGCCTGATGGGTCACGTCAAGCATTGCGCGGTCGATTCTCTCGGTGCCGCTGAACACGGCATCGGCGAGATGCATCGATGCCTCGAGCTGGTACTGCACGATATCCACCATCGGATGGTGCTGCTGGCTTCTGCTTCGCATCTTCGGGCTCCTTGCGATCGATGGGAGAGGATGAATCGATCTAGTTTGTCATTCGAAGCCTGCCGGACTTTGAGAGTTCACAAAGCCGCGCAGACGGCTTCGGGTATTTGCGGCGTAAAGCTGCTGCCTCCGTCCGGGACGGGCCGATGGCCGCCGGCGCGTCGCAGGAAGAGCACAGGAAACGGGGAGGAAGGGATACGCCGGGATGCAGGTTTTGCGTAGGGAGTCGGGGACACAGGAAGCCGGTTTCCCGAGGGGGAGAGGGGTATAATACCGCCCGGCAAGCGCAGCCTTGCCCCGACGGCAGCCACCCGAGGCTCGGTCGGCCGTCAATGACCGGGACCGTATGTCAAAAAGCCAAGCCAGGAAGCCCCTGGAAATCAAGATTTCTACCGTGGTTGCCGTCGCCGCCCTGCTGGGCGACACCGACCAAGCCAAGCTGTCGGCAGCGCTGGCGCAGATTACCGGCGGTACGCCGGATTACTTCGAAGACGAATTCACGCTGATCGACCTGGCCCCGTTGCCGCCGGCCGAGGCAGGCAAGATCGCGTGGCCGGAATTGATTGCGCTGTTCAAGCAGCATCGCCTGAACCCGGTGGCCGTGCGCAACGCGCCGGCTGCGCTGGAAGAGGCTATCCGCTCGCACGGCTTGTCGATCGATGGCGTCGAACAGCCCAAGCCCTTTGAACTGACACCGCCGCCATCGCCGGTGGCCGAACCAGCGCCGGCAGTGACGCCGGCACCTGCCGCTGCGACGACACCTGCACCGACACCGGCAGCGGCCGCACCTGCCCCTGCCCCTGCCCCGGCCAGCCCGGCACTCGCGGCGCAGCCGCTGCCGACGATGATTGTCGACATGCCGGTGCGCAGCGGCCAGCGCATCTATGCGCGCGGTTCGGACCTGGTCGTGACGGCCACCGTGAACCCGGGCGCCGAAGTGATCGCCGATGGCAGCATCCACGTGTATGCGCCGCTGCGCGGCCGGGCACTGGCCGGTGCTTCGGGGCAAGCCGATGCGCGCATCTTTTCGCTGGCGATGGAAGCCGAGCTGGTATCGATCGCCGGTATCTATCGCACCTTCGACGAAGGCTGGCAGAAAGAGCTGGCCGGCAAGCCCGCACAGGTACGGCTCAAGGATGATCGACTGGACATCAAGTCGATTCCGATGAAATAAACCGAATTCGTTTCCAAAATTCAGGCAAACTCAAACAAGGAGTTTTTCGTGACAAAAATTATCGTCGTTACGTCCGGCAAGGGTGGCGTGGGCAAGACCACTTCCAGCGCCAGCTTTGCAACCGGTCTCGCATTGCGCGGCCACAAGACTGCGGTCATCGACTTCGACGTCGGCCTGCGCAACCTTGACCTGATCATGGGCTGCGAACGCCGCGTGGTCTACGACATGATCAATGTGATCAACCGCGAAGCGACGCTGACCCAGGCGCTGATCAAGGACAAGCACTGCGAGAACCTGTTCGTGCTGCCCGCCTCGCAGACCCGCGACAAGGACGCGCTGACCGAAGACGGCGTCGAGCGCATCCTCGACGAACTCAAGGCGTCGGGATTCGAGTACATCGTCTGCGATTCGCCGGCCGGCATCGAGCGCGGCGCCGTGATGGCGCTGACCTTCGCCGATGAAGCCGTGATCGTCACCAATCCGGAAGTGTCGTCGGTGCGCGATTCGGACCGCATCCTCGGCATCATCCAGGCCAAGTCGCGCCGCGCACAGAACGGCGCGGAGCCGGTGAAGGAGCATCTGCTGATTACCCGCTACTCGCCCAAGCGCGTCGAGGACGGCGAGATGCTCTCGTACGAAGACGTGCAGGAAATCCTCCGCATTCCGCTGCTGGGCATCATTCCGGAGTCGGAATCGGTGCTGCAGGCATCGAACCAGGGCAACCCGGCGATCCATATCGACGGCAGCGACGTGTCCGAGGCTTACAAGGACGTGGTCGGCCGCTTCCTCGGCGAGGATCGCCCGCTGCGCTTTGCCGAGTATGAAAAGCCCGGCCTGCTGGCGCGCATCTTCGGAGGCAAGTGAGATGGACCTGTTTTCCTTCCTCTTCGGCGGCAAGCAAAAAACCTCGGCCACCGCCGCCAAGGAACGCCTGCAGATCATCATCGCGCGTGAGCGCCACCTGGTGAACGGCCCGGACTTCATGCCGGCGCTGCACCAGGAACTGATCGCGGTGATCTCGAAGTACGTCAAGGTCAATCCCGAGGACATCAAGATCTCGCTCGACAAGCAAGGCAACCTCGAAGTGCTGGACGTGAACGTCGTGCTGCCGGATGCCGGCGCCTGACCCGAAGCAACCACTGACGACCTCGCCCCTGCTGCATGGCATCGATTTCACGTCGGCGCCGCGCAGCAGGAAAGGCATCACCATCGCGTCCGGTACGCTGGACGGCGACACCTTCAGGCTGCAAGGCCTGCTGACCCTTTCCGATTTCCCGGCCTTCCTTGCATGGCTGGACCGTCCCGGCCCGTGGCTGGGCGGCTTCGATTTCCCCTTCTCGCTACCGCGTGATCTGGTCACGCTGCTGGGCTGGCCAACCAACTGGCCGGCACTGATACGGCATTACGCATCGCTGACGCGCGCGGAATTGCGCGAGACCTTCAAGGCTGTCTGCGATGCACGCCCGGCGGGCAGCAAGTTCCTGCATCGCGCAGCGGACCTGGCGGCCGGCTCGTCATCGTCGATGAAATGGGTGAATCCGCCGGTGGCCTACATGCTGCATGCGGGTGCGCCGCTGCTGTTGCAGGCAAACGTGACGATACCCGGCATGCATGCGGGTGATCCGCAACGACTTGCGCTCGAAGCCTACCCGGGACTGGTGGCGCGCAGCATCACGCGCGGGTCCTACAAGAACGATGCGGTAACGATGCAGACCCCGGAACGACGTGCGGCGCGGCTGGACATCCTGAAAGCCGTCGAGAACGGCCTCTACCCGCATCAGGTGAAGCTCAATGCTGGCCGCCATCGCAAGGCATTACTCGATGATGGCAGCGGCGACCTGCTGGACGCAGTGCTGTGCGCACTGTTGGCCGCATGGGCGTGGCAGCGGCGCGACGAGAATTACGGGCTGCCGCCGCACGATCCGCTGGAAGGCTGGATCGTCGGCAGCTGAATGACCCTTGTCGCTGAATTACCCTTGTCGCTGAATTACCCTTGTCTCTGAATTACCCCAGTCTTGAATGACACTTGACTCAGGCCGCTTTGCGGCTGGCCGCAAACGCGGCATACCACTGCAGTGATTGCGGATTGGCCATCGCATCCGGGTTCGCGATCTTTTCGATCGGCTGGCCCAGCAGCAGCTTCTTGATCGGCAGTTCCATCTTCTTGCCTGTCAGCGTGCGCGGAATCTCGGCGACCTGGATCACGTCATTCGGCACATGGCGCGCCGACAGTCGTGTGCGGATCTGTTCGCGTATGCGTTCTTCCAGTGCCGCGTCGAGCGTGATGCCCTCGCGCAGCACCACGAACAAGGGCATCCAGGATTCGCGGCCCAGATATTCGAGGTCGACCACCATGCTGTCCAGCACCTCGGGCAAGTCTTCCACCACGCGATAGATCTCGGCCGTGCCCATGCGTATGCCATGGCGGTTGATGGTCGCATCCGACCGGCCATAGATGACGGCACCGCCCCGCGCTGTAATGCGTATCCAGTCACCATGCCGCCACAGGCCGGGATAATGCTCGAAATAACTTTCGAGGTAGCGCTTGTTGCCGGCATCGTTCCAGAAGTACAGCGGCATCGATGGCATCGGTTCGGTGACGACCAGTTCCCCCACCTGATCGATCAGGGGCTGGCCATGGTCATCCAGCGCATGTACGGCCACGCCCAGCGAACGGCACTGCATCTCGCCCGCATACAGCGGCAGGTTCGGGCATGCACCAACGAATGCCGCGGCAATATCGGTGCCGCCGCTGATCGAGGCCAGCAGCACGTCCTGCTTCACTTCCTCATAAATCCAGTGGAACGCCTCGGCTGCCAGCGGCGAGCCGGTCGAGCCTATCGAACGCAGCGATGCGAGGTCCGCAATCTGCTTCGGCGAGATGTGCGCCTTCATGCAGTTCGCATAGAAAGCGGCGCCCACGCCGATGAAGCTCAGCTTGTGGTCGGCTGCGAAGCGCCACAGGCGGCCCATGTCCGGGTAGCCCGGGTTGCCGTCGTAGATGCAGATCGTCGCCCCCACCAGCAAGCCGGTGATCTGCGAATTCCACATGATCCAGCCGGTGGTCGAGAACCACAGGAAGCGGTCCTGCTCGCCGAGATCGAGATGCAGCGCATGGCCCTTCAGCGTCTCCAGCAGGCTGCCACCATGACCGTGCACGATGGGCTTGGGCATGCCGGTGGTGCCTGACGAGTACAGGATCCACAGCGGATGGTCGAACGGCAGCTGTTCGAAGTGCATCTCGCTCGCTTGCGCTGCCGGATGCGTGAACAAGTCTTGCCAGCGCAGCACATCGCCAGCGCCGCCACCAGCCTCGAGCACGGCGTTCGGGTCCAGATACGGGAACAGCACCGTGTGCTGCAGCGTCTTGAGCTCATCGCGCATGGTCTGCACGACATCCATGCGATTGAAGTCCTTGCCGCCGTAGCGATAGCCGTCGACGGCAATCAGCACTTTCGGATCGATCTGACGGAAGCGGTCGAGCACGCTGGACGTGCCCATGTCGGGCGAGCAGGACGACCAGATCGCACCAATGCTGGCGCACGCATAGAAGGCGATTGCGGCTTCGGGGGTATTCGGCAGATAGGCGACAACACGGTCACCCGGGCCCACGCCCAGCGCACGCAGAGTGTTGGCGACACAAGTGACCTGTGCGCGCAGTTCGCGCCAGCTGATCGTGAGCGGCGCACGCGTTTCGGACTCGGCCTCGATCACGGGCTTGTCGGCCGTATCGTCGGTGAGGTTGAAGCGGAACAGCTGCTCGGCGAAGTTCAGTCGGCTGCCGGTGAACCATTGCGCACCCGGCATCGCATGCGTGGACAGGATTTCGCTGTACGGCTGCGAGCTGCGAATGTCGAAGTATTCCCAGATCGACTGCCAGAAATTTTCAAGATCATTGACCGACCAGTCCCACAGCTGCTGGTAGTCGTCGAAGCGCAGCTGGCGATGCTGTGCCAGCCAGTTCGTGTAATCGGTGAGCCTGCTGTTGGCGACGCGCTCGGCGCTCGGCGTCCACAGCAGCGGGTATTCCTCCGCCATGCCAGTCTCCGTCTCTTGTTTTTGTCAGGGGCCGGAGCATGATAATCGAAACCGAGCTGCGGCAGGCTCAGCCCGCCGCAGCACTTTTTCCCGTTCCAAGGGGGATTACTGGTGATGCGGGCTCAGTGCAGCTGGTGCTTCAGCTGCGATAGCTCCTGATGTGCCTGCAGCACCGCCTGCTTGACCTGCTGGTCGACATTACCGCCCTTCTCGCAGGCCGCCTTGGCCTTGTCGCCCAGTTCCTCCAGCTGGTCCACGCACTGCACGATGGATTGCTGGTCCTTGGCCTGCTGCAGTTCCTGCTTGGCCTTGCTTGATTGCTGATCCAGCTGCTGGATGCTGTTCTTCAGGTCCGAAGAAACGCCGCTGCCTGCGCGTTCGCAAGCCTGACTGGCCTGATGGATGGTCTTTTCTATCTGCGAGAAGCGCTGCCGGACTTCATCTGCTTGCATCATGGTCCACTCCTGTCGTCGAATGTGATCGGATGTCTGTGATCGAATGTCTGTTGCCATCATCCTTGCCCGGGGCGTCCCGGCCACGATTGGATGACAGCTTCACAACCAAGTTCAATGCAGGATATTGCTGCCGGTCGAACCCGTGCTGCCGGCGGCGCTGCTACCGGCCGCGGCACCGCCCTCACCCGTGGGCAGGCCACGCTCGATGAACTGCTTCATGCGGCGCAAATCGTCTTCGAGCGCCTGTTCGGGATCAACGTCGGTCAGTATCGCCAATGCCTTGCCAGCGCTGCCTGCCGGTGGCCGCCATGACATGCGCACCGTGGCGCGCGTGCCTGCCCCGGAAGGTTCGAGCACGACCAGCCCTTCGGTATCGACATCGGAACCGGGCTGGCTGTGCCAGGCCAGTCGCGACGGTCGCTCGGCCGCCGTCAGCACCGACTCGAACGCCAGCTCGCTGCCGGCCGGTCCCTGCACCACCCAGTGCGAACGGTCGCCGCCAAGGTCGTGCACCTCGATCACATGCGACATGAAATGCGGGAAGTTTTCGTAGTGGCTCCAGACGTCGTATACCGTCTCCGGTGGGGCGGCTATTTCGATGGTGCGCTGCGCCTCGATGCCGGCGCCGGCTTCGCCGCCATGCATGCCGGCCATGCCACTCATCTCGCCCAGCCCTCTGCTCAGCCCTGCACCGCCGCGCGCCATCAGCCCGAGGCCCGTGGCAGCGGCGATCAAGCCCAAGGGCTGACGGCGCGACAGCGCATACCAGGTCAGCGCCCCGGCGCCCAGCGCGCCGGCCATCCACAAGGAGCTGCGTCCGGCCAGCAGGCCCGACAGCAGGCCGCTGCGCGCCTCGGCCGACTGCAAGTCGTGGCGCACCGATTCGACACCAGGAATCGCGGCCACCGTATCGAGCAGGCGCTGTGCCGCTTCATCCTCGATGTGGCCCGACAGGGTCACCACGCCTTCATCGGCGCTCACCTCGATGCCATGCAGGCCCGGCATCGCACGGCCCAGGCGCGAGCGTACCCGCGCTTCCAGCACATGGTTGTCGATGGGCTTGACGTCGCGCGGCGAGATCACGCGCATCGCCTCGGCCTGCAGGCCGGCCAGCCTGTGCCTGGCATCGCGCACGGTCTGGTTGACCAGCTTCGATGTGCTATGCGTCGCACTGGTGACCTTGTCCTGCAACAGTGCCCGACGCCGACGGCCTTGCGAAGGGTCGGCGACATACATGGCCAGCGCGCCCAGGGCGACGCCGCCGAGCAAGTTCATCCAGGGCAAAGCCTGGCGACGTGTCTGGTATTCCACGATGCTCTCCTTGTCAGTGGGAAGGGATGTGTTCGGCGGCCGCAGCAGATGACGCCGGTACCTGCAAGCGTTGTGCCTGCCGCAGCAGAGCACTGGCCTCTTCGACCTCGACCTGGCGGAAATCGGCATACCACTGCCCGACGGCATCGAAGGGCTCGGGTTGCTGCAGGCAGACCACGGCATCGACCAGCTCGGCGACTTTCTCGCGCGCCTCGCGCGACAGCACGGGTACGGCCACCGTGATGGCGCCGACATGGAAGGAACGCAGCGCCCTGATGGCAGCCAGCATCGTGCTGCCGGTCGCCATGCCGTCGTCGACCACGATGATGGGCCGGCCTGACAGCGAGGTCAGCGGCATGCTGGCCGGATAACGTTGCTCCCGCTCTTGCAGTTCGCGCGTGGCGGTGGCCACTGCGGCCGACACCGACGCTTCCGTCAGGCGCAGCCGGCGCACCAGCTCGCGGTCGATCATGCAATGACCGCCGGCGGCGATGGCGCCCATCGCGAACTCGGGGAAATGCGGCACGCCCAGCTTGCGCACCACCAATGGCTCCAGCGGCAGGCCCAGTCGCTGCGCCATCTCGAATGCGACCGGCACGCCGCCGCGCGGCAAGGCCAGCAAGACCGTATCGGCGGTCGGCCTGGCGTGCGGCATGCCCGCCAGCTTGTCGGCCAGCAGGCGTCCTGCATCCTTTCGGTTCTTCAGCAATGCCACCGTGCCACCTCTCACCAGCGATCCCGTTTTGACAGGCCGCCAGTCAGAAAGCTCACTCCGGGCAGCGCAGTCCAAGCCGGTAAAATTGCCGGCCAAATATTCGATTACCGTCACTGCGCTGGCCACACTTGATGAATGCCTGCCTTGCATGAACTTCCGGGGCAAGCTTCATTCTGAACCTGCAAGACCAGATCGACGAACACGCATGAAAAAATTACTTGCGATCCTGCTGATCCTTGCCAGCCTCGGTACCTGGCTGGCGCTGTCGCCAAACGAGGGCTTGCCCGAGGCGGCCGCGCAAACGACGGATTGCCTGCCGATCTTCCATGAAAAGACACCGCCGGTACTGACGCGCCCGGCGCTGCAGGCCAGCACGGTTGGCTTGTGCTATGAAGCCTTCTCGGTGATGTATTCGGGCGTGTCGCGCACGCCGCTGTGGTCGGCCGAGTATTTGACGCGCGACAGCCTCGAGCGCGCGAAAGAGGTCAAGCGCGAAGACAGCTTCCATGCCGAAGCGGCACTGCCCGACAGCTATCGCGCGCAATTGTCCGACTATGCGCGCTCCGGCTTCGACCGCGGCCACATGAGCCCGGCAGCCGACATGCCGACCAAGCGAGCGCAGCATGAAAGCTTTTCGCTGGCGAACATCGTTCCGCAAAACCGGCACAATAATCAGGTGCTGTGGTCGGCCATCGAGGGCGCGACGCGCCACCTGACCAATGTGCGCGGCGAGCTGTACGTGGTGACCGGCCCCATCTTCGAGGGCGACAAGGTCGAACGGCTGAATGGCCGGGTGTTCATCCCGACCCATGTGTTCAAGGCCGTGCTCGACCCGGCCACGCAGGAAGCGGCGGCGTGGATAGCGCCGAATACCGATGGCGACCATTACGAAGTCGTGTCGGTGGCGGAGCTCGAGAAGCGTGCGAAGATTGATGTGTTCCCGAAGCTGTCGGCCAGCGCGAAACAAACGGCGATGAACCTGCCGTCGCCCCGCATCCGCAGCCGGAAATGACAGGCCAGAAATCGGAGGACACCCATGAACACCCCGCTGCAACCCTTCCAGAATGAAAGCCAGTCCGTCAGCATCGGCGAGCTGACGGTCGAGAACCGCGTCGACCAGGTCGAACTCTACGGTTCGCTGGCCATCACGCGCGACAAGGCCGGCCTGCAACGGGCGCGTGAACTCAAGGCTGTGGTCGATGCGACGCTGGCGCAGCTGGAAGCGGCCACTGACCTGCCCGAGCATATCGAACTACGTCCCACGGACAGCGTCGACAATCCTTTCAAATAATTCCTCCCCGGAGACGGGTGCGCGGCCGGGATAGGCAGAATTACAACTCCGACGCCCCCGGCCCATCGCTGGCATACTGTCGGACTTGATCCTGCAAGGCCCGCCGCATGTCTGCCGTACCCCGTCACCTGAAGTCCTTTGCCCCCTACCGTGAGGGGCTCAAACCCGCGCCCTTCCTGCCGATGTCGCGCACGGAGATGGACAAGCTCGGCTGGGACAGCTGCGACATCATTCTCGTCACGGGCGACGCCTATATCGACCATCCCAGCTTCGGCATGGCATTGATTGGCCGTCTGCTGGAATCGCAGGGCTTCCGGGTCGGCATCATCAGCCAGCCTGACTGGCAGTCCGTCGATCCCTTCCGTGCGCTCGGCAAGCCGAACCTGTATTTCGGCGTCACCGCGGGCAATATGGATTCGATGATCAATCGCTACACGGCGGACCGCAAGATTCGTTCCGACGATGCGTACACGCCGAATGGCGAGCCGAACAAGCGCCCCGATCGCGCGGTGACGGTGTATGCGCAGCGTGCGCGTGAAGCTTACCCGGGCACGCCTATCGTCATTGGCAGCATCGAAGCCAGCCTGCGCCGCATTGCGCATTACGACTACTGGTCGGACACGGTGCGCCGCTCGGTGCTGACCGATTCGAAAGCGGACATCCTCCTGTTCGGCAATGCCGAGCGCGCACTGATCGACCTGTCGCATCGCCTCGCGGCCGGCGAACCGGTGAAGTCCATCCGCGACTTGCGCGGCACGGCCTTCATGGTGCCACGCGGATGGCTGCCGGCCGACGACTGGAGCGTGGTCGATTCGACGCGCGTCGATACGCCGGGCCGGGTAGACGCACATCCGAATCCTTACGAGATGAAGGAAAAGGATCCGAAGGCTTGCGGTACCGATGGCAAAGATGGCAGCGGTGGCGACAAGCCGGCCGAGGCCACGGTGGTGCCGATCAAGATCCTCAGCCGCGAAGAGCGGCTCGCACAACAGAAGGAAATCCGCGCACGCAGCGTGGTGCGCCTGCCGGCGTTCGAAGCGGTGAAGGAAGACCCGATCGCGTATGCGCATGCATCGCGCGTATTTCACCTCGAATCGAATCCCGGCAATGCGCGCGCCATGGTGCAGGCGCATGGCGAGCGTGACGTGTGGCTCAATCCGCCGCCGCTGCCGCTGGCGATGGAAGAGATGGATTACGTGTTCGACCTGCCGTATGCGCGTGCGCCGCACCCCGCGTATGGCAAGGCGCACATCCCGGCCTGGGAGATGATTCGCTTCTCGGTCAACATCATGCGCGGCTGCTTTGGCGGCTGCACCTTCTGCTCGATTACGGAGCATGAAGGCCGCATCATCCAGAGCCGCTCCGAGCCCTCCATCCTGCGCGAGATCGAACTGATCCGTGACAAGACCAAGGGCTTCACCGGCACCATCTCCGACCTCGGCGGGCCGACAGCGAACATGTACCGGCTCGCATGCAAGGACAAGGCGGTCGAAGAGACTTGCCGCCGGCTGTCCTGCGTGTACCCCAGCATTTGCAGCAACCTGAATACCGATCACGGCAAGCTGATCCAGCTGTACCGCAAGGCGCGCGCGATCCCTGGCGTGAAGAAGATCCTGATCGGTTCCGGCCTGCGCTATGACCTCGCGGTGCGCTCGCCCGAGTATGTGAAGGAACTGGCGACGCACCACGTGGGCGGCCTGCTGAAGATCGCGCCCGAGCATTCGGAGGATGGCCCGCTGTCGAAGATGATGAAGCCGGGCATGGGCGCGTACTACGACTTCAAGCGCCTGTTCGACAAGTATTCGAAGGAAGCGGGCAAGGAGCAGTACCTGATCCCCTACTTCATCGCCGCGCATCCGGGCACGACCGATGACGACATGGTGAACCTGGCGCTATGGCTGAAGGAAAACGACTTCCGCCTCGACCAGGTGCAGACCTTCCTGCCGACGCCCATGGCGATGGCCACCACCATGTATCACACGCGCAAGAACCCGCTGCACAAGATCTCGAAGGACTCGGAAGTCGTCGAGACGCCGCGCCTGGGCAAGGTCCGCAAGTTCCACAAGGCGCTGCTGCGCTGGCATGACCCGGACAATTGGGAAGTGCTGCGCGAAGGCCTGAAACGCATCGGCCGCAGCGACTTGATCGGCAACGGCCCCATGCATCTGGTGCCGCGTTCGGACATGGCTGCGGCTGCTTCGGCACGCCGGCCGCGCCGCGACGAGACGCCGTCCATCGACAAGATTGCGAAGAAATTCGGGCACAAGACCGTGCGTGCCGGCGCCGCGATTGCGCGCAAACGGCGCGCTTGACGGGCAGGCGCTGCTCACAGCGTAAGCCCTCCCGTCCCGGGCCTGCCGATGCAAGCGACGGACCGCAATCGTTCGTCGTCGACATCCGCAGTCACAGGCGACGTCACATGCAACGCCAGCGCAGCGCGAGAATAAAAAAAGCCGATCCCGAAGGACCGGCTTTTTTCATGTTCTGGTGGGAAGTGCTGGCTTCGAACCAGCGACCTATCGCGTGTGAGGCGATCGCTCTACCCCTGAGCTAACCTCCCGGGCAAGACCAAGATTATGGCACAACTAAAGCCGGAGATCAATTTCCTGCCGGCGTCGCCTGTTCGGACAGCTTGCGCCACAGGCACGCACCCTTGGCGTCCTTGTCCAGGCCATCCAGCAGCGCTTCGTGCTCGGCCAGTTCTTCCGGCGTCGGACCCAGCAGAATGATGTCGGCCAACGGCACGCCGGAAGTGCCGCCTGCGCCATCATTGGCATCCATGTGCAGGTCCATCGACAGGCTGTCCTGCCCGCGCGTCATCGCGATGTAGACCTCGGCCAGCAACTCGGAGTCGAGCAGCGCGCCGTGCAGGGTGCGGTGCGCATTCGAGACGCCATAGCGGTCGCACAGCGCATCGAGCGAATTGCGTTTGCCCGGATGCAGCTCCTTGGCCTGCGCCAGCGTGTCCGTGATCGACGCTACATGCTCGGCAAATTTCGGCAAGCCCAAACGCTCGAACTCGGCATCGATGAAGCCGACGTCGAAGGCTGCGTTGTGGATGATGATCTCGGCGTCGCGCACGAATTCGCAGAACTGGTTGGCGATCTCGGCGAACTTGGGCTTGTCACTCAAGAATTCCGTCGTCAGGCCGTGCACCGCGAGCGCGCCCGGATCGGAATCGCGCTCGGGGTTGATGTAGTAATGGAAGTTGTTGCCGGTCAGCCGGCGATTGACCATTTCCACGCAGCCGATCTCGATGATGCGGTCGCCGCTGCGCGCGTTCAGGCCAGTGGTTTCGGTATCGAGGACGATCTGTCTCATGCTGTCGTATTCCGTGTTCAGGCGGCGACGCCGCGTCGCGCCATCTCGACGCCGCGATTGGCCAGCTCATCGGCGCGCTCGTTGCCGGCATGGCCTGCATGGCCTTTCACCCAGCGCCATTCTATCGTGTGGCGCAGGCGCGCCTCGTCGAGCGCCTGCCACAGGTCGACGTTCAGCACCGGCGATTTGTCAGCCTTGCGCCAGCCGCGCTTCTTCCAGCCTTCGATCCATTCGCTGATGCCCTGCTGGACGTATTTGCTATCGGTGTGCACCACCACATCGCTCGGGCGCTTGAGCGCATTCAGCGCCTCGATCACGGCGCGCAATTCCATCCGGTTGTTGGTGGTGTTGAGTTCGCCACCGCACAATTCTTTCTGGTGCTCGCCGGCGACCAGCCATGCACCCCAGCCGCCGGGGCCGGGATTGCCCTTGCAGGCGCCATCGGTATAAATATCTATCTTGTCCATTGCTTTCACTTTGTCTTGTGGCCGTCCCGGTCACGCCTTGGACAGGGACATCGCCAACTTAATCGCCGACTGCATCGAAGAGTCCATCGACGACTGCGTCGATCAATCAATCAATCAATCGTATTGGCCGAGCCGTGTTCTTTCATCCGGTTCGTCGCCGGTACGCCGACGGTGACGCCGGCACGTTTGGTTTGCCATGCCGGGCCAACCAGCCGCATCCCCTTGACACGCTTGATCGCCTGCACGATGTACAGCGCACCGAGGTAAGGCCACCAGCGGTTGCCCGCCTTCTCCAGGAAGGCAAAGCGCTGCAGCCACTTCTCGGTGGCGCACGGCGGCGCATAGCAACCGAAGTGGCCGCGGTTGATTTCCATGTTCAGCAGCTTCAGCCAGTCCTTCAGGCGCGGCACGCTGATGAACTCGCCATGCAGCGGCAGGAAATGCGCGCCGGTCAAGCGACCCGCCGCCTGCCTTGCCCCCCACATGCTGACTGGATTGAAGCCGCAGACGATCACCTGCCCTTCCGGTATCAGCACGCGCTCGACTTCGCGCAGCACCTGATGCGGCTCGGCCGCAAACTCGAGCACGTGCGGCAGGACCACCAGGTCCAGGCTCTGGGTCGCGAAGGGCAGTTCGGCAAAGTCATGCACCAGCACCACCTGCCGATCGCCATTCAGCTGCCGCACTTCGGCCCCGGGGTACACCGAATCCGTCACCCAGCGATTCGGCATCCGGTTGGCTGCCAGCGCATCGATCTGCGGCAGCCCCACCTGCACGGCATTGAAACCGAAGATGTCGGCCGTCAGCTCGTCGAGCCGCGCCTGTTCCCAGGCTTGCGCATAGGCGCCGGCCGGCGTATCGAACCAGGGGGCGAGCGATATAATCGAATTTTGGTCTTGTCGGTCGATGCCCATGTCCGTGATACAGCCCTTGCAAGTTACTGCGGTGCCGGCATTTGCCGACAATTACCTGTGGCTGATCCACGACCACCAGTACGCTGCGGTCGTTGACCCCGGCGACGCTGCTCCGATCGAGGCCGCGCTGGCGGCGATGCACCTGAAGCTGGCCGCTATTCTACTCACTCACCATCACCGCGACCATGCGGGCGGTGTCGCGGATTTGCTGAAGCACCGGCAAGTGCCGGTATTCGGCCCCGCGCGCGAAAAAATTGCAGGTATTTCCCATCCGCTGGCCGAAGGCGACACGGTGCAACTGCCGGAGCTTGAGCTTGCCTTGTCGGTACTGGACGTGCCCGGCCATACCGCTGGTCACATTGCCTATGTCGCGCAACCCGCGCCCGGACAGCACTGGCTGTTCTGCGGCGACACGCTGTTCGCGGGCGGTTGCGGTCGCCTGTTCGAAGGCACACCGGCACAGATGACGGACTCGCTGGCCAAACTTGCGTCGTTGCCCGACACCACCCGCGTCTATTGCGCTCACGAATACACGGTCTCCAACCTGCGCTTTGCGGTCGCGGCCGAGCCGGGCAATCCCGCGGTCGCGCAGCGGCTGGCCGAGGCGATGGCCATGCGCGAGCGTGGCGAGGCGACCGTGCCGTCGATGCTGGCACTGGAAAAGGCGACCAATCCCTTCCTGCGCTACCGCGAACCGGGCATCACCAACACCCTCAGAAGCGAAGGAAAACTGGCCGAGGACGACCCGATTGCAGCCTTTGCCGCCCTCCGCGAGTGGAAAAATAATTATCGATAGCGATTTTGCCTTTATCATAGGCAAACTTCCGTTATCTTGCATTTATCTACAATTCAATTCAGTAATTCCGCTTGACGGGCTTGCACCCCCTCACTACACTTGCGCGAATTCAATTGGAACGGCCAGCGCACATTTGCGCTTGCCGTTAGCTTTCGAGGCCAATGCAGCAATCCCGAATCGCCCAGCTGGTATCCATCGCCCTGTTCTCTTGCCTGACGCTGACTGCAGCCCGGGCGAACGACTTGAGCATCCAGCCTTGGCCTAGCTCGGCTCCGGCCGATCCCACCATCGATCCTTACGCCGCCGATACACCCCGTCTCGGCTCGAGTGAGTTCGATGCGCCGTTTGCCGATGCCGAACTCGCACAGGCCGATCTGTGGGAGCGCATCCGCAAGGGCTTTGCGATTCCCGACCTGACCAATCCGCTGGTCGCCAACCATACGACCTGGTACAGCTCACGCCCGGAATATATCCAGCGCACCACCACGCGCGCATCGCGCTATCTGTTCCATGTGGTGCAGGAGCTGGAAAAGCGCCATATGCCGATGGAGCTGGCACTGCTGCCCTTCATCGAGTCGGCCTTCAATCCGCAGGCCTATTCGAGCGCGAAGGCTGCCGGCATGTGGCAGTTCATCCCTAGCACCGGCCGCGACTACAACCTGAAGCAGAACGTCTTCCGCGACGAGCGTCGCGACGTGCTGGCCTCGACCAGCGCTGCGCTGACCTACCTGCAGAAGCTGTACAACCAGTTCGGCGACTGGCAGCTGGCGCTGGCCGCGTACAACTGGGGTGAAGGCTCGGTGGCGCGCGCGATCGCCAAGGCCGAGGCACGCGGACTGCCGACCGACTACAACAGCCTGTCGGCCTTCATGCCGAACGAGACGCGCAACTACTACCCGAAACTGCAGGCGGTGAAGAACATCATTGCCGCGCCCGCGCAGTACAACATCAAGCTGCCGGTGGTCGAGAACGAACCCTACTTCGTGTCGATCAAGAAAACACGCGACATCGACGTCAAGCTCGCCGCCCAGCTGGCTGAGCTGCCGATGGAAGAATTCAAAGCGCTGAACCCGCAGTTCAACCGCCCGGTGATCACCGGCGGCGAAAAGACCCAGATCCTGCTGCCGCAGCTCAATGCGGAGAAGTTCAAGGAAAACATGTCGAAGTGGACCAAGGCGCTGTCGAGCTGGACGGCGCACAAGGTCACTGCCGCGCGTGAGCGCATCGAGACCATCGCCGCCAAGTTCAAGACCACGCCGGAAGTGATCCGCGAGGCGAACGCGATTCCGCCCAACATGCACCCGACCGCCGGCTCCACCGTGCTGGTGCCGAAGCCGCCGGCAGCGGCCGACAAGGATATCGGCGTCGAGGTCGCAGACAACGCGATGCTGGCCGTTGCACCGGACGAACCGCCGCGCAAGAAGATCACCGTCAAGGTCGGCAAGCGCGACACGATGGCGAGCATCACCGCGCGTTACAAGGTCACGGCCGACGAAGTACGCAAGTGGAATGACCTGAAGGGTGACAAGCTATCAGCTGGCCAGAGCCTGAAGCTGGAAGTGAAGACCCCGAAGAAGGGCAAAGGCGGCAAGGCTGACAAAGCCGAGAAGGCCGACAAATCGACCAAAGTCGAAAAGCCGGCGAAGTCTGGCAAGGTCGAAAAGCTGGTGCGCTCACCGCATGAGCGCAAAAAGGTCGCGCCGGCGCACAAGCGCCATCAAAAAGACTGAGGCCAGAACTGAAGCAAGGCCTGAAAGACCGACTCAGGTCCGGAGTGAGGCGCCAATTGGGGGACGGAGTGAGGCACGGCTTGGCGCAGTAGTCCCCGTACCCGTCAGCGCCCTGCTGCCCCGCCGCCTGCAACGCAGCGCGCCTCAGCGTCGTCAGGCCACCAGCTTGAAATTGGCCGCAGCCAGCAGCCGCTGCGTATATGGCTCGCGCGGATGGTTCAATACCTCGGCCACCGGGCCGCTCTCCACCACCTTCCCGTCCTTCATCACCAGCACGCGGTGCGCCATCGCGCGTATCACCGCGAGATCATGGCTGATGAACAGGTAGGCGATGCCGTGCTTCTTCTGCAGCGCCGCCAGCAGTTCCAGCACCTGGTATTGCACCGAAACGTCCAGCGACGAGGTCGGCTCATCCAGCAAGATCAGTTCGGGCTTCAGTACCAGCGCGCGCGCAATGGCAATCCGCTGGCGCTGGCCGCCTGAGAACTCATGCGGATAGCGCGCCATCATCGCTGGCGCCAGTCCCACTTCCTGCAATGCGGCCGCCACGGCCTCGCGCAAAGCCTGCTGGGTCAGCTGCGGCTGATGCAGAGCCAACCCTTCGCCGACGATCTGCTCGATGGTCCGGCGCGGCGACAATGACGCAAACGGATCCTGGAACACCACCTGCATTTTCGCGCGCAAGGGCCGCAGCGATGCACTGTCCATCTCGCTGACGGCACGCCCGTCGAAACTAATATTGCCCGAGGTACGCGCCACCGACAGCCGTAGCAGCGCCATACCCAGCGTGGACTTGCCCGAACCGGACTCGCCGACGATGCCCAGCGTCTCGCCGCGCTGCAGCCCGAGATCCAGCGTATCAACGGCAACGAACTCGCGTTCGCGGAACCAGCCTTCGCGAATGCCGAAGCTGCAGCGAACGCCCTTTGCCTCCAGCAATGGCGCACCCGCGCTGACGGCCTCGTCCACCATGCGCTTCGCATGGCTGGCCAGCAGCCTTTGCGTATAGGCTTCGCGCGGCTGCGCAAACAGCGTCGCAGTATCTGCCGTCTCCACCAGCCGCCCCGGCTGCATCACGCCAACGCGGTCGGCAAAGCTGCGCACAAGGTTCAGGTCGTGCGTGATCATCAGCACCGCCATGCCCTCTTCGCGCTGCAACTGGTTCAGCAGTTCGAGTATCTGCACCTGTATCGTCACATCGAGCGCGGTGGTCGGCTCGTCGGCAATCAGCAGGCGCGGCTTGCAGGCCAGCGCCATCGCGATCATCGCGCGCTGTCGCTGCCCGCCCGACAGCTGGTGCGGATACGCGAGCGCGCGGCGCGCCGGTTCGGGAATGCCGGTCTTGTCGAGTAATTCGACGGCGCGCAGCGCCGCCGCGCGGGCATTGAGGCCCTCGTGCAGCATCAGCACTTCGGCGATCTGGTTGCCAATCGTGAACAGCGGATTCAGTGCCGTCATCGGCTCCTGGAAGATCATCGGGATGTCCTTGCCGCGCATCGCGCGCAGCTGCGGCTCGCGCATGGCCAGGATGTCACTGCCGGCAAAACTGATATGGCCACTGATGCTGGCCTCCGGCAGCAGCCCCATCATCGCCAGCGCGCTGACCGTCTTGCCTGAGCCGGACTCGCCGACCAGCGCGAATTTCTCGCCGGGCGCAATCTGGTAGCTGACATCGCTGACGACCCTTGCGTCGCCAAAGCGCACGTTCAGGTTGCGGATGTCGACAAGGATGTCTTCATGCCCGCCATTGCGAAGTCCGTCGCGTTTCATGTGGAGATTCAGGTCGGCGCTCATGCCTTCCTCCGCACGTCGAGCGAATTGCGCAGCGCATCGCCGATATTGGTCAATAGCAGCAAGGTCACGGTCAGCACCAGGAAGGTTGACAGTGCGATCCACCACGCATCGAGGTTGTTCTTGCCCTGGGCGAGCAGTTCGCCGAGGCTGGGTGTATTCGGCGGCACGCCGAGGCCGAGGAAGTCCAGCGACGTCAGCGCGAGGATGGCTGCGCTCATCCGGAACGGCAGGAAGGTGACGACCGG
>JACCDR011806723.1_pt1 | contig 23306 bp, 22 predicted proteins | sample 7446431 | NCBI WGS metagenome assembly JACCDR01 (sample SAMN15323443, study PRJNA562643) | freshwater metagenome | isolation source: river surface water | place: USA:Blue River Watershed | collected 2017-08-17 | reverse complement strand
GAAGCGCCTCAGAATTCTTCTTATCAGCTTTCTTACGTCTGATTTCTTCCAAAGCCTTTAATGAGTCTCTACGAACTCTATCGTTGATTTCTTGATTCTGCTTTGCTCTTAATTTACCGCTAGGACTATTACCATAGATATTGTCCTTATCCTTTGGATCTTGTGCCATTACTTATTACGTAAAATAATTCCTCTTGATTTTAAATCTTTTGCCAGGTGTTCAGGGCTAAAATATCTCATAGTAACACCATCGACTGTAGCCTCTAAAGGCATATTAACATATTTCTTACTATCCTCTGGAACGCTATCCATATTGAACTGTGCTCCATACAATTCCTTAACTTTAACTCTAGGATTGATTTCTTGCCACTGTCCAGGACGTAAGTTAGCTGTGTTATATATAACATTAGTATTAGTTTCCTCAACTGTAGTATTCTTAGGAAGCTGTGATATCAGGAATCTCTTAGGATTACCATCAGCATCCTCAGCTACAACTGCTATAGGCCTTGCCCAATTCTGACTTCCTTTAGCCATACTTGAGTAGTGATTCTTAGCATCAAAGTAACTCTCCATTCTAAAACTCTTAGGCTTACCACCAGTTATTTCAATAAAGTCATCTGTAGGCTCACCATTAGCATCAAATGGAGTAAACACTTTACCACTTATAGGGTCCATATACTCGTAAAGACCATACTCAGATTCCAAGCTTGCATCAATTTTAGTACGTCTATCAGGATCTACAGTCTGTACATATGGATTAGCTACTCTAACTCTAACAGTTTCTTGGTATTCTTTGGCAAAGTCTCTAGCGAGTTGACTGTCATTCTTAATGTTATTAGGGTTGACACCTTTAATCTCAGCCATAGTCCTCCAATCCTTAACAAACTGTTCATGGAACTCAGGATTTCTATCTTTATCCCTTATTCTAGCCATCTGATCTGCTGTTAAACCTTTACGTTGACCTATATCAGCATTCTCCATATAAGTCATGAAGTTACTTTGATTAATCTTACCATCCTCCCCATAAGGGAACAGTGACTTAGTAATATTGCCTGGAGCAGTAGTAACTTGTCCAACTTCTTCAGTTTTATTACCTCTTAATAGATCATCAGCAATAGGATTACCCATGTACTGTCTTGAAATGTTCTCAAATATTCCAAGTAAGCCATGTCTATACAACTGATCCTTCTGCCTCTTAAGCTCTGCTGCGGGGTCATCTGCATAGTTCATCGCCTGTTTAAAGGCTGGAGTCTGCTGATAAGATGACCAAGCATTATTAAGTTGATCCTTGATCTTCTGTCCACCTATTCCAGCTTTGGTTAACGACTCAAAGAATAGTGGAATATCTGGTAATCCTCCTGCTACAGCTTCTCCGAGTAACCTGTTAACCATTAAAGAGTCTGCACCCTTTAAAGCTCCTTCAATAGAATCAGGTTTAATATTGTTCCATATCTGTTCCATATGAGGAACAGGGTTTTCGTATTGGGTTAACGTAGATACATAAGGTGAAGTGTAAGGAGTTGCTAACTGTCCTGTAGCTGGATCTATAACTGGAGAATTCATAATTGCCTCTCTTACACCCCTCTTACGTAGTGGAGTCTTATTTTCAGCTAACAACCTGTTTTCCATCTCAATTTCCTTATTAACAGCTTCAGAAGTTTGAAGACCTGCAAGGATACCTTGATCACCAAGAAAACGGTTAGCCATAGCTGAAACACGTGCAGTGGAGTTTTCACCACCATTAGCAGCAATATCTTGTAATGCTGTCGAAATATCGTTTATATGCTGATCAACATAAGGCTTGGCTCCTGGAAGCATCTTAGACTTGTATTGTTCAGCTACTAATTGTAATTGATTAAGTTTTGCAAGATTAGAATAATGACGATCTGATAAAGTATCAGCAGTCCTTCTAACCTGTTCCAGTGGTACACCTGCATACTGAGGAATGTAGTCACCGTTATTTAATGTTAATTCGTCGTATCTAGGCATGTCTTTAAATGAAAAACACTAGTAAACTGTTTTCACAGAATCTAGTGTTAAATGTATGAAACTTATTATTTATTTACAAGGTAGAACTAACACTTGCCTTTATATAGCTTAGCTATCCTACCCCCCATCTTGCTTTTAGGCTTAGTAATGCTTCCAGACTTCTTACCCATGCTATTCTCAATAGAAGCAGCTAACTCAGGATTATCTCTCCACAGTCTAGCAAGTACACCAGAATCACCATAAGACTCCTGTATAAGCTGGAAATCCTGTTGATCTCTTTTCATCTGATTACGTTCTCTACCCATCACCTGAAACTTATTCGAAGCGTTAGCAATGTTCTCAGTAGTCAAACGTGTCTTCATGTTAGCGAAGTCATTCTGAGCCTGTGTAAAAGCGTTTGTACGCTCAGTATTCCTTGCACCTATACCAGTGTTAATCATTGCTTCCTGAGCCCCTATACTAGCATTTAAACGGTTAATGTCACCATGAATCTGATTCTGGTTAGCTAATCTTTTAGCTAGAATACTGCCAGTCGCAGCAGCTAAGTTGGAACCTTGTGAAGTATTTCTATTAATCACTTGTTGAGCCAATCTAGCCTGTCTACCAGCTTCTGCCAATTGTGAGTCTGCACTAACTCTACTGAGTTTAGTAGTAGCCTCCATCTGGGGAGCTGCTGGACCTTTTAACTTATTACGAGCAAATATGTTAGCTACGTTAGGTGCAAATGCTGCAGCAGTTGTAGCAGCTGATTGCCAATCAAAGCTTGGAGCTTGAGAGCCCTGCGTAGTCTGATTAAAGTTTCCACTGGTATCAAACGTATTACCACCTGGATTGAGGTCCATCTGTCCTTCCTGTGAAGAAAAATCCATAGGATTATATTTGTACACTCCACCCTTAGCATACTTACTTTTCAGTCTACCCCCATTTTTAAATCTTGGTTGCGGCATAGGATTATATAGTCCTTTTAGTCTTAAATATGTGTTGTCTCCGGTCTCTTTAGCCCTTTCTATAGCCATCCCCTCCCATTCTGATGCAGTCATTGGGTATCTCCTATAATCCCGGTAGTCTGGGTCCTGTCTGTGCATCCTATACTCCTGTAATTTGTAGGGCTCTTTATTAAAGTCCCTACCAAAGTTAGTCCTCTTCTGAGCCTTACGAGTAGCAGCAAAGGGATCACTTGGAGGGGCCGCAGTAGTTATAGGTCTAGCCTGTGGTGTAATCTTTTTAATCTGTTCTTGAAAGTTAAATAGGTCATTAATCTTTCCATCTATTCTATCGTTTGATGGTTTAAATCGACTATCAGACCCCTTCATCTTCTCTAACCTCTTAGCATTCTTAGCAATAGACATCCCATTAGGACCTACTATTTCATCTGAGAAGACTCTATTTTCTTTATCAATAACCTCATTGTTATCGACAAAAGCGTTCTCCAGTTCTACATCATCCACCAAGGATGGATTATTACCAACTACTTCCACAGCATCCTCTGATACAGGCTTTAAATACCCTCCAGACTGTACTTTAGGATAGGTAGATATCTTACCACCTTTCCTAAAAGCTCCTCCTGAGTTGTCTATTAGACGTCTAGTGGTCACTGCGTCCATCTGAGCTTGACGTTTAAGTCTATCCTCTTCTGTACGTTGAGCAGCTAACACACCTCCCCCAATAGGATTAAATGCCGCTACAAGCATGTCCTCACTATGACCACTTTCGTATGCATTACGTATACCACTTGAAGGGGATATTACATTTGCAACAGCATTAGCAGTCGGATCACTTTGATCCTGTCTAATTCCATCACTAATAGACATAGTAGCACCAGCTAACTGTCCCCAAACAGGGATAGCTCCAACACCTTGTTGAGCTTGTTTCCTGCTGGCATCCTGTCTATCCATGTAACCACCATCATCAAATTCACCCTTCCACTTCTTACCTTTAGGCGGTATAAGTGTAGTAGCCTTATTCAAGGCTTTAGTTCCTTTTATCTTAGATTTCTTCATATCTGAATGTACAATCACTTTCCAAGAATAACCAACGTTGATTGGTTAACTCAGAATCAAATTCATATCTGCAAATTACGAACTTATCCATAAACTTACGTTGTTCGTACCACTCCATACTAGTATTCAGTTTAGTAGGATCAATGTTAAAATTACCGTAGAATCCAAATGCTACATTATTAGCTATGGAAACGTCTCTAAAGTTATCATATATCCACGTTCTATCAATCACTCTGACATTAGCATTGTAAATATCATCATAATCTGATTGACGTATCAATGGTATTCTAGGAGTAGCTTGGTTATATGTACGCACTGTAACATGTGTACATGTAGTGTTATAATCAAGTGTTCTATCAGGCTGACCATTCACATAAGAATTAGGATACACCTCAGTATTCCACCAAGTGCTTATAAACACTTTATTACGTTTAGTATCATCCCTATAAACCACATCTATAAAGGATGGCTTATATGTATCATGAAACACGCCTTTAGTAGTACCTTCAACTATGTGAATGTAGAATACGTTGTTTCGGATAGTGAAAACAGTATTATCAGCCGTTGTAAATGCGTAATCAGATAAGTAATCGTGGAATGATGTCCATGTCTGAGTCTGTGGGTTAAAGCTTGCTGTCCATGTCTTATCTGCATCCTTCTTACCAAGTACTAATCTGTTATTACGTTCATCATAAACAAACGTGTAACCATTAAGAGTAAAAGGATTATCATGATTAGGGTTTATACCCATAGAATCTCTGAAGAAATTCCTCATACCCTGAGCCGATATTTCATTCAGCTTATCACTGAAAATGAATACTTTACCTTGATCATTGTCTACAAAGCAGTACCCAACTTTAGTAAGAATACAAGCAAACTTATTCTGAGTACCACCATACCCATTAGTAGTAGAAATAACCTCCTCAGGTGGAATCTCAAACAACTGTGCAGACTTGAAGAATACGTTCTCCTGGTCAGCATCAAGCTTAATGTCTGTCCTAGTTTTAAACAGTGACCTCGTTGTATGTATAATCAGATCTTTATTGTCTACACCTTGTAAATTGATTATAGGCCCCTTATTCTTAGGTATAACGTACCTATTACCAGCTGGAAATGTCCTCCATGAGAACTCCTTAGATTCCTCATTCTGTACTGGTGACCATATAATAGTATTAGGAAACTCAGTGGCCTCATTTAAATCAAGACTCCACAGTATTCCTACTAAGTACTCATTCAAACTGTTAAAATCACTATTATACTGTACATCGTTAATAGGGTCATTAGCACTAATCAATGATTGATATTCAGCCTCAAATGTATCTGCAAACCTGTTAAACAACGTTCTTGGATCAGTTTTACCATAATAAAATGTACCAATCTGCCCAGCAAGTTGATGTCTATAATTGAAATTACGTTTCGAGTATCCTATGTATCCTCTCCATATTCTAACCCCTTGTAATAATGGTGCACCAAGTGTACCATCTGGGTTAGAGTTTAAAGGACTTATAGTTAGGAAACTCATATAACAGAGAAACGTATCACCACCATAAATATTATTCATAGCTGTACTAAATGGGGATGCATAGCCTTCTAGAGGTATGAGGTCCTGTTCAAACACAGAGACGTGTACATTAGTTAACAGTCTGAAGAACTGAGTATACATTGTATCCTCTCCCACATTTGGGTCCACTGTGCCATTCTCAGCTCTAAACGTAGCAGCATCTGCTGAAGTTGTACTAGAATTGGTTAGTAGTCTAATAGGAGTAATATGGTCAAAACTAGTTCCAGGCGACTCTATGTCAGCCACAAAAGCTCCTTCAGTATACAATGATTTAAACCTACCGTTCTGAGAATTCTGTGGTAAGTATGTGAAGTTGTTTAACTTCTTCTTAGCTGCTATATTCTCCCTAGTTGTATGCGTAGGTACAGTATAGTCTATAACAGCTGTAGAGGACTGACCACGATTCTCACCTGATATAGTCATAGTAGCCCCAGCAGACCTAAAACCTGTCCACTGTGGGTTAATATTCTGCCTACGCAACGTGTAATGGAACCTTGCATACGTAGGTGGTGGTGTATCTTTAGCGTAAAGGTAGTCTAATGAGTGTATTCTTATTGAATCCTTCTGTAGTGTTGGATATCCTTGAAACCCTGATCCTTGTGCTTCCAGTATCCAATTACCAGAAGTTGACCATCTTATATTTGAGTCACTGTCAGTACTAGCTGGAAATTGTAATAAATCACTACCAGTAACTAAAGAATTGTTTACAGTCTTCTTAGCGTATGCAATCTTCCACCTCTTTATCTTAGCTTGAATATCAGGAGGTATAATAACATTAGAAACGTTAATACCCAACCTTGGTAAGTGTGTAATACCTACAGCCTGGTTACCACTGTAATATCTTCCAACTAAGTCATTAACAGTTGGAAACTTGTGATGCTGTATTCTCATACCTCTCAGGTCCTTACCGGGAGCCGTGAAAGCAGGATCATTAGGATAGAATTCATTCTCATTTCTCCAGAAACTCATATTAGTCGATGCTCCAAGACCACCAAGGTCATTAGTATCATCAACCTGGAATCGTATATAGTTGAGTCCACCAGATGAAATAGGTACCAAATCAAATGCTACAGGATGTCTACCTGGAATATGATAAAAAGCCCATCCACCGTTATTCATCTCCACAGCTAAGTAAAACGCATAGACTTCTCCAGGCATGAAACTTGGTGGTAAGTTATCCTTATGGTTACCCGTATTAGATATTACCTGTACTAAATCCTGTGTATAATTTATATTCGCTCCACAGGCTACTTGTTGTAACTCTGGTATTCTCTCTGAAGATAAGTTACCTAAGAAGAGTTGACCACTTACCTGTGTTATAGCTCTAGCTGTAGTATAATTAGTGTTACCAGTTAATACTTCATCAAGTGTTAAGTCTACAGAAGTCTCAGCACCAGTTAAAGTAGCTGTAACGGTGGATGCTGTACTAACCTTTGATACCCTTGTAGCTGTTGTTATACTGTCTGATACTCTAACATAACCTATTACTAAGAAGTCGTATCTAGTATCAGACCCAGTAAAGGTTACAGTAATAGATTTATTACTTGTAACAGTTCCCTCAGCTCCATCATTGTTGTTGAATGCCACACTCTTAGAATCATCATTAATGTAAAATACGTGGTCATGGACATACCAATTAGTTTCAGATCCATCAGTATTCTCATATTTAGTAATTAAAGTGTAAGCTCCTACTCTAAGTGATCCACCTTGGTCATTTATAGACGATGTATCTATTGAAGGGTTAGTCACATCTCTAAACGTATTTAAGTCCTGCACATTACTCACAGGTTGGTCTATATTCATACTTCTAGGACTGTTCCTACCATCCAACCAAGTAACAGATGTTTCACCATTAACGTCAACCCTGTACTCCCCCTTTATAGGGTTCACACGCCTAAAATTGAGTTCCGGTGTATTATACAGTGGAGTATAGTCAATCGTAGCACCATTTCTAAGTGCATAACCAATCTCACAATCTATATCATTTGTGGAGAATACAACAAATCCTGTGCTTGTAGGTATAATACCGATAACATCATAAGGAGCGAGAAGACCGGCATTAATAAACCCGTCTTCATTCTCCTTAGCTCCAGCTACGTTACTGTCAATAATATTTTTAGCATAACGATATGTACCTTGTGGTTGATCAACCTCAGCTGAGTCCATGTACATACCTTTTAAGTACTTAGTCATCTATTTTCCCTATTAAATATCCTATTACCCCTGCCCCTGGTAACACCAATAAAAGCGTTTTAAGCTTATTACTCTTTATCTCCTGTATCTCTCTATCCTTAATCTCAATCTCCTTTGTATGGCTAACAGAATCAGCCTGGTAAGACTTTACCTTCTTCTCATAGGATAGGATAGACACTGTTGATAGGCTATCCCTGTGATCCTGTGTTTTAATAATCGAATCCTGTTTAACAGTCTTAACACGTAAATAGTCTAAGTCTGCTAAGTCGATAACTACTGTATCTAGGATAGGTAAAGGAACTGATACGTATTTAACATCCTTCTTAGTCTGTGCAGAACTATTAAGGCTTAAAATTATAGCGATTAAAAAGATAAGTAAGTTTCTCATCCGTAGTCATCTGTTTAAGTTCTTTCTTCAGTTTCTCAACTCTAACTCCATCTTCCTTTATTGAAGACTTTAAATCGTGGATAACTACAGAGTCGAGTGCTCTGAGATACAGAGAAGCATCAATTACCTGAGTCAAACTATCCCTTTCAAGTGATCTTGCTATCCTTTCCTCATTTAATAACGTCTCATAAGTATTATCAGGTTTAGGAGTAGGTTTAACTAACCACCCTACTACACCTCCTATGAGTAGTACTATCAGGAATAATAATCCAAATGTTTTACCTAGGTTTATTTCCATCATCTAATTTATTTTTATCTACGGTCATATGACCAGCTATTTTAGTAATTATACCGGCTAACAGGACTGCTAACTTAAGTTCATAAGGTATTCCCCATTCAGCAGGTAATAGACTTAAGTAGTCTAAACAGGAGGCTAAGCCTGCACAGAATAATAAGAAATAAGATACCCAGGTCTTGAGTATCTTTCCAAATCTAGTTTCTTCGGCTAGAATCCTGTCCTTTAGTTTCATGGTATAAAGAATTGATCTGCATAACCAGTTGGTGGTAGCAGTCTAATATTAGTGTTAAAGTTACTTACCATCCTATCAAACGATGGTAATGAGATCTCATTTCTAGCTCTCGATATGTGTTTATCGTATAATTCGTCAGCCATCTTATAAGTGAAAACCTTATGTTCATAGCCTGCACCTATTAAACGTTTGATAACGTGAAACTCTAATGCAGTTCTAAAGTTTTCATTATCAGGAATCAGTGGGTATCCTTCTTTATCTGTAGGTAAGGATAGGTAAGTAAGCTTAACAAATCCTTCACAGAAACTAGTCTGTATACTGTTTCCGACTATTTTATAGAATCTGCGTGCACTCCTGTAATCAGACATTACCAGGTCTTCACCGAAAATAGGAGGTGAATGAGGATTAGGAGTGTTCACTGGTAAACCAGTAGCCGTACCATGATGCCATGGGCTAGTCTCAAATACTGAAGGTCTACCATCATTAAATTGATACCTAATATCCTGTGGAACACCTGTATGGTTTGATTCAGGAATACGGAATCCACGATCATCTTCTAATGCGAGGATATTAACAAAACCACATGGTAAAGATACACAGTAATTCCTAACTAACAGTTCACCAGGTGAGTCGCATTCACCAGTAGTAGCTGTTATAAGGTTATTAGTCAAATAATTATAGCCTATACCTTCTGCTATCCATTCAAGGACATCATCAATATAAGAAGCTGGTAACTTATTACCAGTTCCACGTATTACATTGGCTACAACCTGTTTAGCTGATACAAATCTGAAATTCATTATACTGTCTTATTAATATCTTTATATTCTGGGATAGCATCAAAACAGGGACACATCTTTATCCATTCATGAGGTTCAACAATACCATCACCATCCTTATCAGGTGATAAGTCTCTATGACCTATAATCCTTACATTCTTCACATCTCCACCAGCTTCCTTAATCTTCTTAAGGGTATCTAGGATAGTGAAGATAAGTTCCTCCTTCTGTTTATCTGTTCTAGTATCAGCAGCTTTACCCTTAGGATTCAATCCACCTTCATAACAGATTCCAACAGAGTTAGTATTATGACCAGCTCCAGCATGTGCTCCTACTACATTCAATGGTCTACCTTGATGCTTTGTACCATCTTTCCTAATGTAAATATGATAACCACATGTAGTAAACCCTCTCAGTCTGTGATCCCTTGTAAGCTGTTCAAATGTGTAATTAGAGTCAGACTTAGTAGCTGAACAATGAATTACAATCGTATTAATATTTTTTAGTTGTTGAGTTGCCATCAATCAAAGTTTTTAACTCTCTCATATACTACATGAAGATTAGGATTCAACCTATTCATCAGTGTTAGCTTTCCTTTGTTTCCAAGCTTGTTAAGGGACATATCCCCAGCCTTCTTACTACTATTAGAAGTAGGCATAAACTTATAAACAGTCTGATTACGTATCCTACATATTCTACGTTTACTCCATGCCCATCTTAGATACCATGGATCAGTAAAGAATACTAACCAGTCTTCACCTTCAGGATGATCTGGACCTTTTGGCACTTTTCCCTCAGCAATCAATTCTGCTTTCCTCTTCTTAGATTCTCCCCAATCAGGCTCAGGCTTCAATAGAGCCTTGTAGGAACGCTTTATCTTTTTAATGAGTAACAACCCTAACCCTTGTCCAAAGTTGAATACGGAACCTAATATGACTGATTCTGATACAAACTTATTATGTCTAGCCAGAACTTCCTTAAACATCCAGTATGGAATCTTGCTTTTAGGATATTTCCTCTTGTAAAACGAGTACATATCCTTAGCAGTGAGAGTCCTTGGTTTCTCTATCCTCTTCTTAGATTCCATTGGTTGTAACTGTTACTTTAAGATTACCCCAATTAGGCGTATTACTATTCAATATCTGAGCTGCCAGCTTATGTCTAAGTTCATTAAAATAAGCACGATTAAACTTCTTAAACTGCTTATGTGAAGACTTAGCAGACTGTACCTCACTTCTCTCTATCCTATGTTTAGTTAATTGGTCTAAAATCATTTTACCTCGTATTTAGTGGCTCCAAAATCACTTGCTAATGTTCTAATTATATCATTAGGAATCGGTCTCATCGGCTTCAGAACTCTCTTAGATCCATCAGCCATTAAAAATATTATAGTCATTGTTTGTTTTCGTCCATAGTTACTTCTCCAATTTCTTGGAAGAAGGTTCTCATTTCATTCTTAAGTAAATCTTGCATCATTGTGTTGATAATGTCATCAGGGATATCATATTGATCATCGTCTGTATAACATGGTACATCATCACATTTGAAATCGTTTAACTGTCTCTGATCAGGCCATATACCTCTAATGTTTACATAGTCAAGATCTGGCTCGTTGTAAATATACACGTAGCCATTAACATAGAAGTATCTGGGTCTTGCTGCAGTATACTTACTATACTTAGCCAGCCAGTAAACCTGTTCAGGAGACGCGTAACTGTATCCATCAAGTTTGTCTGGGTCTCCCACATAGTCAAATAATGTTAAGGATGTGCGTAGAGGGACAGGAATTTTCTTCACTGTCCTTAATACTGTACAATCTACGTTAACAGGACATTCAGCCCTATCAACTCTTTCAAGCTCTACACTTATATCCTTTAAATAGTATTTACGTTGCTCAGGATGAGCGTCTATAACCTTCTGAAACCAGTCAGCCCTCTTGTAGTTGATAATAACCTTTAACTCCTCTTGTAAAGGTACATTAAAGGGTTGTCCTACTCTATCAGACAACATTTGAACTAATTGATTCAGTGATACTTTCATTAATCAGGATCGGTTATAGGACGTTTAGCCTGTGACAATTTCTTTACTTTCTCCTTCTCAGGAAGGGTTAACACTAAGTTTTCTCCTTCAAGTTCTACTTTGGTAGGAGTCTCAGTGAGACCATTCATATCGTAGATAAGCTCCAAAGCTGTAGCTTCTCTATTTACTACTTCCTGGAATATTCTTTGCATCTCTTGCTTCTGCTTCTGTATGTTATTCAACAGCTCTAATTGTTTCTCTGTTAGTTTGATCTTCATATTAATTTACTTTTACCGTGTAATTTACTTCAGTTGCTGATACTTTCACAATAAACAATCTATTAACTGCTGCAGCTGTATTGTCCACTGCTGTCGATCCTATGTTGACCCAATTAGAGGGAAGGTTAATAGCTGAACCATTAGCAGTTATTTTAAGCCTATCACAGCCTCCTATCTGACCATTAGAGCCATTTACGATAGTGAGTACACCTGTTTGAACATAATCATTCCAGAATGTCCCAGCAGGGTTAGAAAGGTCTACTGTTCCAGTGAATGCCACATCTCTGGTTACCAAGTTATAGTATGGCATCTTTACTGGAAATCCGTTAAATTCTGTTACAACTAAGCCCTGATTTTCCTGTCTTGATGTAACTATTGGTAATCCTTGTGTCATCTTCTTATTCTTTACAAATATAAATTATTTTATCCATTTCCAATTATCTTATCGATAACAATACGTTTACCACTGGCTGTGCTCACATAGATTGTTATCAAATTACCAGTGCTTTCCACTGTTACAAATCCGTTCTCCACAACTGGTATAGGAGCCTTTACAGACTGTTTAGCACCCTTATCTGTCACTGGACCATACGCAGGGCTGTCAACTAATGGAACGTAATTAACGTCTAATTTAAGGGTTACAGGGTCACCCACTAACTTAATGTTACCAGTGTCCACAATAGTACCACTGCCTCCACCTTTATTTAGGATAGCATAACCAGTTTTAACATTGATTATATTGTCCTTAACTTCTACAGGTGAGAAGTATTGGATACCATACCTTGTTACATTTATTAACGTATTATTGTATATGTAATCAGGTTTACCATTAGGTATATACTGAGCAGTCATTATACCTCCACCGTCTGTAGTAGATCCTGTGTTAATTATAACATTATTACGTATTACAGATCCACCAGGGCCCTGTGTAATAATGGCAAAGTTTGAACCAGTTTCAATGTAGTTATCATAGATTTCAGCTACAGTTCCAGGGTTAGCCTGTAAACCAGAGCCTTGTCCATACTCCTTAGTCATCCCCACATTTTTAAGCTTGTTATTGTATATCTTTGCACCAGTAGGACATCCTCCTATCTGACAGGCATCTCTTCCAATGTTCTCAAATGTGTTATTGTAGACTTTTGCACCAACTACCTCATGTTCTTTAACTTTAATAGGTACCCCATTACAAGTCCTATCTAACTGAGTATGCCAGTGAGACTCTCCAATGTAGATACCTTCACCAGTCATAATATTCTTAAATGTACAATCATGTACAATAGGGTTATAAAGTACAAAGTTACCCCTCCAAGTATTAGAGTTACATGTAGGATCAGTCTTCATATTTACAGCTGAGTAGCCTATATCATGGAAGTAAATGTGATCCACTTCACAGTCTGTAGAACGGTCTCTAAAGTCTACACCTTGACCACCACCTGTAACATCTATCTTGCTATCCTCACCTCCAGTAAACCTAACATGAGAACAGTTGTAAAAGATAACCACTCTACCACCAGGGTTAATTCCTCTAATTGTGGTAGTTCCTGCTGTAGTAACCGTAATCGGATTACCAGGAGCACCCTTTAAATCGTGAAACTCAATCTCATTTCTGGTACCATGAGCTAGTAGAATTCTATCTCCAGCTTTGTACTTCGCCCCTGCAATGTTCCAATCTTGTGATGCTAATATATAATCCATTATAATAGTTTTAAGTTATTGTATAAATCTTCACCAACATTCATATGCCCAAAGGTAGTAAAATGTACTTGATCAGCCTGCCTAGGGAACCTAACTGTGCTATCAGTATCAAGCAGGTTGAGATTAGGATCTGCTGCATCTACTGCCACCTTCGCAGCCCTTACAGTCGATGCAAAAGGATAGGAAGGATTAGGTAAACTATTGTGAATCTTTCCAGACGCAATCTTAGTTATACCATATAAGTTCCTTAAAGCTGTAAATAGTGCTGGCTCATTAGTCTGATAAGCATTAGCCCAGTTCACATCTGTAGCATCAGCTTCACCCTGAAACCAAGTCATACCCACCTTTTCAATATTTGTTCTTTGTTCAATGTTTAATACTATGTTTGACTGATTAACATACTTAGTAGTCTCCGCATAATGAGCACCAGGTGTAACTGGATCATAGTCTACTGCAAGTGATCTACCACCCCTAGGATAGCTATTAATGTAAATAAGATCACTAGGATGATCCATAGCAGCTAAATAACCAAGCTTGTTTATGAGGCCTATAGCCGTATTCAAAGGCATATTACCAGCATCAAGCTGTCTCCAGTTTCTAAAGTTGAAGTCCCATATATAACATCTTGGAACAGGAATCTGCAGTTCAGGAGGTAATTCTGAGAATATACCTGTTCCCATAGCATTACTCTGTCCTTCATTATAGAATCTCCATATCTTAGTATTATCAGTTACAAGCGTAGAGAAACCGTTAGCAGGGTTAGATATAAGAGCAATGTTAGCAGGGCTAAGAGCCTCTCTATATATCCTCATCTTACGAACTGTACCAACGAAAGGAACTGTACCAGTAGACGCAGTTCTAAAGAATCTACGAGTATTAGAAGAAGTCCAATCAATAGCTGTACTAGTTGAGAATGTAACAGTATTTCCAGCTTTTACACCATCTATATACAGATCAGCACTTACACCAGACAGTATTCTAAATACTACCACATGCCAGTTATTATCATATGGAAAAGGTACTCCAAAGTCCAACGACTGTGATACGTACACCATACCCATATTTATGTTAGCTCCACTCTTTTCCAACTGCAATATCATCTGTGGAGCTGATACAGCATGAAACAGTCTTTGTTCAGCATTCTGTCTAGCTGTAGCCTTTATAATGAATGCCATCGTTATATTACCTGTAACAGCTGATGTAGCTGGCATAGTCATACCAAGGTTACCTCCCACAGCTAATTCACCGTTGGAAGGTATACCAAATGCTAAATCAGGTGTTAACACAGTACTAGCACGATAACCAGTCCAACTGTTTATATCTGTGTTATTGTCCTTAACGTTAAACCCTCTGTTAGCTACCCATTCCTCGAATAGGTTAGTTGTATAGTCTGGTAAAGACGATGGAGTACCTGTTCCCCCACCACCTGTGAAAAATGAAATCATATCTATTGTTTATGTTATACTTGTATCGCTAAAAAGTCGTAAAAAGCTCCATTCACTTTAAATCTTATTAAGTGGGTGTTAGGTACTGCAGCATCAGCTACTGGAGTTATTTTAAAATCTACATACCCAGTTCTAGGGTTTAGAATAACATCACCATCTACACCCGAACCAGACACTCTACGTTGTCCAGATTGAACTGTTACATTACCTCCATTACCGTTACCTGAGATACTATAAGCAGCATTAGCCTCCAGGATAACATCTTGACCGTTTAGTGTCGTAGCATTACCAGGAGAAGACAGTAAATCTACTGGTATAGTAGTATCAGTTGATTCACCTATTGCTATATTATTAAATCCTAACAACAGTCTACCAAAACCTGTAGCTCCTGCACCAGGGATAAGACGAATCTCCCCACCTTGATTAGTTGAGCTTGATCCAGACTGTATAAAGATACTACCTCCATCTCCAGCTGTATTAACATCTCCTAGGATAGTTAAAGTAGCTACAGTAGGTGATACTCTTCTAATCCAGCTTGCTCCTCTATCTATCTCTATATAATCTGTAGCAGAACCAATCTTCACATTCGAGTCAAGGATAGTATTACCAACTACGTGCATAGTTGCAGTAGGAGCACCTGTTCCAAAGCCGTTTAATGCTCCAGTAGGTCTTACAAGCAATCCATAATGAGCCGCACCATTTACACTGGTTATAGTAGGATTATAATCTATACCATAAATAGCTCCACTAGCCGTACCAGTCTGGTTAATAGTAGGATCTAATGATAAGCTAGTTACAGTGTTACTACCAGAAGTAGGATTCCATGTATATCTTAAACCAAGGTGTCTAGCATTATTACTAGCCCCATTCCAGCTAACTGTAGAATACAAAGCATAATTCAAGTTAGTACTGCTTACAGTCGATACAGCCCCCATCGCTCCACCAGCTGCTGTAAATACTCCAAGGTCATTAATTCTTCCAAGTTTAATATTTGAACTATTTCCAAAGGATATGGAAGAAGAGTTGTTCAGTCTTAACAGACCTGCTCCACCTGCTAAGAATAGGAACACGTCATCACCTGCTGCCGAAGTACTGGCTCTAATTGAACCAGAGTCAAACAGTTGAAATAAGTTTGTTCCACCTGAACTCTGTGCTCTAATTACCTCAGATGTTATGCTGAGGAATCCGTTAGTAGTGAAAGTAGGTTTGAACAGGTAACTAATCAAAGTCTGACTATTCGCACCAGCACTTACAGATCCATTAAACTGAGCATTATAGACTTCACCACTTGCAGTAGCATGACCAGTGACTGTCGAGTTAAGCACAATTGCATAGTCTGTAGAGTTAGCTGAAGTATAAGCAGATCCTATCGTTACTCTACCATTGCTGGCAAAAGTAGCTCTAGTCACATTATTAGATATCACATTAACATCTTGTGCAGACGTACTACCAATATTACCAGCACCAACCAGTGAATTACCGCCTACCAACCATATAGTAGTTGGATCTACATGAGAAGCTGTCACCTTGCCCCATGATGGAGCAGTTGCCACACCTCCACTGATAAGAACATTACCAGTAGCAACACCAGCAAGCCTTGACCACGTGTTTGTAGCTGAACCATACAAGAGATCACCAGTAGTGACAGCGTTCTGTCCTGTACCCCCATAAATCGCTTCTATTACAGTTGCATGCCATGTACCAGTTGTAACCGTACCTAATGTAGTGATCGTAACCTGACCGGCGTAAAGGGTTGATATGTTGAATACAGGGTCTGTAGCTGTTCCTGATATAGTTATTCTGTTAGTTGTGCCCGTTACTGATATTATCTTTGCATCCGTGTAAGTAGTGCTTATGGATGTACCATTCCACACACCTGTACCAATGGTTCCAAGTGTTGTTATACTTGCCTGCCCTACATAAGTGGCAGCAATGTCAACTACTGTAGCACCAGTCGTAGGGCTCACAGTTATTCTATTAGTTGTACCACTTACTGAAGATACAGCTCCACCACCTCCAGCAACATCCCACACATAATCAGTTCCATCATATTTAAGATAAGTATTAGAAGCTGGAGCAGCTGCGGGAAGTGTAATAGTGTAATCAGCTGGCATAACTCCTGAGGCTCTAATAGCTACGTAGTTTGTACTACCAGTTTCATGTAATCTAAGTGCAGCTTGGTTAAGTATGTCAATCTGTCCAGAGGATAGTGAAGCAACTCCGGTAACATTGTTACTGTCATCAACAATTATAGCAGAGTTCTGAATTGAATCAGCTCCTATACCGTTCCAACGTACAAGAGCATTGTCAGTTGAAGGAGCTACCCCTGATACGTTTCCAGGAGGAGTCTCTGGTTGCCACTGTGGACTAACTCCAACCATTTTCAATACGTATCCTGATATACCTGGAGCTAACTGTACAGCTACTCCACCAGCATCTCCTACGTATATTGCACCATAACTAAGTGAATTACTTAATTTAGTGTTAAGCTGTGTCTGAATATTACCACTAGCTCCAAGTAGATAATTAATCTGAGTAGAGGTAACAGTAGCTCCATCTAAAATGTTTATCTCAGCTGCAGTAGCTGTAAGATCTGTTATTCTTGATACGTTTAACGTTTCCCATGTAGTATTATAATCAGTTCCATCTATTTTTCTTAAATACTGATCAGTAGTTCCACCAGGAGGTATACCATTCGATATACCATTCTGCCATGAAGCCGTAAAACCATCAGATGTTAACACCGTTCCACTTGAACCTATACCTAGATTTATCCATTCTCCACCAATATATTGAATCAAGTCACCCTCAGCTGGACCAATAGCTCCACTGAAGTTAAGCTTGTTAGCTAATAACATGGTAAGAGACGAAGAAATATCCAAATATCCTAAGACTGTAGAAGTTGTACTACTAGCAGTAGGTAAACCATTGGCATCAGATATTATAACCATTGAAGGAGTTATAGCAGCATTATCTGACATAACCCCTGAAGCATTGTTAACTACTACTCTATACGGAGTACCACTTGCAAACTTAGTTCTAGCTATAGCAGCTGCACTATTTATATCACTGTTAATGATACCATTAGTCAAGGTAAGTTTAGAATATTGTATACCTGCTAGGTTGGCTACATGTTGGTCAAAGATTACACCATTATTAAAGCTTACCTCCCCTGTGTTTTGTATGTTAACTACTCCAGACACTGATCTAGGTGTAGCAATATTAGAAGCATTACCTATTAGTATCTGACTATCTGGTAATGAATTACTAATATAACTAGAAGTATCTACAGGTGGTATCTTACCAACCTCAGTTGTGGTATCATCCCTAGTTAACACAGGATCACCTGATCCATCACTTAAAGATGCTTTAATATTTAAACCACCCCTTATATTTAATCTCTTATTAGCCATTATATTTCATAAGTTATCCACATTACACCTCTCTGACCTACAGCTGAGAAGTCTGATAATGTGTATCTTCCACCTGTAGTTCTTAGTAGGCTTACGCTAGTAGCACTGTAATTAGTTATACACCCATCTACTGCTCCCGTTGACTGTGCTCCATCTATCGGTCTAAACAGAGTCTGAGGATCGTTCCATATCATTACTGAGATGTCTAGTATCTTATCAGCTGAAGCTATCCCCAACGAAGCAATATTAACACTTAGAGTGGGATCAGTAACCATGTTCCAGCCTGGAATGTTTACCTTAGCAGTCCTAGTCTGTACACCACTAGTGTTCCTAATATATCTTGGATCATAAGTAGGATAACCACTAGTCCATACAACATTAGGATTAGGATAGGTACCACTAAGTTGACCACCTGCAGGACCTGATGGAGGTCCACCAACTACTAACTGTTCAAATGTTACTACTTCTCCAGGTGCTGCTGCAGGTGCAACATTTGTTATCTTGAAACCACCTGCATTAAGGTTACCAGTGGGAGTAGATATTACACCTACGTTACTACTTACTACTATCCTATTTGCAGTTAACAAAGCCATTTTAGAAAAGCTAATTGCTGCTGCACTATCAATATGTGAATCGTTTATTACACCAGGATTAATAGTAGTTACACCAGTAGAGTTAAGAGCGATATCTCCCACTACAGTTCTAGCCTGTGCTAAGTTAAAACTATTACCTATATAAATCTGTCCAAGTGGTAATACGTCTGATATAGGTCCAGCACCGTTACCATTGTTAGGAATATAATATCTTGATCCTACTACAGTCCAGTTGTTATTGTTTACAACTGCTGTAAGCATAACATTTCCACCTGAGAATAGGATATCAAACTCAAGTCCACTAGTGTCCCCACCTGTATCACTATCTGAATTATCAAATAGATCATAAAGGCTTCCATCAGCATTCCAGTGGCCTATAATTGAACCAGCTCTAACACCTCCAGACGATGTATTAGAGGCCATATAATCCCACCTGGCAGCCCTTGAATCAGTTATAGGGAAGAGGTCTACAGTAGTAGGAACACTGCTAAAAGTAACCTGGAAATCAGTTGCAAGCCCTGTATCACCCTTATCTCCCTTATCCCCTTTATCTCCTTTATCGCCCTTAAGACCAAACAGAATATCAGGAGGATCAACATAGGTTAACGGTACAGCAACTGGAAACTGATTAAGGTCACATAGGATAATGAGACACTCTAGGATATAATTAGTCTCAGTTATATCACTATCCTCAACCAACTTTGGTAACTGTGTGTACGCATCCAGGTATCCAAGGATAGTATCAGCCTTCAACCATTCTGAGTCAAGGGCTTTACCTACTTTCTTAGTTTCAACTAATTTATCTACTAAATTGGAAAAATATACCTGTGATTGATATATAATACTATCAGCTCTTACGTCTATCATATTATCTCTTTATGCACCCACAATCACTGCAATATTTTTCAGCCAACCTGGCATTCTTTTCACCTTGTATAAACTTGCCTTGTACTTCATCAAATGTAAGATTATAGAACAACGTTCTAATCTTAATTAAAGTCTTATATGCTGGACTATCACATCCACAGTCACCACTTGCACAGTTTTCCTTAGCATACTTAGACGATAACTTCAGGTAACATATAGCAGTCTCATAGGACAGTATCTTGTTAATTACCTGATAAACAAGATTACCTGGTGCCTGTTCTGTACCAAGATCATCTATTAATCCAGTGGGATCATCTATTTCAATAAAGTAAACTGGATCAGTAACAAGATTACCTGCAGAAGGTGTAACATTAATATACTGATAAAAAGCATTCTCAGTAGGACTCCATACAACGTCATAACGATTGTAAGTAGTACCTATTAACCAGTTATTAACTATTACAAATCTATACTGATACCAACCATCCACATCATTATCCGTTACAAAAGAGGTAACTACTTCAGGATCAAACGAGTCAACTATTAAAACTGATGACTCTTGATTACTATCCATCTTATAAGCTGTTAAATACAGTGCTACCTGATTCCTATTGGGATTAGGGGAACCATACACAGTCTGATCTGTCCAAGTAGTTTCAGTTCCATCAGCTGTGACAGCTGTTCTAACTAAATTAGCAGTTAATGCCATATCTATCTATCCTTTTAAAAAATAAACCCTTGTGGTAGGTTTTGACTACTACAAGGGCTGATTATATGTTAAAAATTATCTATTACAGTCCGAAGATCGTCTGAAGCTCGTTACCAGGAGTTGTACCACCAGTAGGAGTTGCAATGTAGATTCTCTCAATCTGTTTCTGCTCATAAATAGGCAGAGCAGCAGAAGGGAATACTACTGGAGCGAAGTCCAGGAAGAACAAGTCGTATGTCAGCGATACGTTGGAGAACAGAGTAGGAATACCGTAGTCTGCCTTGAATGGAGCGTTGATCGGAGATCCAATTCCATCGAAGAATAGTGCTTCTTCCTCAGCAGCTCTAACACTAGTACCAGAACCAGAACCAAGTTTCCAAGGTGTAATAGTGGTTACAGGAGCATTAATGAGGCTATAGTTACCACGTGCTACAAAGTGAGAATCAAAATCAACTGACGTCAATCTAACACCTAACAAAGTCGTACCAGAAGTGTAAGCAATTGCAGCAGCATTAGCACCTGCACCGATAACTTCAGTAGCACCTTGATAAGGACGATCCAATTGGAAAGTGTTAGCATCAATTACAGTCTGAATCTTGTAAACTACATCTCTCAGTTCTAACAGTGTACCAGCAGGTTGAGCGTGGGCTGTAGAAGTAACAGTGGTAGACTGATTAGTAACAGTAGCACCGTTGGTCAAGTTAGTCTTAACACCGTTAGACAGAATCTCACCGATCACAAATCTATCAGGGTAAACTCTTTCATAATCGAAGTCACCATTCAACCCAGATAAAATAGTAGCCAGTACTGTATATTCATCAGCAGTAGAGCTAGTCACAGTAGCATAACCTTCCTGAATAGGGAATGGTTGGTTACCAGGAGTAGTCTCAGATGCAGAGATTCCAAACGTCAACGTATTAGTCATACTTGCACCTGTGAAATCTAATCCAATATCACCAGCTGTACCATTATAACCTATTGTAACAACTTTCTTAGCTGGAGCATCATAAGCAGTTCTCAGCTTACGCTTCAACCAATCCCAGTTGATAAGGGGAGTTTTATTAATTAAACCATCACGCTTTTGAGCAATGAAGAAATTGAGACCAGCAGTTAAAGCAGTAGTACGTACTGCGCCAGTATCAAGGAACACACCAAGCTCACCTTCAGGAGAGTTATTCACGAAGGCAGTGTAAGTTGTGTCATCTGTGTATTCGATCGCTGGGCTTACGAATACCTTCTGGTTCACACCAGATAGATTTTTACTATACTTTGACATTATTTATTAGTTTGTTCTTAATTGAGTATCTTGTACTGTCTGTTGATATCCTTGATCTTTAGTATCCAGCCTCAGTATTTCTGCTGCTAAGTCTACTATTTTAGAGTGGGTAGTCTCAGACAATTCACATGTTTGATTTAAAGGTAGACTAATAACCTTAGGCTTCCTAATGTAATCTAGGTACAAACGAGTTATTATGAAGCTAGGGTCACCATAAGTTATAAAGTAGTCCAAAGTTTGATCAGCAGATATCTCAGTGAGTCTAGTAGCATAGAACTGATTCTCCTTCAAGGCTGAGTACAGTAAGTTAGGTTCACTAATCTTTACTGGTCTAATATTAACAGTTTTACTAGTTAAGTTAGCTATCTCACCTCTATTAGATATCGTATAATCATTCTTCGTATTAGCAGTCTGTGAAGTAGTTAAATTAGTACCAGTTATACTAACTATTCCCATATTAACAGTACTTACAAATATGAATGAGTTCCTATAGTATTTATCTCTATATCTCTCCCAATACGCCTTCACCTGTTGATGAGGATAGAAAAACTCTCTGATATCATTGATTACAGTGTAACCACTGCTTTTACTGTTAAATCCTGCTATAATAGGTGAAGGCGCTGTGTACAGTGTACCAAGTGTTGAAGATGTAACCTGTACATTCTGATAGAATGGTGGATTAGGATTAGCATCTGGAAACCTTAAAACAGCTACATACTCTGAGTATATCATAGTAGGCAAACTTGGAGCTGTAGAACAGTTTAAAGGGTCATTAACTGTTTCCACACGAGCATTGATAGTCCAATATAAATCTGGTGGAAGAATAGAATAATAATTCCCCAGATGATCCTCAAGCATTGGATCATTAACAGTGGGAATTATTACTTCAATAGTCTTATTCTTCTTTATTACTGCTGAAACTTGACTCAGTTTCAACTGTGTATCTGTGAAATTCTTCTCAACGGCTCCCTCTAGTAGACGATACATAGCCTTATTAAGGGCCATGTCTATCTCCTGTGGAAAAAACTTATCCTTCTTGTAACTGGCTACCTCTTGTAACCTTTGGTTTACGCTTAGATGGAGTTCCTGTACGGTCATATCCTATAATCTGTTGTTCTGTTATTAGGTAGTATACGTCCCCATCAAGTGTAACTGTATGAGGAAGGATACCATCCATTATCACTATCCTATCCCCAGGTTTAATAGTTGAACAATCTTGTCCAACTTTAATTACTGTAAATGACTTCTCTTTCTGAGCTATCTCAGGTATGTAAATACCACCATTAGACTTGGTAATGTCCTCCGAAGAGAACAGTACCTGCCTAAAAGTAGGTAAAAAATTGCTTAGTTTCATAGTTTGGTTAGTTGTTATTCCGCTTTGGTATTCTCTGGCTTAGCGTTAGGTATGTCAAACACACCTTTTCTAATCTTCAAGTGATATTGTGCTTTAAACTGGTTCAACATCTTAGAATGTTTAGGGTTGGTAAGGTAGACAACAGCTTCTTGCATATTTTCTCCTATTCTTTCCCCATTCTCTCTGATCATAATAGTTGTACCAATTCTTTCCAGAT
>JACCDR011031988.1_pt1 | contig 23309 bp, 20 predicted proteins | sample 7446431 | NCBI WGS metagenome assembly JACCDR01 (sample SAMN15323443, study PRJNA562643) | freshwater metagenome | isolation source: river surface water | place: USA:Blue River Watershed | collected 2017-08-17 | reverse complement strand
ATATTGTGAAAGCATATTTACGTCGTTTATACGACCAAACGTGGCACGTCCCACATGGTCAGACCATACTCACTGTTATTAAAAATTTTTCTTTGACTGAAAAAGTAGTTTTTTTCGTGTGTGTTGTGCTGTTTGTATCCAGTAGTATGACACTACTGTATCGAGTCAGTCGGGCTTTTATGATCGAAGTACCGGACTACGGAGGTAGTTTTACTGAAGGTATTGTTGGTTTACCGCGATTTGTAAACCCTCTGCTGGCCACCTCAGACATTGATAAAGATTTGACCAGTCTCATCTACTCTGGATTAGTAAAAGTACAAGCAGACGGTACGATCGTACCAGACTTGGCCGAAAGCTATACCATCTCTCCTGATGGGTTAGTATATACCGTAGTGTTGCGAGAAGACGCCATGTTCCATGACGGTGTTTCAGTTAGTGCGGATGATGTGTTGTTCACCATAGAAAAAAGTCAGGATGATATTTTAAAAAGCCCTCGCAAAGCAAACTTTACCGGAGTGCGTGTCGAAAAACAAAACGAACGAACCATCACCTTTACCTTGGCCGAAGCCTATTCCCCTTTTATCTACAATCTCACTCTTGGTATTTTACCAAAACACATTTGGAGCAACGCTACTTCAGAAGAGTTTCCTTTTAGTCAGATAAACTTGCGACCAATCGGCAGTGGGCCGTACATGATACAGTCGGTCTCGTACACAGACAGTGGATTGCCGAGCCAGTACACCCTACACTCTTTTAAAAACTATACATTAGGCAGACCATACATTGATCGTATCGTCATCAAATCATACAACAATCAGAAAAATCTGCTGGATGCATACAAAAAAGGTGATGTTCAAAGTTTTTATGGTGTAGCAAAAGAACGTATCAAAGATGACCCAAACACCACCACCATGGTCGGCTCTATGCCTCGCATCTTTGCTCTTTTCTTAAACCAAAATGAAGCTCAAGTATTACTCAACAAAGAAGTACGCGAAGCCCTCTCTGTCGCTATAAACAAAAAAGAAATCATCGATACAGTACTGCTCGGATACGGCACACCTCTATCATCTCCGATACCAAAAACAACCACAGAATATATGATAGAAGAAGGAGATGTGGAAAAAGCGAAAGCAATACTGACAGCCAAAGGATGGAAACAAAATACTGAAGGCATTTTTGAAAAGAAAGACAAAAAAGGTACAGTGACACTCAGTTTCTCGATCTCTACCAGCGACAGTCCAGAATTAAAAGATACCGCCTTGCTCTTGCAAAAACAGTGGCAAAACATGGGGGCCCAGATAGACGTCAAGATATTTGAAACAAACGATCTCAACCAAAACATTATTCGCCCTCGCAAGTACGACACTCTGCTCTTCGGTACTATTTTAGGTAGAGACAAAGATATGTATCCTTTCTGGCACTCTTCAAACAGAAATGATCCGGGACTCAATGTGGCACTCTATACCAACTTGAAAGTCGATAAAATACTCGAAACACTACGAAAAACTACTGACCCTGCCGAACAAAACAGACTACGAACAGAATTTGAAAAAGAAGTGACAAATGACATACCAGCCATCTTTACCTACTCACCATACTTTATTTATAATGTGCCGAAAAAAATACAAGGTAGTAGTATCGGTGACATCAACCAACCTGGAGACCGGTTTAGCGACATTCACACATGGTACATAGAAACAAACAATATTTGGAAAATATTTAAACAAAATTAATCAGCCCTAACACACATACTATGGAAACAGAACACAAAGACATGCATGATAGAAAAAAAAGACGAGCTCCAAGTGGACGCACCTTTGGACGTCGTGACATCGTCATGAAACCGATGGCAAAAAAAACCCATGACGTCATTCCACCTATTGGTGACAATATCCGCATCATCCCTTTGGGAGGAGTCGAGGAGATCGGTAAAAACATGACTGCGATTGAATACGGCAATGACATTGTCGTTATCGATATGGGTTTTCAATTCAACGACGACGATACACCAGGTGTAGACTATATTTTACCAAACACAAAATACCTCGAAGACCGAAAGGATAGGATCCGAGGAGTTATTATCACCCACGGACACCTCGACCACATTGGTGGTATTCCCTACATCATGGATCGTATCGGTAACCCTCCGATGTACACCAGAGCCCTGACATCAGTCATGATACGTAAACGCCAAGAAGAGTTTCCACATCTACCAAATCTTGATATTCGCATTGTCGAAAAAGAAGACAAAATCACTCTCGGCTCTTTACCTGTACGTTTTTTCTCTGTGACTCACACTATTCCAGACTCTATGGGTGTCATTATTGATACTCCGTATGGTGCATTAGTCACTCCAGGCGATATCAAGCTCGATCACGAAAACGGTATCCCTACCGACCGAGAAGAAAAAGAGTTTAGTCGTTTCGATAAAGAAAAAGTACTCTTTCTCATGATGGACTCGACCAACGTCGATAACCCTGGTTTCTCTACACCAGAGAGATTAGTGCATGAAAACCTCGATGAAATTATCAAGCACACCAAGAGCCGTCTCATTATCGGTACCTTTGCCAGCCAGCTTGAACGTATCATGAAGATTATCGAAATCTCTGAAAAATACGGTAAAAAAGTAGTAGTGGAGGGACGTAGCATGAAAAACAACATCGAGATTGTGCGCCACATTGGTCTCCTCAAAACCAAAAAAGATACAATTATCGTGGCCGAAGAAATGGAACAATATCCGAGCGACCGTATCGTCGTGCTAGCAACAGGAGCTCAAGGAGACGAGTTTGCTGCTCTCATGCGTATGAGTAATAAAACGCATAAATATTTCCGCATCACCCCTCGTGACACCGTGCTACTGTCTTCTTCTATCATTCCTGGTAATGAAAAAGCGGTACAAAAATTGAAAGACAATTTGGCTCGTCAAGGAGCAAAAATTATTCACTACAGATCTTCTGATGTGTACATCCACTCTACTGGTCACGGAAACCGTGGAGAGCTTGAATGGCTACACAAAAAAATAAAACCAAAGTTCTTTATGCCTATGCACGGTAGTCACTACATGCTTCGTGTACACGAAGACTTGGCAAAAAGTATTGGTATGCCACCAGAACACATCATCGTACCAGACAACGGTTCTATTCTTGAAATCCAAGACAAAGGTGAAAAGTTTGTTCGTCTCAAAGAACAAGCTCCTGGAGGCATGGTCATGGTGGACGGCTTTTCTATCGGAGATGTCCAAGAACTAGTGATGCGAGACCGAAAAATGTTGGCTCAAGACGGTATGTTTGTCATTATCGCTTCCGTCAATACCAAAACAGGAAAATTGAAAAAATCTCCGGATATTATTTCTCGAGGTTTCGTCTATCTACGTGAATCCCAAGATCTGTTGTCTCAGGCTCGTTTGGTGATCAAGAAAACTGTCGAAGACACCACCAAAGGCATGAATCCAATCAATTTTGATTTTGTAAAATCAAACCTCGCAGACAATGTTGGTCGTTTCCTATTTCAAAAAACAGCCAAAAAACCTATTGTCATTCCAGTGATTTTGGGAGTCTAGAAACTGTGCACAACACGCCTCAAAAAAACTTCTTTTGAGGTACAATACAAGATATGCATGATATGCTTTCTGTGTTTAGGCAACATCGCTTTTTGAAAGTGGTGTTTCTGTCTAATATATTTCTCTCGCTACATTCTTTTGTTATCCATTTTGTTAACTCTTCTTTTTTAGCGGGTTTTTTTAGCGAAACAGAACTATCAGCTTTATATATCATCGGTTCGATCATCGACACTATTGTCTTGATCCACGCACCACAAATCCTGAGCAAAATAGGCAGTGGTCGTTTTATCTTGTACGCCAGTGCCATAGAACTGATCTCGACTATTGGTCTTATCATTGCCAATCACCCCTTACAAGTCGCTCTCTACTTTTTGTGCCATATCGTGGTCATATCAAGCCTTTTGTTCAACATGGATGTGGTGATCGAAGAAGTGGCTCCAGATGATCAGAGCACGGGGATGGTACGAGGTATGTATCTGACCATTACCAATATTATCGTTGTTATTTCCCCACTCATCACCTCTCTCTTTTATAAATCAAGTACATACAGTCATATATACACTATTTCTGCTTTTTTTCTCGTACTGTTTTACATAACCGCACATGGACTACGCAAAGTGACAGTGACTCCTCACGTCTCCCACGGTACACTCATGGAAACAGCTCGAGCCTACATCAACGACAGAAACCTCTTTCATATATTCATGTCCCAATTGTTTTTGCAATTATTTTATGCCTATATGGGTATTTATATACCATTGTATTTACAAAGCATAGGTTTTACCTGGAATGAACTGGGTATCATGTTTGCCATCATGCTTTTGCCATTTGTTTTGTTTGAAACACCGATAGGTAAAGCACTGGATGCACATCATGAAGAACGAGGATATATCACTGTTGGTTTTATCATTATGGGTCTGTCTACCATTTTCATCAGCTTTATCACCACTCAGACATTTTGGGTGTGGGCTACGATTCTTTTTATTACCCGTATCGGAGCTAGTTTTGTAGAAATTGGCAACGAAAGTTATTTCTTTAAAAAAGTAGATAAAGATAAAACAGACATGATTGGTTTTTTCCGTGTGACTCGACCAATCTCTTTTATCATCAGTCCCTTGGTAGCATTACTCTTGTTTCTCTTTATTCCGTTTAACTATATATTTATTTTTATCGGTAGCCTCATGATTGTTGCCACCAAATATTCTCTCGGGCTCGACACTATACACGAGCAATCTTCTATCGAAGAGATTGTATAAGGTCTGACAAAGACATCGCGGCCACATCCACCACAGTATCTGCCCCACCATAATAGATAAACAAAGTATCGCCAATCACAGAGGCTCCACACGGAAAGACGACATTATTTACTACCCCTTGCTTTTCATACGACAGCAGAGGAGCAAACAGATAATCAGTCGAACGAGACAACACAATGGTTGGATCTTTGAGGTGTAACAACGCTGCTCCTACACGATATACACCATCAGCTGATACTCCATGATAAATGAGGAGCCATCCGTATTTTGTTTTAATCGGAGGCGCAGAAATACCCACCTTCAATCCATCCCACATGCCCGTACGAGGTAAGATGATAGGGATATTTTTAAAATTATTGCGTTCAGTAAAATATGGAGTCTTACCAAAATCACCACAGATCATGTTGTTGACTCGATGATACAAAAAATACTTATCACCGATTTTCTCTGGATGCAAGCAACCGTCTTTATCATCCACCCCATCACGACTGACCAAGACCGGCTTAGACCAATTCCATTTTTTAGCCAAAAAATCTTTTTTAGAAATATGGGTTTCAGAGATAGCCGGAGCAGACACGCCATTGTAAGCGGTATAATACATATAAATAGTCTCCCCAATCAAAGTCAGCCGAGGATCCTCACAACCAGAGTTTCCACCCGGCACTCGTTTGTTCTCAAAAGGCTCGCGAGGAACGTATACAGGTTCACTACTTTGATAATCTATCTGTATGCCGTCTTTGCTTTGGACATATCCGATCGTAGAAGTGTTGTCCTCCGACATAGCTCTGTACAAAATGTGCATTTTGCCTCCCACATACAATGATGCTGGATTAAAGACTGCCTTTTTTTCCCATGCATAGTCTGGTCGTGGCACAAACAAAGGACCATCAGTCAATCGTTTAAAACCAACCTCCCCATGTGGCAACTGCATACTATCGATCAACGGTTTGAGTGGCACTGTAGCTACACACACCGTCGTGTCGGTGGCTCCATAATAGATAGCCACTTTCTCCACGCCGTCTTCTTTGTGCAACAAAGCTCCGCTTGGAAAAATAACATTTGGCACCAAACCATACTGTTCATATGACTCTTGAGGAACGAGTAGTGGCCCCCTCGTTTTACCGATAATCTTTCGAGGATCCTTGAGATCGAGTAATACCGCTTCAATACCGAATATCTTATGATCGGTCATGTAGTTTTGGATGTGTGAATATACCAGTAACCAACCATACTTGGTTTTAAGTGGCGCAGATCCTATTTCTAAATGATCGGTATCTTTTTTTGGAATAGTTAAAACATGTTTTGGTAACGTAGCATACCATTTTTTCCAAAAGGCAGGTGACCAGATGTCTTCTTTTTTATTAAAATATGCCAACGCCACCGATGCTGGTGGCGCATCAGTGTTGACTGTCAGTATGGCTACATATTTACCGTTTATTTTCTCTGAAAACAGACTCATGGCTTTCGCATTGAACGGAGTGACGAGATGTTTTTCGGTGACTTTTTTCAAATCTGTACTGAGAGCCACACCCACTTTGATCCCTTCAGCGCGAAAAGGATAGACAGATAAAGCTGTATAAAATATAAAATAGTCGCTACCAATTTTAGTCACTCGTGGATCTTCACAGCCATATCTTTCCCAAGGCTCTGTCGGAGTAATAAACTGTTTTGTATCTCCATAGTGTACCCCATCTTTACTTGTAGCAATACCGATTGAAGACAAAGAAAAGGTGCTGTGTTCAAACGTTTCCGGCAAAGACTGAGCTCGATACAGTAACTTATACGAAGAACCTACTTTTACTGGCGAACCATTAAAAGCAGCAAAAGCTTCAAATGAATGATCTTTGTGAGGAGAAATGATTGGATTGTGTTCTAATCTTTTGACAACAAACATATATTTTATATTCCGTCTGATAACATATAACTACTGGTCTTACCCGAAATGACAAAATCTAAAAATTCTTGCAACGGTGCATGAGCGACCGCCACCACTTTGTCTCCCCCACCATAGTACACATACAGTGTACCATTTTTAATGACGGCACCAGAAGCATATACCACCCCTGGTTTACCATCATTTTCATAATGCATCATAGGAGACAAGATAGGATGACTGGCTCGATACAAGATTTTGGTTGGATCCTTCAGATCCAAAATCATTGCTCCCAATTTGTATTTATTTGGATCATATTTATCCATGGCGTGATACAACAAGAGCCAACCAATATCAGTCTTTATGGGTGGCGGACCTCCTCCACGCATCTTGTTATCCCAATACCCCTCTCGCCCACCAGAAGGACTTTTACTTTGTATGACTTTGTCTTTTCCTAGACTATCTAAATCATCGACATAATCAACACTAATTTTTGGAGAAATACTGTGTAATATAGCAAAGCGACCACCTATTTTTTCAGGAAACAGCAGCCAATTTTTATGTATCTCACCTGCTGGTGATATCAATTGTGGTTTTCGCCAACGCCAACGGCCTGCTTTGAAATCAGCAAGGGAAATAGACGTCAAAGCGATACGAATAGCATCCCAGCCAGCAAATGAGGTATACATCATGTATATTCGATTACCCATACGCACCAGTCTCGGATCTTCACAACCACCCCACGAACCACCTGAGGTATATATACCGGGATGATAATACTGTGACTCACGACGAGTTTCGTGGTAGACATCTTCTGGATCAAAGACTGGCTTTTCACTACGACCAAAAAAATGTGTGCCGTTTTTCGTACGAACGGATCCTACTCTAGAAACGCCGTCACGACCGATGGCTCGATATAGCACATGAATCACCCCCATATCATCTTCTACCGCTGCAGGATTAAAGGTGCCTTCCACTTCCCATTCATGGGTTTCTCGAGGTGACAAAACTGGGTTATGAGGCACGCGTTTTAATACGTGATGTGTCGGTAGTGATATCGTGGATGAAGCAAACAACAGTGGAATATGGGCTGTCACTACCGCTCCACTCTCAGTGACCCAGTAAAAAAAGTGACCATGGGTGGTGGTGGCCATACCGAGAGGCTTGCACACGCTGTCAGTTTTACTTTTTGTAAAGACACCTTGCCATATAGGCATACCACCGCGCCACAAAATATGCGTTGGATAATTTTTATCAAACAAGATACCTCCCACTTGCAGTAACGTATATTTTTCTGTCTGATAACTAGCGTCATAACACAACAGTATTCCTCGCTCAGTGTAGAGACTACCCAACACATGAAGAGCCCCCTCATCAAATTGACCGTGACGACTGGTAAAGAGCAGTTTCGGTACCTCTCGCCACAAGGCCAAGGTGTGAGACTTTTGGTGTCGAATAAAGAGTCCGTCTCGATACAAATGAAAATAATCGTCTGCTCGATCGTATATGATATAGCTTTTGGTTGAATCGAGTGCTGGTATGCTTGTTTTGATATCCCAAACCAGCATATCTTTTGACCGACATATATACAGAGCACGTTCACTTGTTTTGTGTGTGCCGACTTGTAAGCGAGGACGTTCTTTGATGTAGGTCAATACAAAACCACTGGGAATACGAGAAAGGGAGAAACCGCTACAACCAGTCAGATTTTCTATTTTCTTTTCAAAACGAATAACGCTTTTTCGGGGGTTATAAAAAGAGACACCATCACTACTTTCGGCTATGTATAAACTTTTTTTTGTGCCTTCTTCTTTGATACACAACATGTAGATAGTCTCACCCACAGCAATGACCGATACGGGAGTACCGTCTACTATTTTTTTTGCTGTATGACGAGGTTCTACTCTTTTTTTCATAACTCTCTATGATATTTATCCTGCAAACGCACAATGTCTTCTTCATCAAAATGGCCTGTTGATATCTCTAATATGAGTACAGTATCGGTCGGAGCAGATATTTTGTGTTCTGCTTCTTTATCAATAATATATTCATCTCCCGGTGCTGCGAGTATTTTTTGACTACCGATAGTCAATTCCGGATGACCCTGCATGACCTTCCAAAACTCACTACGGTTTTTGTGATACTGCAAACTGGTTTCTTCACCCGACGTTACTTGTAATAATTTTACGGTTGATAATTCGTTTAATGTAAACTGCTCAAAGAAACCCCATGGTTTTTCTACACGAGTTGTATTCATATCCTCATTTTACAAAGCCGTTCTACAAAAAGCAAAGGCTAGGAGTGGAGAAACTTTTGCAATAGAGCAATGGTTTCGGTCGGACCGCTGGTGGAGAGACACTCGACACCGGTAGACTTTACCGCCTCATCGTTACCTCCAGGGTAGAGCGCATCGCCAATAAAGACCATGTCGTCGTTGTCGACATGTAGCATGCTTTTTATTTTATTGATGGCATATATCTTATCTATACCCTGACGAGTGATGTCTATTGAAGTCAGACCTCCCATGCGAATCTCGAAACCAGGTATTTTTTTCTCCAACAAGGTAGCGAGTATTTTACGCTTCTCTTGGTGAGGATCCCATTCAGCTTTGACAGATAAAGGGGCATGCTGGCCACGACCAGAAAAGGTGACCTGACCACCACGGTTTTCGATGATCTCACCGTATGGCGAAGAAAAATCAATACCAGATTCGGCCATCACCTCTTTGATGGCAGCGTATATTTTTACAATTTCATCTTTTGTCAGTCGTTCGTTGTAGACATTGTGCCAAAACCCTTGTAAAGCATTGTAGGTATAGCAAGCACTACCGTTTGTCGGAAACAAATACATGTGTTGCAAACTCTTTCCCGCACACGATAGATGGTGAATAAATTGTTTTTCAAATTGAGGAAAAGAGCCACCAGAAATGACCGCAAACCGATAATACGGCAACAGAGAACAAATGATATGAGACATGAGCGAGCTGAGCGCCCCTTTACTCTCAGTCAATGTACCATCGAGATCACAGGCGATCACACTTTTAGATTTCATAAACATAGTGTACCATAGAGAGATAACAAGGAGCTAGGTATATCTATGGAAAAACTTATTCATTTTTTTGATAAATTAGAAGACAAAACACGTAGTCACCTCTCACGGTATCCGCTCATATATGCTTTTGTAGGTGGGGTGGGTATTGTACTCTTTTGGCGTGGAGTGTGGCACTTGGCAGATGATATAAACATGAGTTCCCTCTCATCTCTCACGCTCGGTAGTGTTATTCTCTTAGTCAGTGGTGTCTTTGTCTCTGTCTTTGTCGGAAATCGTCTGATCATCTCTGGTCTCAAGGGAGAGAAAAAACTAGTAGAAAAAACAGAAGAAGAGATAAAAGAAGAAGGGGGTGAAATAAAAGACATCCAAGAAACCCTCAAAAAAATACAACACGATATATCAGAAATAAAAAAAGAAATATAGCTTATTTCTTTTCTATCGTCTGCAAGATATTGAGCAACAAACGATGCTGACGCTCGAGATACAGGGTGATGTTTTCTATTTCAGCTTCGGCTTTAGTATTGACGTCAAAGTCTGCTTCGGCCCTGGCTTCACTGTGACGAGCCTGCAGGTTTTGCCCGATCATAATAAGGGGCATCAGAAATATCTGTATCATGTTTGAAATAAAAAGCCACAAGACAAAACCAGGATACGGATCAAAACGATACATGACTGGCCCAAAGGTGTTCCAGACAAGCCAGCCCACAGTCCACACAAAAATAATGATAAAAAAACCAAATGTGCCGATGTGCCTGGTCACATACAAAGCAAACTTGTCCAAACGAGAAAGTTTTTCACGGTGAGTAATGTTGGCATTGCGTATTGGTTTTTTACTTTTACGCAACTCTACCAGTGATACAGGTTCGGGAATATCTGTCATATACCTATAGTATACAAAATAAAAAGCCCGTTACCAAAATGGTAACGGTGTATAAGTCGGCTGTAAAATTAAACCCCGGGCTCTCTTCGGAGAGTCCGGGGCGGCGCAAACGAGAGCAGGGACAGTCCAAATGTTCGGTCAGGCTTGATGCATTTTCTTTCTCCTTTCGGTAAGGTGTTCACACCACATTTCTCCGAAAAGAACTGCGACATGAATCTATACACCAGAATAGCACACCCATACATATACGCAAGTATGTCTGGCCTGACCACATACGAGCACGGGTGTTAAAAAAGAAGAGCCCGCCCTTGTGGAGGGGGCGGGCTCGGTTGCGGGGTTATGCCACCCTTGGTGAAGCAAAGGTGGCGACGCTTACAAAGGAACCCTGTGTGTCCCTTCGTTTCTTCGTATATACTAGCATACATATGCACTATGTCTATACCAAACACATAATTGACTTTTAGTCATATGCATGTTATCTTCACATGTGGACATGAGCGAAAAAAATTCGTATAGACAATACAGAGACGAACCGTACGTCTTTTTTTGTTTTTGTTTGTTGGTTTTTGGATCAATGACGGCCGGGGTCACCTTTCGATCCATCCCTGCCACATGCGTGGCTGTCGGAATCATGGTGCCTTTTATCATCCTCTTAAATAAATCCTTTAGTATGGGGAATGTGAAGGAAGATAGGAAATATGGTATCTTGTACATTTTTTGTTTTATCTTGCCCATAGCAAGTATGTGCTATATGTGGCACTACCTCATCCCACAACGATAAATAAGTTAGTCATTGCCGTGCATCATGCACGGTTTTTTGTATGTGCATATCACTATACACCGTGATACATGTTGAAATATACAACTCCACAAAATGGGGTTTTCTTTTTTTCTATATGGTATACTGATGTGTGTATGATGAAAACAAAAGGTTTTACACTCATAGAACTATTGGTAGTTGTAGGGATCATAGGAATACTGGCCTCTATTGTGATCGTCGGTCTAAACAAAAGCCAGTCCAAAGCAAGGGATGCGAGACGCCGTGCAGAAAAAAATCAAATTATTACAGCCATGAATATGTATTATACCGACAACGGTTCTTGGCCAATGAGCAACGGATCAGGTGCTATATGGACATGCTTTGGTCCGACAGCAAGCACGTGCTGGGCTGGGCTGGGAGGCTATACAGGATCAGACAGCCTGATGAATAATATCGAACCATATCTCAAACGCATCCCTTTAAACAACGCTACTCCTGGCACTCGGGCATATGACAGACTGTTGTATGTTTCAAATTATGCAGGACTACCACCAAACTACGTCACAGGGGCATATCTGCTATGGATGCAAGAAAACCCTATCGCCCAAAGCGACTGCCGTGACAACGGCTATGGCGTGGACCAATACGCTGGTGATCCATACTACTACTGCTACGAATATCTCGGACCATAGTACGGTAATATATAAAAAGAAAACCGACGGCATCGCGTCGGAGTGACTATCGTATAAGTATTCAATCTTCTTTCGGTACAGACGGAGTGATCTTTGCGATCAGACCAAACTGCAAAGCCTCTTGGGCTGTCATGTCTGTGTCGGGCAGACAAGCGTCAATAATTTCTTTTCGCCCTTTACCTGTCCGACTTTCAAAAATAGCATAGATTTTTTCCTGAGCAGTATCCAGATCAGCCTTGAGCCTAGCAAACTTTTCTGGGTCATTGATCACATCAAGACTGACTTGCTTTCTGCTCACATGATGGATCAATATGGCAGCATGTTTGGTTGCTTCTCTGGTAGTGCAACCTTGCAAGATCACTACCGCCATAGACCGGGCAAACCCACACACACGCCCCCTGATCTTTCCGGGGTACGTATCAAAGGCGTCGAAAATGTGTAACCCAATACTGACATCACCACCATTGGAGGTGATACGCACCTCGATATCCGGATTTCCTCTGCTGGCCAAACCAGCCATTGCCTCTGACACATACTCACCCATGTCTGGGCCAACAGTACCCTCAATGGCAATAATGTTGCCATCCAGTAATTTTCTTCTGTATTCGTTCACGTTCTTTCTCCGCAAGTGAAAATACTACTTTTTTAGACTTTTGTCAAAAGATATTTAGGTATTGTTCAGCATAATAGTTCTCAAAATCACACCGGCTATACGAGCATCTTCTAGGGCATCATGGTTACCCCTTTGAGGCACACCAAACTCTGCAAACATAGCATCTGATCGTATACTGCCTGTATAACCTTTTTTGACGAGATACGCATAGGTAATAGCCCAAATATCCAGAAAATGGTAGTCGTATGGGTATGGTTCCACCCGCGCTTCTTTCATAATCATTTTAAAATATGTATGATCAAAATCGGCAATCCAAGAGGCAAGGAGGACATCCGCACCGAACAGTTCAAACACTTTTTTGCCGACCTCTTTTTGGTGCGGTGCTCCGTCGAGCATGTCTTGGGTAATACCCGAACTCATGCTCGGCACACCTTGCATGTCAAAGTAAATATAGCTCGAAAAACTAGCCTTCTCGACCAGTGTATCCTTATCCAAAAGAACGAGTCCTATTTGTTTAGGACCCTTACCTCCCTCAAAATCCATCACGAGTATATCTTTTGTAAACATAGCTATGAGTATATCACAGCGCTTGCTCTGTACAAAAGAAAGCCGCCACAAAGGACGGCTTCCGAGGGGTTGCTCTAGAAAGAGCAGAAAGGTTTTTGTCGTCCCAAGAGACGACGGACCATTTTTTTGTTGGCTCGCTCGTTGGGGTCGGGGATGACGTTGGTGAGAGCGAGTAACTCGGCTTTCTCGCCATCGCTGGCATGTCCAGCGGCGGCAAGCTGCCGCAGTTCAGCCTTTTGGTCTCTTGCCAGAGTACCCCGTGGACCAAAGATGTCTACATTTCCTCGAATGAGAATCATACTACCTCCGGTGTTATCATACTCAATACAGAGGAGAAATCAACCACCTATCTGGCTTCACCAGGAAAATCAGGCTCGACAATACCCCACATGTTGTCTGTTCCCAGTTTCAAATACACACTTTTGCCAATAGAAGGCTGGGTGGTCATTGGCTCCCCCACTCTTCGGTCTGCATAGTTGACCACCACCACACGTACGTGTCGGGGGTTTGGACTGCGGTTTATCGTCTGTGGTGCGATACGGTCACCCAAGTAGTAGGCGTCAGAGGACACAAAGCCAGTAGGAGTCCGTATGGCCGCCACAACATAATAAAAGACTCCGGTGCCTGATGTTTCTTGGGTAATCAGAAAAACACGATCTTCTAGGCCGTCACCATTCAGATCAGTCACGAGATCGTTACCAAAATATGCTGTCTTTACCACACTACTGGAGTTGGGCAGTGTCGTCTCCGCACGACCGTTTACGAGCTGGACTGTCTGCCCGTCGATACGATAGGCAATATTTTTGTAGTCGGACATAGTGCTATCTGTATTTGATACATATTGTGTATCAGAAAAACGTACATACACAAACACAGCAAGACAGATACACAGACCAGACACTATATACAGAGACAGTGTCTTGTACCACTCGTGGGCGCGCAACACTGTATGCAACCAAAACAGCACAGCATATATACATACTGCAAGCACTGTGACGATGAGTAGATTTGGGCCCTCTGGATCGTCGATAAAGAAAAAGACGGCTCGAGAGGTCAAGAGAGCTAGGATGCCCAGCACCCAAAGTACTGTGGTCTGTGATGTGGTGTTCATGTTTTGTATTATACCACGCACCAGCACCACCGAGCGAGCTGTGAGACCCTATCGGATATCTGACATACGTGCAACATCTCGTCTCACTTTCAGCTCGAGCGCTCTCTTTATACAATAGTCACCGACCACTCCCCAATCTACATACTGAGCATGATCCTGCGGATCAATCAGAGCAATTTTGGTAATCTCTCCTCCATCAGGATCCTGCACAAAAGGACCGTATGGCTCGACGATACAAAACGATTTTGTTTGGTTTAGTATCCTGTGTGGTTCAACAATCTCTTGGAAACCAAATAGATATTGCTCCAAGACCTGCATGTTTGTCTCTTCTTTTACCTCTCGTATCACAGCCTCACCAATGGTTTCCCCCTTTTCTATCCGACCACCGGGCAAAGTCCAATACCCTTTCTTTTCAGAATACACCACAACCAGCTTATCCTCACAAAAACAATACGCATGCACACCCCTTACCTCTTGCCCACGCAGATCATCCTCACTCTCTATGTCACGGTACAGGACTTCTATCTGTTGTCCGGATTTGTTTGTGAGTGTTGATCTCATTTCCATATGATTATTATATCCTAACCAAAGCAGTATCTTTTATCTTAAATCTTATTGTGGTGGGTACATTAGGACAACAATAGCCCTTAAAATCATCACCTTCACCTTGTGTAATCATATCTACGATAAACTCACCAGAGCTATATTTTAAACCTGTAATAACCACCCCATCACCCACCTCTTCTTGTGTGAGATATTTCAATGTACCTTTATCGTTTATAAAAATAGTCAGATAGTAAAAATAACCACTACCACCACCTGTATAGCCGATCATGTGTGCCACATCTTCTTTTCCATCGTTATTAAAATCCCCAACCGCAAAAGTATGTATATTTTTTACAAGATGTGCGGCCCATTCAAAAACACCCTCTGGAAACTCAGAGCTCTTTTCACTCAGGACAGTGATCTCTCCGTTTTGTAATTGTACCAATGTATGCCGATCAGCATACGATGGTATATGTATGTTTTTCAACCGCTCCACAATAGTTCCCTGTGTTGCTTTATCATATTCTTCAATCTCTTTTTGTATTTGAGCATCTTGTTCTTGTTCCATCTTTTCGTATGAAGCGTACTCTTTGAAAGATGCGGTTTTTGCATCCCAAACAGAAAAAATATGTGCACCTTCTTGTGTGGGCACACTATATCGAAACATACTAAAAACCAGCAGCGTCAGAACGGATATAACCAATAGTACTGGTGTTATGCTGAGTTTAGCCATAAAAATATTATAGCATTTTACCCCACTTCTCTCATTACTATTTTTAGAGATACGAGATGTCTTACTTATTTGGTTTTCAAAAAAGCAAGACAAAATTACTCATAAAACAATCGGTCTTTAGCCTATTTCCGGAGATTTTCGTCTAGAGAAAAAGCTTGCGCTTTTTGCTGACTGGCTCGGTCTAGAACCTCACACCTTGAGACCTTGTAAGGGTTCTTTGAGTACTTTCAGTGTAGCAAATTGAGGCATCTCAGTCTGGTCTCAATAGACACGATAGACACCATAAAAAGAGCTGGGAAAGTGTCTTGTGAACGAAGAACACCCCATTTCGGGGTGTCTCGAGAGGGTGCGCCGTTCGATCGCTATCTCTGCCAAGCAATTTACCGTTTTGACAACTCTGACAACCTCAGGCGATCAAGCTCTAACTACTGGGTCGCTTTTTCCAAGTACCCACGAAGGCTACTTCTTCCTTCGGTTGTAAGGCGACTGATTCGTTGGGCGAAGACTTACTCCAAGCTGTTGAGCTTTAGAGCGTACCCCTCCAACTGGCCTTCCAAGATCAAGTCCAATAACTCGCGTTGGCGTGTTACCACTTGCCAACTTAACAAGCTTGTTCTCCTCCTGTGAAGTCCATTGCTTACCAGCATTGCGATTGTATTTTGCCATGTTGTTTTTTATTTTGATTAATAATATTCGACCACCACATTTTGCCGAAAATAATCACTCTTTCTTATTCTTTAGAGTGGTATCAATTACTTCCAGCAAGTGGCTTAATAGGATTATTCTCGCAACCGCATCTTGAGGAGAAAGTTGGTCAACGTCGCCATGGCTCACAATATTCTTACACCATTGCATTGAACCCATGGCGACAAGCATGAATCCTTCCTTCTCATCCATCGGATTGATAATTTCACTCCCGTGATACGCCGATACATCAATTACTGGCGCATCTTTATTAAAAACATGCGCCATTAGATCACGTCCGTACTTGCCATGCACACCACCCCATTTGGTAACTGAGGTCTCTAAAATTTCCCCAGCCTTTCTCACTGCTTCATTCACATGTCCTCCCTTAAAAAGAGGAACTACTTTATCGTGCAACAGTGGATGCAATCCTAACTTCTCTAAGGATTGCTGAATGACAATAGGAGGAGGCGTAATTTTAGGGCGTGTGACGGGAAGCTGTAATCCGTCTATTTCTTTTGCCAAATCTATACCAAACTCCAAGAGTTTTGCTTTTAGCGCATCCGCCTCAGGACGCAATATAGGTTCACCTTTTATACGTCTTTTCTCTACAGCATCAGCCAAAATATCGTTGATTAAAGATTTCAGTGTTCGAGGGTATGCCCCGTGAACTTTTGAAATAAAGTGTATGAATTGTTTTTGTTTACTCGACAATTTCTCTAAAAAGAATTTTCCCAAACCACGATCTTTTGCAAGTCTCTGAAGAGAATAATCTCCACGTGAAGTTGCTGGGATCAATTTACCCAACATATCAGCAAGGTTATGTATAACCTGATGCTGACGAGGCGTGAATCGTTTTGATCTTAAAACCTTTTTAGTTTTATTCTTTCTTTTAACCATGGAATTTATGCAGGCAAATACTCGCTATACACCCTCACGGTCTCCTGATATATTGACTCTATCAATCGCTCTGTTTGTACAAGCTCGGTGAATCCCTTCTGGAGCAAGAGCAAACGAACATTCTGGCGAATACGCGCTTTGATTGTCTCGTTGTTCGTCCAATCAATCGCCAAGTCACGGCGAATACGCTTCGTCAGGTCTTTGACGAACTCTTTGATGTCAATACCTGCCTTTTTGAGGTCTGGGTCGCTCGCGAGAGTGTCGTAGAAAACAACCTCTTCCTCCGAAAGTCCGAGTTCTTTGCTCTCCGCATCGAGCTTCTTTATTTCATCGGCAATCTCGAGCAAGTGTTTGATGATTTCCGCAGAGCTAATGACATTGTTTTCGTACTTCTCGATAAGATCAGTGAGAAGTGTGAGCATTGTCTCGTATCGTGCCTTGTTGGTACGAGAGCGTACTTTGATTTCCTGATCGAGCATCTTGCGAACAGTGTCTATCGCCAAGTTCTGATACTTTACCTTCTTTATTTCTTCCGTAAATCGATCATCAAAAATCGAGATACTCTTTTTCTCTTCGCCTTCTTTAGTAAAGAGGTCAATCACACCTTCGGCTTGTACCGCCTCCTGTACGAGGCTACGAATAGCACTCTCTGTTGCTTCAGGGAAAATGATATGCGGTATAACCGTCTGCTTGTTTATCGCTTCACGAATAGACTGGAAAAATTGCACGTCAGTAGCAATCCTCATTGCTTCTTCTCCAGGCATCACAAGAGCATGCAAACTAGAGAGTTTTGATACTGCACCCATATACGCCATTTTCCTGTCATCAGAAAGCCGACCCTCTTTGGAAATAACCTCGTTCATTGAAGACTGGAAGAGATCTACCAGTTGAACGCCTTTCTTTTGTCTCCATCCAGTGAAGTCTACGTTTGAGAAATAGAGTGATATTTCACTATGAAGCTTTCTCATCTCGCTTATAACTTCGTCCAAAGGAATCATTGCTTCCTTCTGAACATCTGAGTCGTAGACCGCGAGTGCTTTCTTAAGGTTCTCCGCAATACCGATGTAGCCAACAATCAAACCACCTGGTTTATCTTTATAGACTCGGTTTACACGAGCGATTGCCTGCATGAGTCCGTGATTCTTAAGTGGCTTATCGAGATACATCGTGTGCATACTTGGCACATCAAAACCTGTCAGCCACATTTCGCAGACAATAGCGAGACGAAACGGATCGTTTGTTTTCTTGAATCGCTTCTCTAGTTTCTTTACATCGTGCTCGTCTTGTATTTGTCCCTTGAAATCATCCATGCCAGAAATAATCACGGCACACTCTGGTGCACCAGGAATTTTCTTAATTGCGTTATACACCGCAACAGCAATAGGGCGACTCATGGTCACCACCATTGCCTTGCCTTCAATAGGTCGGTTATTGAAGTGAGCAACAATGTCTTTTGAGATTTGCTCGATACGGCTTGGTGCACCCACCACCTCTTCAAGCACCGCCCATTCTTTGCGAGCTTTTGCTTTTTCATCCACCACGATTTCACCCAAGATTTCATCGAGCTTACTATCAACAAATCTATCTGCGAGGTGGAGGGGTACGAGACGACCTTCATAATAAATAGGAACGGTTGCTTTATCCTTTACTGCTTGTCCAATTTTGTATGAGCTTACGATGTCACCAAAAACACGCATCGTGTCGCGATTGTGACTTGATATCGGAGTTCCTGTCACCCCTAAAAAGCTCGCGTTCGGCAAAGCCTGTCTCACGTTACCCGCGAGCATGCTGTATTGCGTACGGTGTGCCTCATCGGTAAGAACGATGATATTGTCTCGATCAGTCAGCTTATTATTTGCATCGGGGTCTTCTTGGAATTTCTGTATTGTTGTAAAGATGAGTTCACTTCCCAAATGAGAGAGTCTGTCTTTCAAATCCCTAATACTCGAAGCACGTTTTGCGAGCGTGCCGTATCCAGTACGACTAAATGTTTTGAAGAGTTGATGGTCGAGGTCTTCACGGTCAGTGAGAAATACATACGCAGGACTCTTAAGTTCTGGAATGCGTTTAGTCTTGTTCACGTAAAAAACCATCGAGAGTGACTTTCCCGATCCTTGCGTGTGCCAAAAGACACCAATCTTTCGCTCTTGTTTACCTTCGACTGAACGAACAGTGCTATCAATGGTTTTGTTTACTCCATAGTACTGGTGGTAGAGAGCGGTCTTTTTCGTATAAGTAACTGCATCGCCATCTCCATCTGCCTCAAACACAGTGAAATTTTGAATGACATCAAGTAGCCGAGCCTTATTGAAGAGACCCTTCGCGAGTACTTCCAGTTCTGTGGCACCTTTCGGCGCATCAGTTTCTGACTCGATACCTTTCCATGTTCCATATCGTTCCCATGAAGACGAAATCGTTCCGTGTTTTGCTTCTGTAAGGTCGGAGAGACAGAGTACTTGGTTATACAAGAAGATTTTCGGAATCTCTTTCTTGTAGTACTCCATATCACGATAAGCCTGACCGATAGTTGCTTGCTCACGCACAGGACTCTTAAGTTCAAGTATTGAGAGAGGAATACCGTTCACAAAAACAACGCCATCAAGACGGCAGACATTTTCGATACCTTGAGCAGTAAATTGGTTTACGATCAGAAAATCGTTCGCTTCTACATTTGTAAAATCAATCAGTTTTACAATTTCGGTTTTTTCTTTACCATTCTCTCGCCATGTTTTCTTTACCCCCTCGGTGATAAGGGTAAACATTTCCTTGTTCCCAAGCATGAGGTCTGCGTTGTGGTAACTCGCGATATCAGCGACAACTTGCTCCGCTTGTTCGGCAGGAAGTTGAGGATTGAATCGACGCACAGAAGTAAGCAAGCGGTTCTTTAGCACCACCTCGTTAAAAAGCTCTCGCTCTGCGCCAGGTTGTTTAGGGGCAATGTCTGGACCATAGGCATATTCATAGCCTTGGCTTTGTAGCCATTCGATGAGCGATTGCTCCGTTAGGTTGTTTTCGTTAAGTGGGTTCATATAAGTTTTGCGAGAAGCCGATCTCTCGATTCTGCCAAAGAAATATTTTCAAGTCGAAGTCTTGATTCTTCACTGAATAATTTAGACATAAGAGCATCTGCCTTTTTGAGCACATCGCTGTGAGGAACAACGATCTTGGTCTCGGTAAGATGGTGCCTTTGAATATGGCCCATGGTCGTAGCTTTTCCACTAGCAACTGCCCGAAAGTGTTGGAGATGCTTTTTGATGCAATAGAAATAAAACCACTTCGGATAAGTTTCTGACGTAACTTTGAAGATATGCTGATTCAAAAAACCATCACCACCAGACCATGCAACCAACTCAAGACTTCCTGACCAAGAGAACAGAATGTCATCATTTTTCACAATGTACTTGGGGTCAATCTTTGTGTTAGCCCTCTCTGTATTCTCGTCGATGCCGGAATTAATTTCTCGAATCTTTATTATGGGAAGTGATGGTTCACCAGCTATCGGCGGGTACTTTTGAGAAGCAACTCCGTTTAAAAAGTCTGCTACTTCATCAAGTGGAAGCACGGTCCAGTTCTCAGGAACCTCTCCCAATTCAGTCTTAAGAAACTTCACTTTCTCATATCCGGGAAAACGGAAATTTATAAACCATTCATTAAAAATAGCTTGTGCCGTCGCTTCAAGATTTTTTATTATTTTATTATTATTTTCTATTTTTGAATCATAAGCACTCAAAATCTCCGCAATTTTCTTTTGAGTTGTAAGATCTGGCAGTTTAATAGGTAAATCATGTTGAGCCTGTATACCAATGTATGCTCGAGTTGATCCACTTCCAGCAAAAGATTTTATGGTATTTTGAAAAAATGGCGTTTTGAAATAATATTTCAGATATTTAGGTGTTAATTCTTTATTATTCTTCACTCTATAATAGGTTACTTGAGGTGTAAGTATTACAAAATCTTTATCAGTCTGAACTTCAGCGACTCGCCCAATAGTAGCTTTATGCGATAACAAAATATCACCATTTTTAGCAAAACCCTTTCTTAGTTTATTTGCCTGTTCTTCCGTAATAAATTTTGTTTTAGTTAGGTCAAGATCACCTGAGTCAGTTATATCTGAAGCCATAACAAATGGAACCCCTTCTGAAACATAATCTTCACTTTTTGGGTGAATTTCTCCATGGTTTCCATCAAGTGGTTCAAATAAAATTTCGTCAAGAACAAGTTGCCCGACAGTAGTTGTTTCAAATTTCGTATTATTTATTTGTTCTAGTAATTTACTCATATTTTTAGATATCCACAGCTCATTGATTTTTCATAAGATTAATGTTATACTACCTTTTGTAGGAGTGATCCTACTAATCACGCGGTCCCGCCAAAAGCGGGATTTTCGCTTTTTATATACTCCCTTTTACCTGTATAAAACTTACCGAAATCAATATATTTATCCTTAATTTTATGTAATTCTGCGGCAACATTTCCACGCACACCAACCACACCAATGCGCTTTTCTTTGACCTTTAACCGCTCAAGTGGAGCGCACATATCTGAATCACCAGAAAATAGCAAAACAGATGTCATTTTCTCAACATCGTCCAACATATCCATTGTCATTTCTACATCAAAATTGCATTTTGGCTCTTCAATGACTATGCCTGACTTTTGCAATTCTTCTACAAGTTCACTAATTTTATTTTTTACCTCACCATCAAAGAGGGTGAATGTTTTTCTTTGAAAAAACATCCCCTCCCGAATTGTCTTCTGGATAAATTTCATCGGTTTGGTTCGGAGAATTGCTCCTGTCTTTTTTATTCTGTTGTGAAAAGCCTCTGAGTTTTGTAAATCTCTTTCATTTTTTCCGTAGTACACTTTAATCTCTTTTATATTAGGAAAAGTAAAAAGTTGCTCTATCATATCCTCAATTCTAAATTTCCAACCCAAAACATCTTGCCAGTGGAATATATTAGTCAAATCAAGATAGACAAAAATTGCTGTTTGGCCATTGATCCACTTCAGATAGTCCTCACGAACCATAAACTTATTCAGGATGTTTTGTGGTATTTCCATTTATTTAAAATCCTAATTCCTTGAGATTTTTCTCAATATTTTTTTCTAATTCACGACCCTTTGTGAATGCTTCCCGAAGTTCACTCGAAAGCACCTGCATCTTTTCTTCAAAAGAAATACCGTCGTGCTCAAGATTAGCGAGCCCTACATAACGTCCTGGAGTCAGGACATATCCGTTCTTCGCAATTTCATTAAGTGATGCAGACTTGCAGAAGCCTGGAATATCTTTATATTTACCAACTTCCTTTTCTCCTCGCCATGCACGGACGGTGTTTGCAATTTTCTCAATATGCTCTGGGTTGAACACAACTTGTTTACGTGAAATCTGCTCAAAAGTATCACGAGTATCAATAAAAAGTGTCTCACCAGATCGTCCGCGGAAACGGTCACCAGACTTATTTTTTGCCAAGAACCACAGAGATACTGGAAGTGAGACGTTATAAAAGAGTTTAGATGGACATGAGACAATAACTTCCACCAAGTCTGCCTCAATTAATTTTTTCCTTAAATCTCCTTCTTTACCTGACACAGCCAAAGCTCCATTTGGCATAACGAATCCCGCGTACCCATTTGGTGCGAGATGATGAGCAAAATGTTGAACCCACATGAAGTTCGCATTACCACTAGGCGGAGTGCCGAGCGTTATACGAGGATCATTGTCAGCAAGTTTAGATGGCTCCCATTCACCATTAAATGGCGGATTAGCAATGACAAAATCTGCCTGCAAGTGAGGAAACTTATCTTGATAGTAAGTGTTACCAAGCTCAATCTTTCCTGAAAGTCCACGAATCGCGAGGTTCATTTTCGCCAAGCGAAGTGTTGTTTGATTACTTTCCTGACCATTGATAGCGAGCTTGGAAGGATCTTGGTCGTGATTACGGAGGTATTCACCCATAGCCACAAACATTCCACCACTACCACAGGCTGGATCGAGTACGCGTGCATTTTCGTAAGGCTCAAGAATTTCTACGAGAAGCTTAACGATTGAGCGCGGTGTAAAAAATTCACCTCCGCGCTTACCCT
>JACCDR011269832.1_pt1 | contig 23314 bp, 31 predicted proteins | sample 7446431 | NCBI WGS metagenome assembly JACCDR01 (sample SAMN15323443, study PRJNA562643) | freshwater metagenome | isolation source: river surface water | place: USA:Blue River Watershed | collected 2017-08-17 | reverse complement strand
CCCAGATACATCGACAGTCACACCAGTTGACGATAAAGAGGATTTTATGAATGACGAAACCTGAACAACATACTAGAGAACCAAGTTTTATTGAAAAAATAAAAATGATCAGGCAATTTGCATCTGACGGTTGCACAATGGCCCCCGATTTGGTATTCTACGACTGCTGTGTATCACATGATGTATATTATGCCACTGGTGAAGTTAGTAGAGCGGAAGCTGATAGACAGTTAAAAAAATGCATCCAGTCAAAGGGACATTGGTTTTTAAGTATTGTATATTGGCTTGCTGTTAGAACTTACGGTTGGATTCCTTTTTATTTTGGAAAATCCTATGCTATTCGTGTCGAATGGCAGAAACGTAAAATTAGACGCTAAGTGAGTTTCATATAAATACCATCCCGGTTGCAATAACCTTCAGTTTTTGCTACAATACCCCGGTAAGGAGTTTATATGTCTCTAGCTGATTCAAAAAAACAAAAACTATTAATTCAGGATTTACTTTCTTCTCCTGAAGTTTACACCCGTACTGCTGGTATCTTAAAGCCTTCATACTTTGATAATGAAAGTTATGCTAAGGTAGTGCATTTTATACATTCCTATTATGCCAAGTACAACGCCACACCATCGGTAGAGCAGGTTAATGCTGAGTTTGATTCTGATTTTGAACAGACTAAGCGATTACCCAAAGACCGTGTACAGTACAGTTGCGATGAGATTGAGAAGTTCTGTAAAGAAGTGGCAGTGCGAGAAGCCATTCTTAATTCCTTAGATGATATTTCTAACCATGAAATGGCTAAGGTATTAGCCCGAATAACTGAAGCAGTTAATATCTCTTTACAGAAGGACATGGGTATTGATGTATTTGATGACCCAGAGAATCGTCTTACGAGTTTAATTGAGAATTATACTCCAATTCCCACAGGAATCAAGGGCATAGATGACCCCCTTAACGGTGGACTTATTAGAGGGCAGTTAACTCTGTTCTCAGCTAACTCAGGTGGTGGTAAGTCTATCATGATGAATAATGTGGGCAATAATTTTACACTATTGCGTAATCTTCACGTAGTCTTGATATCCTTGGAACTTGAGGATAGCATGGTATTCTTGCGTACTGCTTCTATTATGACGGGGTATGATGCCGCTAATTGGAAAGCTCATATCCCAGAAATAGGTGCGGCTATTAAGGGCATTGGTAACCAGACTCAAGGTTCATTTATAATCAAGAGATTGCCTGCCGGGAGCACATCTGCGGATATTAGATCATATCTTTCTTATTACGAAATGGAATATCAGAGGCAACCTGATGTAATTATTGTTGACTATTTAGATTTGATGCAACCAAATGGTGGTATCAAAAATATGGGTGTCTTTGAGCAAGATAAACAAAAAGCTGAAGAACTACGAGAAATTATCTTATATTACAATTCTATAGGTATCACTGCATCACAACAGAATCGAGAAGCATTAACCAATACGCCAAGTCAAGCCGGTATTGCTGGAGGTATTTCCAAGATTAATACTGTGGACAATTATATTTCAATATTCATGAGTGAAACTATGAGACTTGAAGGGGAAATGAATATTTACTTCCTAAAGACTCGATCTTCTCGTGGTGTTGGGCATATGTCCATTCTAAGATATGACCCTCTTAATTTGCAGATTAAAGACCCCAAAGAGGGATTGAATGTATCGGTAATGCCTAAAGGCAGAAAAGCCACCCCTTCAGTTAAAGATTTAATGGGGGAAATAAATCCCCCAACGAAAGTTACCGCTGATGTTGGAGGATTGCCGGGTATCGAAACAGATATGTTAGTTAAAGAGTTGCCGGATCATATGTTTGCCGAGCCAGAGGCATTGGTGGAACCAGTTAAAACTATTAGACCTATGGTTAGGTCTAGCAGCGGTGGAGAAAGTTTACTAGATTTGATGGAAAGTTTAAGAGGAAATTTGATATGAAAGAGATTAAACCATTGAAAGAAATGACTGTAAAATACAACGGTCAAGAAGTTAAAGTTTTTAGACAAGAAATTTTAGAAGATGATACTTTAGCTATGCTACTGTTGTCTTACGAAAGAGCAGCATCTGAAGTAGCTGAAGCTGAATACAGATTGAGGCATGCGGCTCATGCCAAACGCTCAATGGAATTTGAGTTTAAAGAAAAGCTTCTAAAGCATGTTGTTGATACTAGATTCACTAAACAGGAAGAAGGTTCCGACGATGCAGACCCAGCCGGTTAATCCAAAATTAGAGTACTTCAAATATATCCGACTAATATTTGAAACTGCATTTAGTTACGATGATTGGCTGAAACATACGGATCATGATCCAGAACTTGAAGGTTCGTATGTGGGACACCTATACGAGAAGTATCTTAAGGAATTCCAGTTAAAATGCTTTTCTTATAGAGATTGGTGTGAGCACACGTATGGTTTGCAGTTCGTATTAGATAATACTATTAAAGATAGTGATTTTGATTCTAATTATGAATGGCGCGATATGGTTAATGAATCACTTATCAGTCAGGGCTGGATTAAAGTCATAAATACCTAAACAAATAATGGAGTTTTGGTGATGACCGAAAAAACAAAAATAACCAAGACTATTGATCATCCAATGGAAGATTTTTTGGGTATTGAGAGTGGAACCACTCAAGTTGAAGTTTATGCACGAGAAGGCGAATTAATTACATCGGAAGGTTATGATGACAAGGACGCGGAAATTGACGCTCAGTTTCAAGAAATTTATGACAGTGCAATGGACGGTTATGATTTGCTGGCTGAAGAACTTCATAAAGTTGAGGGCAAGTATAAGGCACGAGTTGGCGAAGTTTCTGTCCAACACTTGAACGCTGCACTTAATGCTGCTAAAGCTAAAGCTGATTTTAAACAGACTAAAGATAAACTAGATCGCGGGGGTCAAAAGAGTGGTCCATCGCATGTCACCAATAATAATACTTTGATTGTGGATGATCGTAGTGCATTGATTGATGCTCTTAAACAACAATTAGGAAGAGACTGAATGCCTAACAGTTTTTTGACTGACATTTATAAGCCAAACATATCCAAGCAAACTTTGAATGAAGTTGCTAATGTTGTATTGGCTTATTGTGCTGCGGCATCATTTTTGATTAAGTCTACGGGTCAAGAACTTCAGGAACACCATTTTATGACTCTTATGGAATACATCCAAAGGGGTAAAAATACTATTGAATTTATTAATGATGAACCCGATTCTAACACTTACGATTTAATTATATTGCGTGCCCCTATGTCAGACAAAGCACGGGACTTTATCATTAGTGAATTGGACCCATATTCAAGTAGTTTCTTTATAGTCGAGTCGATTATAGACTATTTAAAAGAAGATGCTGGGTTCATTTCTCTGGTAAACGAACTATCTAACAATGGTGATCAGAATAGAATTATTATTGAAGTTGCACCACTAACTAATAGCACTACGCTTAGTACTTTTATCAGAGTTGATAATTCATCAACAAGATTTGTGCTCAACACTTCAGCAATATTTAAACCCAATGAAGATATGGGAAATATTGGTCAAAAGGATTTGGCCAAAGATTATGGGTACGAAGTACATCGACAATTTATTAACAACGTATTAGGGGTGGACATTGGGGCCAATTTTGATGTATACTATCAGGAATGCCATAATAATGGAACCCCATCAGTAGATACGATTGAACACGCTACTAGAAACTTATATTCCGAAGTGTGTCGAAGATTAAATATGGGATTTAATGGAGCATACGATAATCCAACATTCGACTTTAAACACCAAGCTATTTGTAAAATGATTCAAACTGTTTACGGAGTCCACCCGGATGATAAATGCAGTTGTGTAATTCTACCAAGTTCTGGTGTCAGTTATGATAGTTTGGATTTAGATGATTTGTCAAATAAGCTTTATGTTTCCAAACTGAAAGCAGTATGCCCGGATGATGCTAACCCGTCTATAAGAATAGTTGATGGCAACAACAAAGAATTGTTCCAAGTTAGACTAAAAAAGGAATCATATCCGTCTAACATAACGGGTCACCGATACAAGATTTATTTTAAACTAAGAAAAATAAAGGATTTTTTAAATAAGAGGTAATAATGTCTAATAACAATAATCAAGATTTCATCGCCAAATACAAAGCAGCTATCAAAGCTAAATTTTCACGAGAAGAATTTGCAGAATATCTAGGCATTAAGCCGGATAGTGTTATTAGAAGAAGACTTACAATTCAACAAACCACTGGACTAGACTTGCCTTATCTACCTTCTGATCCAGATTTCGATGGGAGCGTTGATATGGATAAGGTCGAAACATTTGAAGATGTGTACCACTCCATTATTGAGGCTAATGTTGGTCCAGCTAAGGTAGATAAAACAGGTCAAGATAGAGCGGTGTATGTTATTACTGCCGCACAAAATGCAACTCCTATTCATGAAGGATTTTGGGCAACACTCAAGACTTATGCCAATATTAGAAATGCAGAAATTATGGTTATCCCATATCGCTACAGAAATCCGACTTCCCTATGGTCACACAGTAATGCAGACGGTGAATATTGGTGGCCTGCATTAGTTGAGCACTTAGTTTCTGACGAAGTACAGTTATGTAAAGGTCTACAATTATTGGGGCAAATCAAAATGCAGCCCACGGCAACTACACCCCTATCAGGATTTGATGGGTTTACTGGCAGCGATTCAGCAATCTTTGGACACCCAAAGCTTCAATTGAAAACTGTTGCAACACCAAGTAAAAAGATGCCTAAGATTCTTACCACTACAGGCGCATGTACTATCGAGAACTATACAGATTCTAAAGCTGGGCACAAAGGTAAGTTTCATCACAATATCAGTGCTTTAATTGTGGAAGTTGATGGCGATAAGTTTCATTTGCGCCATGTTCACGGCGAGGATGATGGTTCATTCTATGATTTAGAATATTACTATACTGCTCATGGTAGAACTAGGTATGGTAGGATTGCGGGACTAGTTCCCGGAGACGTTCATGCAGAATTTGTTGATGAAAAGGTAGAAGCTGCTTTGTTTCATGGCAGTAACTCTATTGCCGAGGTTCTGGACCCCGAAATGTTGATTTATCATGACCTTGAAGATTTTTATCGAAGAAATCACCACCATAGAGGGAACGATCTTATTGCTTATGGCAAACATCACTTCGGTAGAAATAATGTGGAAGAAGGCTTGCAGCTTTCCGCAGATTTCATTGATAGAAACAACAGGGATAGAACTGTAAACTTAATAGTTAGATCTAATCATGATGAAGCATTTGATCGTTGGCTTAGGGAAGCTGACCCAAAGAGTGATCCTGAAAATGCTAAGTTTTACTATTACATGAAGTTTAATCAACTCAATAACTTAACTAAAACCAAAACAGGTTTTCAGACAATTGATTCTTTTGAATTTTGGTGCCATAACCCTCTTGAACAGAGAGGATTACAATCAAAGGCTAATACAAAGTTCTTAAGGAGAGACGAAAGTTTTGTTATTGAGGGTATTGAAATAGGTTTTCATGGTGATATTGGTATCAATGGTTCCCGAGGAAGCGCAACTGCGTTCTCTAAGATTGGACCGAAAACGATCATTGGACACTCGCATTCTCCGGGAATTGTTGAAGGTTGTTATCAGGTTGGTGTGTGTGCATATCTTGATCTTGAATATGCAGTTGGGCCATCCAGTTGGTTGCATACTCATTGCATAATTTACCCTAACGGCTCTAGAGCTTTGATTAATGTTATCAACGGAGAATGGCGAGCAAGCTTTTATGGAAGGGAACATGAGCTTTAATCTGGCAGTTGAGTTTGAGCATAAACCCAATGAGTTGATAAGTTTTATCAACAACCAGTGTTTGCTAAATTTTGAGCAAGTAAAAATTCCTTATTTCGATCAGGAATTTTTAGATAAAGTTTACAATACTCCATCCGGTATAATTACTAGGCTTGCCCCTAGACGAACTGGTGGTTCAACACTAATGCTGTTAATAGCTTTTTATTTTAAACTTTTTGGTAAAGAGGTTAAGATCATATCACCAAATTCTCAGATGAATCAAAATTTAAAATCCTTGTGTGAATCCATTAATGTTGTCCCGTATACCATTAAGGCTAGCAATTACGGCATATCAATAAGATCACAGTCACACCAACTTTCTATAGCTCTGGAAGCTATGTATTATCATAACTATGGTAATAAATACGACGTTTTGATTTTTGATAGTTTTGATCAATATGGAAGTGATGTTTCGTTGCTTGATGTAGCAGCAAGGTCCCCGGATGCACGAATTATTGTAAATTTAGCGCCATAACAGACACATAAAAATCTGATTAATAAATATTGTATCTTTAGAGGTACGATATTTAATGAGAAGAGGCAATCCAAATCTTAAAAAAGCTCATGAGTCAATGGAACTGACTTTTGAGCATATAGAAGAATATAAGCGATGTGTGCAAGACCCGATATACTTCATGAAGAATTATGTGTATATCACACATCCAACAAAGGGACGAATCAAATTTGATTTGTTTGATTACCAAGAAGATTTGGTAAACGCTTATATTAACAATAGATACAACATTGTCTTATCAGCTAGACAGACGGGTAAGACTGAAACATCATGTGCTTACTTATTGTGGTTTGCAATTTTCAATGCAAATAAAACTATACTAGTTGTGTCTAAAGATTCTGAAGCGGCAAAAGAAATCATTAAAAAGATTCAGGACGCTTATGAAGAATTGCCGGGTTGGTTGAAGCCGGGTATCCAAGATGATGACTGGAATAAGCACACCGCAGCGTTCGACAATAAATCCAGAATTATTGCTAGAACTACCACGGAATCATCTGGCCGAGGCTTGTCTATTGCTCTACTATATTGTGACGAGCTTGCGTTCGTAAAGCCTTACATACAACAAGCGTTTTGGAACTCCGTATTCCCAACGCTATCCACGGGTGGTGGATGTATTATCACATCTACCCCTAATGGTGACACTGACCTATTCTCAACCATGTGGAGAGGCGCAGAGGCTGATATAAATGGCTTTAAGGCAACCCGTATATATTGGGACCAACCTCCGGGTAGAGACGAACAATACAAGGCTGAAAAAATTGCAGTATTGGGAGAAAGACAGTGGTTGCAGGAATATGAATGTGAATTTATATCCTCAGACAATTCGTTGTTTGATACCCGACACATTCAATTAGCTCAAAAGAAAGTTGAGAATGTTAGACCGGCTTTCGTCATTAACGGTGAGCAGGAGTTCTATAAGCCTATTACGCCTAACATGTCGTATTTGGTTGGGGTGGACCCATCTACAGGAAACGGTAATGATTATTCGGTTATTGAGGTATTTGAATTTCCTAGTATGATACAGGTTATGGAGTATCGAACCAACACAGTTAATGAAGTTGTTTTGTATTCTTATCTTAAAAAACTATTGGGTTTCCTTGAAAAATATTCAGATGATGTGTATTTCAGTACAGAAGCGAATGGTGTAGGTAGAGCTATTATTGCCCTCTATATGCAAGATGAAAACCCACCACAGTTTTCACATTTTATGAGTGAGGCCGGAAAAAATAAAATGGGTTTCACAACCACTAACACCAGTAAGAAAGAATGTGCTATTAGATTCAAGAACATGTTTGAAAGAAATGAGATGACAATCTTCACCAAAACGTTGTATAATGAGATGAAAAGTTATGTCCGCAAAGGTGATGGATTTGAAGCTCAGACTGGTGCAACAGACGATTGCATATCAGCAGTTTTCATAATTATGCGTATGGTTGCAGATTTGGCTATGTATGATCCCCGAGCTTATGAAAAGCTTTACAGGTTCTCAGATCAAGCTAAAGGCGACGAATGGTATACCACATCTGGCGGTAATGACGACTATTTACCCGGTGGAGTATTATAATGAATGATATGCAAAAATTACTAGACACATTAAGGACTAAAGTGTGTTTTGTGACTTACCAGAAAATTGATACGGGCGAACTCAGAGAAATGGAGTGTACCCTTAACCCAGATTATATCCCTAACAACTATGTACTTAATCAGAGATTAGGTAGCGATATGGTTGTATGGGCATTGGATAAGCAAGATTGGCGAGCTTTTCGCGTAAATACCGTCAAGGAGTGGCGAGTTAAATAAATATACTTATGAATGAAATTATTGTACCAGTCCAATTCTTGATCGAAACGCCGCTAGCCACGTTGTATAACGATACTATCAGCGGTTTTCCTACACCCAGAAAACAAAGTTCTGGGAGAGTTCAAGTTGTCAATAAATTCTATGTTGCGGCCCCTAGAAATAATGCAGTGGGGGTTAGAGCGACAACACGTTCAAATGCTAATAAATATGACACTCGCATGTTTTTTGACGGTGTTGAGTATCTAGATTCTGAAGAGGTCGATGCGAATGCATTTTCTTTTCAGACTCAAGATGGGCAGGACTTTATTATAACTCCAGTTGGATATACATCCACTGATGTTAGAGTAAGCTGTAGCTGCCTAGACTTCTATTATCGTTTTTCCGTATGGAATCAACGTGATGGAAGTTTGTTTGGTAGACCTCCAGAGCCTTATGTAAATAAGACTGATAATAGGGAACCTGTGAACCCTAATAAAATTGCTGGTCTATGCAAACATCTTATCGCGCTAACAGATGATCTTAGACGAGAAAGATTTCTCAGATAAAAACATTTTGTAGTGTTGATAATTATAAGGGTGAGAGTACAATTCACAACTGTACTAAACTCTTAAAGACTTTTCAAGTTATTTAAGAAATATAAGACTAATTAAGACTATTAAGGAGATTAAGATTATGTCAAGAAGATCATTGAAAGACCTAAAAGAACAATTGGCTAAACAGGGTGAGAAGAAAGGCGGAAATGGTGGTGGATTTTTCTACCCGCACTGGAAACTACCCTTCGACGGTGAAGTTAGAATTAGAATCACCGAAGACCCCGATATGGATAACCCATTCATCGTCTACCGCGAATATCTAGAGCATAAGCTTCCTATTGGTGGCGAAAATGTCACGATACCGTGCCCTAAGAACAACGGAAAAAACACTCCGTGCCCCATTTGCGAGCTATCGGTGAAATACTATAAGATCAAGACCAAGGAATCTGAAAACAAGGGTAAAATGTATTACCGTGATGCTTTCGTGCTTTTGCGAGGTATCATCATAGAAGATGGTTTGCAGCATGATGATGACACTGATTTTGTAGGTGTGCAGAAACCATTTAAGCTAACCTATCAAATGGGTAACAAGCTAAAGGCTGAAATGGGTAAACTTGAAGATGAAACTTTCTGGGATTTGGATGAAGGTCTAGACTTCAAGATTGTTAAATCTAAGCAAGTTGTTGGAGAGAAGGAATACGGAAAGTATGATTTGGCTTCAGGATTTGTTCGTAAATCAACATCTGTTCCCGAAAGCTACAGGGCTGAACTTACTGACAAGCCGCTATCAGACCTTATTCCTGAGATTCCATCGTATGATGAAGTTGATGAATTGCTATCTAAGCATCTAAGAGAATTGAATGAGGCTGATGATGATGGCGAAGATACCAACAGTGAATCAGAATCTGATCTTATGGCAAAGCTAAGTCGTAATAAGGCTAAACTAAAGACAGAGGCTGCTGCACCAGCACCGGCTGTATCTAAAAAGCCAGCGAAAACTGAAGAAGTTGTTGATGACGACAACGATGATCCCCCGTTTGATGTTGATGAAGATGTAACCGTCTTTGACAGCAAAGGCGACGACGATGATGACGATATTGATCTAGCAGCACTTCTAGGTGATGACGACGATTGATTTGTCCTCGATTAAAGTGTGGGGGAAATCCCCCACACTCCCTTCTAACACAACTAAAATAATAAAGGAGATTGTTCATGTCATTCATGAAGAAATACAAGCAGCAATTGGCTAAGTCGAGTGATGTTTCTGTAGAATTAAAAGCACCACAATATTTTCTACATACTGGTAGTTATTCCCTTAACAAGTTAATGTCTGGTAGATTTGAGGGTGGTTCGCCACAAGGTAGATTAGTGTGCTTTGCTGGACATTCCAGTTCAGGTAAAAGTTTGGTTGCTGCAAGTGTAGTAGCTGAAGTGGTTAGACAAGGTGGGTTCGCTTTAGTTGTTGACACCGAAGAGGCTTTGGATGAAGCGTATATGAAACGTTGTGGCGTCGATACAGATAGTGAGAATTATCTTAGGGTTGGCGTATCAACCATTCCAAAATGCAGCAAGATTGTAAACGATTTTATCAAGGATTACCGAGAAAGTGGAGAAACACAGCGAGCTATTATATGTGTTGACTCATTGGATAATTTGCTAACTGATAGTGAGCAGAATAACGTAGATACCAAAGGTGAAGTTGGCGGTGATCAAGGTCAGCGAGCTAAACAGATAAAGGCTATGCTCAAGCCGTGGACTCATTCCATTAGTTCATTGCCTATTACTATCATTTGTACGAAACAGGTTTATGAAGAACAGGATAAGATGAAAGCCCTATCTGAACCTTGGGTTGTTACTGCGTCAACTGAATATGCGTTCTCACAGATTATTATCTTTGAAAAGTTAATCTTTAAGGATACTAACAGTAAGGAACATAAAGGGTTTACGCTAAAGGCTAGAAGTTACAAGAACAGAATGGCTAAGGAAAAACAAGTAGTTAAAGTTGAAGTACCCTTTGATAAAGGTCTTGAGCCGTATGCCGGTATCTTGGAAATCGCAGAACAATACGGTGTAGTATCCAAAGCTGGGGCTTGGTACACGTTTAATGAAGAAAAGTTCCAACGCAAAAAGGCCGAAGCTGACCCAGAGTTTATGCATAAGATTTTAGAGGCAGTAATTGCTGTGGACGATGAACAGCGAGAAGTTTACGCTAACCTAGATGATTATGTAGCTGCATCTGAAGCTGGTGAGTCTGCTGCCCAGAAGAGAAAGAGAATTGCCTTAGAGCGTGCGGAAGCTAATGATGACAGCGACGAAGAATAAGAACTCTATTCTAAGTAAGCTTCAACTAAGGGAAAAATTAGACAGTAAAATCTTAAAGGGATATAAGAAAATATTGGACCCGGTATTTCTAGGGATATACCGGGTTTCCCATGCCGATATTTCTTGGGATCGTATTATGAGACTTTCATTAGAAAGTAATTTCGTTTTGATATCTGGTAAAGCTGTAATACCAAAAGGTTCTAATTTTGTTGATGGTAGAATAGTGAAAGAAGATATCCATTTTAATCATAGTATGACCATACCTTGGATTTTTCTAGATAATGGATCATCTGTTGAGAGCATTATACGAGCAGCACAAGATATTAAATTGTTCAGTGAGATTGCTGACGCAACAGACTTTTTCGAACTAATGCGTACAGCAGATTTTAATTACGAAGACCTAAAGCTTTTTCTGCCAGAATATGATAAAATAGAGGATGGATTAAACCCAGATATTCCGGTGGTTAGTAATACGGTGAATATCAATTTGGACGATATAGTAGTTAGTCAAGTTAGAGCTACGATATTGGAGCGCAAGGATAAAGAATGAAAGATATAAAAGCTATACGCGATGCGTTGCATAAGATAAAACCTAAAGGTTTAAATGATTTTGAGGAAGATGCTAAAACCCTTAGAATTATTAATCTTAAGCAAATATTGTCGGAATACGAATCTATTGCTAAGTTGGCTAAAGAACTCATACCTTTAAAGGGTAAGGATTTGCAGGAAGCTTTAACTAGCCAAGCTGCTGAGTTTTATTTCTTCAGAATCTGTACCAGCAATCTTAAAGCTATACTAGATTATCATGAAACATTGTTAAGACATGTTAAAGGTATCGTATACAAGGACACCGAAAAGGGTAGCTCAAAAGCATACACTGATCGTGCTATACAGTCTTTGGTTGAAGAACATACAAGAGTCTTTGAAATATCACGAGATATAGTATGGATTAGGGATGTGCTCGATAAGTTTTATGGAATTGTGGAAGCTTACAATCAAAGAGGTTATAGCCTCAATAACTTAACGAAAGCTATTGAACTATCAGCGATGGCAGTTGCATTGTAATGACAAAAGCGGTTATTCACATACTTGATGAAGTCAATGTTAAAATACAAGGCTTACAAAAGCAAGACTTTTTAAGCCTTGTTGACATGTTCGCAAGGTATGCTAAAGGGTTTAGATTTAACATCAAGTATAAACTAGGACACTGGGACGGCAAAATTCATTTCTTTAAAATGGATAGGTCGGGTCTGCATGCTATAAGCTACGTTAAATTACTTCCTGAAATAATTTCGTATATACAAAAATCTGGTTATTCGATCAAAATGATTGATGATCGAAAACATGTGGATTTAACTATACCACCTATCGACAAGAACTATTTTGCTGATAGGGGCTTTTTGGACCCAGATGGAAATCCCTTAATACTTGGAGACCATCAAGTTCGTGGAGTTAATGCACTTACATCCGAATCTGGTGGTATATTCGAAGCTGGTACGGGAGCAGGCAAAACGATTGTTACTGCTGCATTGTGCCAATTGTATGAGGATCATTTAAATTTTAAGTGTATTGTAATTGTACCCACATCCGACTTGATTAATCAAACTTACGATGAATTAAAGCTATATGGAGTTGATTGTGGTAGATACAGTGGTGACGATAAGGATATCAATCATCTACACGTTGTTAGTACTTGGCAAGCATTACAGAATAACAAGCCATTAATGTCTATGTTCCAAGTTGCCATCGTGGATGAATGCCACGGTGTAACTGGATCAACATTGCAAGAAATTTTGAATGACTACGGTTCACACTGTTTTGTTCGTTTAGGATTAACTGGTACTTTACCAGAAGAAGACATTGATAAAATGGCTGTGGCCGTTACACTAGGTGAAGTTGTTGAACGGGTTGAGGCTCATGAATTAATAGCTAACGGCTGGTTGGCCGAACTCAAGCTATACATGTATGAGTTGACTGAAGATGTTCGCCCAGAATATACAGAGTTCTGCCAGAATCACCCGGAATTAGTTAATGAAACTTCTTATTCTGATTTTAAGAAAACGATGTTTGCAGATTTTAATGCTGAGAAGAAATATCTACAGAAGAAACCACAGAGACTTAGTTTTATAGCTAAACTAATAATGGTTCCACAAGGTAATACTTTGGTGTTAGTCCCTAATGTTGAGTTTGGAAAAAAGATTTCAAAGCTTATCCCAGAATCAGTATTCTTCTATGGGCAAGATTCTAAAGCAGTTAGAAAACAATTGTATTCATCATTTAATACCCGAAACGATTTGATAGCTATTACAACGTTCCAATTGGCATCCACGGGGTTGAACATTAAAAGGATATTCAATCTGTTTCTAATTGATGGTGGGAAAAGCTATGTCCAGATAATCCAGAGTATTGGTAGAGGATTAAGGCGGGCTAGTGATAAGAGTAAAGTTAGAGTTTATGACGTACATAGTGATTTCAAATACTCAAAGCAACATGCAGCGTCTAGAAGAAAGCATTATAAAGCTAAGAAGTATGAGTTTAAAACTAAAAAAGTAGATTACTTAGGTTTAGGAAGTTGAACTTTTTCCCATGTAAATTATGCAATGTCAATGTAGCAGGTAAGCCAGAAAAATGTTATAGCACAAATGAGATATGTCAGTGCTGTAAATCGTGCCGAGACGAATGTTTTTGTGACGTATATTACGGAGACGATGAGTGGTATTATGAGACCACTGAGGATAGAAAATTCATTGACATATATAAGAAGAGTAAAAAGGAGATTTAAATGGTAATATCGGATGAGAATGCGTACCCGATCTATATCGAGAGCATTGATACCGGAACTTTGACTGAATACTTTTGGGTGTTACAGTTAGGTATGGACGGTGGTAATGATATGGATTTCACGCTACAAAAGTTACGAATGTTTGAGGAACAGACTACACCTACATTAGAATTTACTATTGGTGGGGCTAAGGTTGAAGCCCCAACCAATTGGAATATATTAGTTTATTCAGAGGAAACTGGACAATTAGATGTTGCTGAGATATCAGATTTAACTAGATCGAAGTTTACGGCAGTGGTATACTTGCCCAAAACTGGTAAGATTATTCCGGGTCCAATTAGTGTGTTTGATTATCACCGTGAAGCTCGTGTGAGAAATCCTACCCTAAATAAACATACCATGTTATGTCACCACGTAGGTCCAAATGGATGGATTTGCATTGCACCTACAGATAATTACAACAAATATTTAAAAGATGCTGTAGTTGGTGATCTACTAGTCTAATCGGAGATTAAAATGAGTAAGAAAAGAGCCAAAACAACTAAAAAATTAACTGTGTCAGAACTTAAGGCATATATTGAAGGTGCCGTAGAGCTTAATCCAGAGGGATGGGCACCTTCACCTGAACAATGGAATAACATAGTTGAAATGATTATGAATGTGAAGGAGTCTGCTCCTGTCGCAACAGTTAAAGCTGAAACTGTACAGAGCTATGATGTGAGTGAATCTTATCCCCAGAACCCGAGACCGGCTCCAGTTGCATTGCCTTCCGCAATGTCACCAGCGCCCCAACAGCCGGTAAGACCTACTGCTCCCCCACCACAAATTGATGCTTCTCAGAATCCCGCCCTGAAGCCATATGTTGAAAAGACTGGAGCTAATATGGTTCATGATCCATCTACAGGAACGGTATCATCAGGGTTAAAGTTTAAAACACCAACTATTGATACTTCGGAAAAGCCATATCAGTCGGGTTACGAATAATATATGCTTGATGCATCTAATTTTAAGGTAGTATTGAACGGGAGAGTCTTATGTGCAGACGGCGATTCTATTGCCGATCTGTCTTTCATCTATTCCAAGATTTTGAATGATGAGAAGCTTAATAATATTTTTGTATCTAGGCAAGATTTTCAATCAGACGAGGTTCAATATTACAACAGTAAATTCCCCAGTGATAAACTGGATATGAAGAAATCTGTGAGGGAATTGTCTTTAGAATGGGATATTCCGAAGAAATACAAAGAGTTAGATGTTAAGACTTATGTGGCAGAAAAGCTTAAGGAAGAATTTAATAGCAATGACTTTTCCCTAGAGGAAAAGAAATCTAGGGTGGATAGAGTTAACGAAGAACTCAAACATTGGAAAAAAAGAAATCTGACCGATATGTTACGCACTCTTATTTACATTGTAAATACGTTTGAAGAACATAAAGTTGTTTGGGGTACAGGTCGAGGAAGTTCCTGCGCGTCATACGTATTATACTTAATTGGTCTGCATCAAGTAGACAGTGTTTTGTATGATGTTGATATTGCTGAATTCTTCCGATAAAAGAATGGTATAAATAAGGTTAACACGGTTAACATTATTAATGAGGTATTAAATGGCTAAGAAAGGTGTAAGAAGTATTCGCGGAGAAATAGTAGATTTCGATCTATTGAAAGTTAAGCAACAGATTGAAGATCGAAAGAAGCCAGACAGTGTAGAACTTCGTGAAAAATATATTGATATTAGACGTAGACGCAATCCTCGCAGAAATGTATCTGACCTAGTTAATGAACAACGTCAGAATGAGCAGGATGCTAGGGACAGAATTAGAAAGAGTAAAGAGGCTAGGGAATTAGCAATCAAGAATTCTGCTATTGAAGAAACCCCTTCTGAAACTGAAGAATTAGTATTAGCCGAAGCCCCAACCCCAACTCCAGAAGTTAAAAAGTCTACAAGAAAGGTTGTAAAAAGAGCCAAAAGCGAAGAATAAAAGGAGATTGTATGACTGAGATTTGTGATGTTGAAGCTATCAATAATCAGATAGTTTTCAGATTTATTGAGGATACCACACGAGGTCGATTTAACCAAAAAACTGGCTTAGGTGTAATAGTTGTTGACCGTGCAGAGAAACAATTAGATCATGCCCGTTGGGGTAGAGTTCTTGATATTGGACCCGAGGCTAAATGCGATTTCAAAGTTGGAGATATTGTTCTAATTCAGAATTTGCGTTGGACTAATATGTTTAGCTTTGAAGATAGAGAATATTGGGTAACGACAGATAACGAAATTTTAGCTGTATTGCCCGATGAATCCAATCCACCGGGAGAAATTAAAAACTTCCTCTGATAAATAATCAGATGAGAAGTTATATATTTCCAACAATAGTAATGTTAACCGCACTAGCCCTAGCGTCTGGTGCGGCATTATTTACAATAATAGGCTTTAGGGAATTGTTCCAGCCTACGTTCAATATTACGTTTATGGCAGCAACAATAGAGCTTGGAAAAATTGTTGCTGTATCTGTTTTATATCAATTGAGACATGTACTTGGTTGGTTTACAAAAATATTCCTAACTGTACTTGTTCTAGGCGCAATGGCCGTAACCTCTATGGGGGTTTACGGTTATCTGTCTAGTTCATATCAACGAGATACATTGGAAATAACCCAGAACGAAGCACAGTTAAAACTTCTAGATGATCGTAAGGTTACGTTAGAAGAAAGACTACAGGATATGGATTCACAGATTGCCAAGGTTCCTGAAGCGTATGTTACTAAGAGAATGGAACTTATCAATGCGTTCAAACCAGAACGAGAAGTTGTTCTAACCGAATTGAATGATTTAAACCAAGAAAAGCTTAAGTTAACAATGTCAAGGATTGAGCAAGAAACTGAATTTGGTGCAATTATCCTATTGGCCAAATCGGTTGAATGGTTGGATGAAAATAAAGCAATGTTATACTTCATAATGTTAGTTATTTTCATATTCGATCCTATGGCTATAGCCTTGACACATGCAGCCAACGTGGGTTATGCTAGTGCCGCAAATAGAAATAGTCACACTACAACTAAAGTAATAGTTGAAAATATACAAAACGATTCCAATATTGAAGATGTTATTAAATCAGTCATATCTCCATTGGCCGAATCAGTAAATAACGTCTCCAGAGAATTAGAAATTCTCAAAAAACCAGCTACTAACTCTAGGACAGAAATACTAGACTCAATGCGTAAGACTTGATTGTTGTCGAAAGATCAAGTATAATCTACCTTTACTGAATAAAGGATTCAATATATGCCTAAACAACTTTGGGTTGAGAAGTATCGCCCCAACACACTTGAAGGTTACATATTTCAAAATTCTTCACATGAAGAACAGATACGAAAATTTATTGCTGAAGGCTCTATACCCAACTTGCTATTATCAGGTCATCGAGGTACGGGTAAAACAACATTAGCTAAAATCCTCAAGAATGAACTTAATGTCGCAGACGGTGATTTTAAAATCCTGAACGCATCTGATGAAAATTCTGTGGATACTATTCGTACAACAGTGAAGTCATTTGCTCAAACTATGCCATTGGGCGACTTTAAGATCATATTCTTAGATGAAGCTGATTATCTATCTGTGAATGCTCAAGCTGCATTGCGTGGAATGATGGAGGATTACTCGGATACTGTACGATTCATTCTTACATGTAACCATCCAAATAAAATCATTCCTGAGTTGAAGTCTAGATGCCAAGAATTTAGGTTTAATGACTTTAACAAAAAGGAAATGCTAAAAGCTGCCGCCAAAATTCTAATTGCTGAAGGCATCAAAGTTAAAGACGGCAATATGCAAATAATTAAAGATTACGCAAATGATGCATTTCCCGATATGCGTAAGCTTTTGATGAATCTACAATCTAATGTCATTGATGGTATTTTGAATGAACCGTTTGAAGTATCTGACAAGATTTCCACTATGGTAGATATCGTAGAAGAACTTAACAAGGGAAATTGGATGCAGGCTAGGGAATCCATTATCCAGAATATTGGTGATGGAGATTGGGAAGACATTTACAGATTCATGTACGACCATCTTGATGAAATTGAAGGGTTTGCGGGTAACCAAGATACTTGGTCTAAGGGTATAATTATTATTGCCGATGCATTGTACAAGCATGCATTGGTAGCCGACCCCGAAATAAATTTTAGTGCGTTCATGATTAGAATGGCAGGAGTTACACAAAATGGATGATAAATTAGATGAAGATGCAGCTAACAAACAACTGAATGAAGTTGCTAAACATGCTGACAAGAATCAACGACTAGCTTGGCGTAGAAAGAAAGCTAGGATTGATCAATTGATTGAACGGTTGCAGCCTCTTCAGGAAGAAAGGCTTAAGCTGATTATGCAGATGCAGCCGGTAATGGATGAAATCGAAGCCGTTAGACAGGATATGGTTAAGGAATGTATTCATCCTTTGGATCATCTAGTGCATAAAGGTTCCCATATTGAATGTAAGTTTTGTAATGTTAAGTTGAAGATTAACAGTGTCTGAAAAGTTAGATATTTTTGAAGTCCTACAAAAAATAGATGCGTTTGATTTGGAATACGTAAAGTCTCTTACTCCAGATCAACGTAAATCTGTTGCGCCTTACATGCTAATGTTGTGGATGGGTGGATGTAAGTCTCCAGAGCAGATATTGAAGGTCAATGCTTTCCTAAACCATTTTGTGTTTGATCTAGGTTCACATCCCGATTTGCTTTATAAGTTGGCTCTTGTGTCCAGTGATTCAAAACCAAAAAAGTACAAATGGTTAAAAAAGAAAACCAACTCTAAGAAATATTCTACCAGTGTAGGAATCATTAAGAAATATTATGATTGCAGTTCCCAACATGCATTAGAATATGTTAAACTTTTGGACTCTGATACTGTAATCGAGTTCGCCATTGAACTCGGTGAACAAGATGATGTTGTCAAGAAAATCAAGAAAGAGTTTGCATGAATTATTTTGAATGTGAATACTGCCTTAAAAAGTTTGTAAAAGAAGGATTCTTCAAGAAGCACACTTGTAAGGAAATGCTTAAGCATAAACTAATGCGTAAGCCTATTGGATTACAAGCCTATAACCATTATTCTACTTGGCTAAAACTGAAAGGGATACGAGAATATAGTGTTGAGCAATTTATTGATTCTAAATTGTTCAAACCTTTTATTGAGTTTTCACAATTCTCCACTCGCATGGCCTTGCCCGGTAAAGTTCATTTTATATCGTACATGATTGAAATGGATATACATCCGAAGGATTGGGTTAATACAATGGTTTATGACCATTACATTAAAAATTTGGATAATATCATGAGTCCTGAAGAACAGTTTGATGAGACTGTTGATACAGTGATGGAATTGTCCAAGATTTATGAATGTAAGCCTAATCATATTTTTAGGTATATTGAACCCAGTGACCTAATTAGATTGATTCAAGCTAAGAAATTAAGTCCTTGGTTTTTATTAAACTCTAAAGTATTTCATAACTTTGTTCTAACTGAAATGACTAGGGAACAGAAGGCTTTGTTGCAACAACAAATAGGCCCATCAAAGTGGGCCAAAAGGTTTGAATCGTATCCAAAAAAGAATGAAAAGTTTAGGCAACGAGTTGCCGAAATGAACTTTTAAATTGTATCTAGATACGCTTTAAAATTGTCCAATATGGCCTGCATTTGAGAAATCCCGATAGCTGCACGAATTTCTTGCTTTGCTGCTAGTCTAGCAGATTCTATTACTGCACCTAGCTGTATCCAAGCTGCTCTATTGGCGATGATTGTTTCGGCTACTTCAGTAGGTGTTTTATTAGTAGATTCAGCTTCAAGGGCTATGAATGGATAATTTTCAGGATTAACAAATCCAGAGTCCTTAAATTCTTGGGCCTGTTTTGCTTTTTCACTGTATATTAATTCTTGTCCAACACCACCAGAAATATATTGTGCTCTTTTAGCACTAGCAGCAGAATCGGTCAAATTTAGAATAAACTCGCGCTCTTGTTCTAATTGATATGTATCTTCATTAGCTTTAAAGAAATCCCAAGCATTGCTTATTTCAACATCTGAAGGTCTTAACTTTGTTTCAGATAACCACACAAGTCCTTTTTCCGCTGTGTGCTCAAAATCGACACCGGGAACATAACCCATGTATTCTAATGTGAAAACTATATTCATAACTTATATCCCTTAACTGAATCTAAAAGCTCTAAGACGCATATTGAAGTTTGCTGTACTTGTGACTGCGCCAAAGTTGCCTGTTGCGGTTGAACCTTTTACTGCTAACCAAGGACGGTTGCTGCCCTTACTATAGTTAATCAAGAATGTAACTACCCAAGCCGAACCATTCCAACGCCATGTGATATAGCTACCTTCGTTGGCTGGACCAGAACCTTCGTCTTGCTGTTGTCCCTGCTCGTTTAGTACTATAATATCTCCAGTAGTATATAAAGTTGCAGCGTCATTAGACACACATTCTAGAACTAATTGAACTAAATCTGGGCCATCTGATGATGTTCCGAATGAAGCGGGTAAAGTAACTGTTCTAACTACTCGGCAAGTAGATGCAAAGTCAGAAGATTCATATGATACAACCGAACTTCCACCAGCAACTTCATCAATTGCGGCTTGAACATTATTTGCAGATAACCCGGATGAAGTATTGTCATATGATATTGCGCTAGCATCATGAGCATCAGTGCTATCGGTTAGGTGGGCACTTAAAGAGTTCGATGTTGATGTTATACTAGATTGTACCGAATCTACTTCATCTTCTAATTCTTCAATTGCATCTTGTACGTTATTTGAAGTTACTGAACCATAAGCCACGAATGATATGGCACTGGCATCATGTGCATCTACTGTGTCCGATAAGTGTGCGCTTAACCCGGAACTGGCGCTGCTTGCTGTAGAGCTTATTGAAGTCAAAGCATCCTGTACGTTTGATTGTCCAGCTACTGTTGGTGATACTGATATAGAACCGGCTGTATGGGCCGCTGTGGGGTCCGCAAGGTGTGCAGCAAGGTCAGCATTAAGGCTAACTAACTCAGCGTCTATAGCCGCTATAGCGGTCTGTATATCTGCTCCGAGAGCGTAAGATAAACCCGTATCATCAAAACTAACTGAGCCAGCATCTATAGATGATGTTGCGGATGACCAGCTTGATCCATTAAACACCGATAGTTGACCCGTGGTTCTATTGAACCATGTTTGACCAATCAATGGGTCAGGTACTAATAATGGATCAGGTTCTCCCGGAGTTGGGCCTTCCTCACTTGCAAAATTTGCCAAAATGTTAATAAGATTTTGGTTTAGGTTTTGACCATAATCAGCTAGATTCTTACCAGCAAGAACCAATCCACCGAAAGACCCCTCAATTTCATATTTGTTAGGTACGGGGGTGCTGGAAGCCGCTAAATCATTCAATGCTTTACGCAACTCATCGGGTTCGTAAACCTGATAAGGAATCTGTTTTAAATCTTCGCGTGATGCCACTTCGTTAATCTCCGGTTTTATTTAATTATTTATCAGATACGGCATCCGTATAAAAAATAAATAGTAAGTATGAGAAACGAAAAACAAAATTGGCGAGACTTTGACTCCGCAAGAGCAATATTATTGTCCCAGACAAATTGGACCCAAATGACTAACAGTGGTTTAGACGAAAAATCCAAAGTTAAATGGCAAGAATGGCGGGATCAATTAACCTCTATTAGTAAAAATGATAATACCGTCGATGAGGCTTTTTTAAAATTAACTGGTTTAAGAAAACAGTTACCCGATCTTCAATATCCAGATAATGTCAAGAATTTGATTATTACGAACAATGTTGATCGAGAGACTATAAAGGATATTGTAAAAGAAGTATTATCTGAGATTGATGCCCCACCTACAATTATTGGGGATTTAGCAACCTCCAAGGGTATTGCACAAAAAGAATTAAAGAAGTATTATAGGCAAAAGATTAAGGCAGTTTCTCCCCCGATGGAGACATTTCATTTGTATGTCGAACGGTTAAATCAGGCTATTGATTACTTATCAAATAATGGTAAAAATTTCCCATTATTAGAAGTACTGTGTAACAATACAAAAAAGACTCAGACAGAAGTGGCTACTGATATCTTGAAAACTCATTCTGCCATCATAGCGAAATTTGTTGATATTGATGATTCATACTTGAAGGCATTGAAAGCTTTAAATGAATCTGTTACAATAGATGAGTTGCAGAAGGTATTAGATAACTTTAATGGACATTGATATTGACTTAGCTCCCGGAACTGATCCGACCAAAATATTCCGAAATATTATCCCCGCTTCCCAAGTACGGAATGGGGAACTAATTAAACATAATGTAGGATACCATTTCCAAGAAATACCTATTGATGGTGTATCTGGCTTTGCTGCTATTCCATATAATGTAGCCGAAGATTTCGGGTACTATAAAATTGATCTACTTACAGTCAGTGTTCTCAAACAATTCAAATCTAAGAAGGAAATGCGGGAGCTTGCTAAAGTTGAACCGGATTGGAAATTACTTAAGGACGAAAACGTTGTTAAGAAACTTTTTCACTTAGCAAACCATTTTGATTTGGTGTCAAAGGTCAGGCCCACAACGGTCCAAGAACTGGCCGATGTGTTTGCTATGATTCGTCCTAATAAAAGAATACTTCTTGCTAAATACCTTAAGAACCCGAAGAAAATACGGGTTGAGTTGTTTACTAAACGAGAAGCGGGTGATATGCGTAAGTCACATGCCATTGCTTATTCGTTATTGATTGTTTTACAACTACATTTGATTAAGCAGGGTAGGCTATGAGACATTTGAAGGATATTTTAACTGAAGCATTGAATTTAAATAATTCACAGAAGGGTATCATTGCATCAATGGCAATATCCCCGACCCCCCAAATGGCTTATGCTGTTTTAACTGGTGCTAGGAATGCTGTCGCCTCTAGGAATTCTTTAGAGCGTTCCGGGTACATTAGAGTTAACGATTTAGAGAAGACGGCAGTATTGACTGACCGTGGGAATGATGTTTTAACTTCAGAAAATCTTATTGATGATACTGGCAATCTAACTGATCGTGGGGAAGAAATAGTTGCCCAATATCGTAAAGACCGGGACGAATGGGAAAAGTTTGAATCATTCAAACATTTTGTTTGATTCGCTTATAAGTTATTTCAATACCTTTTGATATTTCTTTTCTTTTTCTTTTTCGGACTCTATTTGGCCCATCCATATTAAAGTGTGGCAGAGGCCCAATTACTCTAGTCACATAATCCAGTGGGAATACTCGTAATATATTAGATGCCTTGTCGGTTAACCCGCGCTTTGAAAATTCTACTGAAATCGGATATCTATCACCGTTAGAGTAATACCATTCATATGCTATCTTAATTAGTTCTTCTTCATCGAATTGTTCTGGACCACATAAGTCAATAACATAACCATAGATATACTTTTTGTTTATGTTGTCAACTATGTTAAGATAACTTT
>JACCDR012711513.1_pt1 | contig 23317 bp, 42 predicted proteins | sample 7446431 | NCBI WGS metagenome assembly JACCDR01 (sample SAMN15323443, study PRJNA562643) | freshwater metagenome | isolation source: river surface water | place: USA:Blue River Watershed | collected 2017-08-17 | reverse complement strand
GATAGCGAAGAGTTCCTTGCTCATCTGAGAAAAATCGTCGCACACCAAGGATCGACATGAGAAAACTGACTTTGGAATCGGGCGTTTAGCATTGGAAAACCGGCAAGCAGAACGTCGTCATCAAGTCGCCGACAGACAAGAAGACGATCGTGAGCTTCAGCACTCTCACCGGGTGGAGTTGGCCTGAGATCGAGAACGGTCAATGGGACCGTTGCTTCTCGATCAAACCGTCCTGCGTCCGGGATTACATCGAGAAAAACCTCCTCAAATGAACGACGATATCGAGAACCGTGAGACCTTCTTCGCGCGGCTCGAGCCGCACCTCGCGCCGTCGCAGCTGCGGAACGTGCAGCTAGCCTACACCTTGGCGAAGTTCAGCCACCGCTCGCAGGTGCGCAAGGAGCTCGACGCCGACGGCAACCCCGTCCGCTACTTCGAGCACCCGCGCCGGGTGACGATCATCCTGCTCGACGAGGTGCGGATCTACGAGCCCGAGGTGGTCATCGCCTCGCTGCTCCACGACGGCATCGAGGACACCAGGGACCTCACGCCCGAGATGATCGAGCATTGCTTCGGCGCCGACGTCGTGCGCATCGTGAAGACCCTCAGCAAGGTCCCGAAGGAGGGTTACCTGGACCGCTTCGCCGCGAGCGCCGACTGGAGGCCGTACGCCGTCAAAGCGTGCGACCGCATCGACAACATCCGCTCGCTCGACGCGTCCGACAAGGACTTCGCGTTCAAGCAGCTGAACGAGACTTCCGAGAAGTACTTCCCGCTGTTCCGCCGCATGGTGAAGCTCGCCCCGAACCACTTCGCGGCGCGCGCCGAGCGCCTCTACGAGATGGTCGAGGAGGAATGGGTGGCTTCGAGGAAAAAGCTGCTCGGCCTGCGGTAGAGAACCAGTCCGGCCCGGGCGCGGTAAGGTCGGGCAGATGGTACCGAGCAACTTCCAACTCGTCGTCGAGTCCCGCGGCCGCGAGCACTTCAACGCCGCCATGAAGATGTGCTTCGACGACCACTCGTCGGCGTCGCACTACAGGATCGACAAGGACGGCTTGCACCTCTTCTGGGGGACGTCGAGCTACTCCAATACCAAGGAGGACGGGGTCATGCCGCTCCCGTACGAGATGACCGTGTCGGCCGCCACCGAGTTCGCTTGGGGATGGCTGCAAACGGCCGACCGCGGCAGCGAGCCCGACCACGACGGCAGCAACTCGAAGGACGGGTTCCGCGTCGAGCACAAGAGCGGCAGGTGGTCGTACGAGTTCGTCCGGGTGTCCGCTCGCTGGTCGGAGTACCACAAGTGAGCCGCAGCGAGCTCGACCGGCTCAAGCACCCGACCCAGCCCGCCGGCCTCGACGACCACGGCGTCCTCCGGTTCAAGCCGAACAAGATCGTCAGGCACCTCGTCGACAACGGGAGCATCACGCTCAACGACATCGCGGTGATGCCCTTCTCGACCGAGGACAGGGTGCAGCTGGCCCAGCTCATCGGGTACTCGCTCAGCGGCTTCGGCGAGCTGCATTACGTCTCCGACGACGATTACGAGCGCGCCTACGCTTCGGCGGCGCCGAAGTACCAGCCGCGGAGGGGCAAATGACGTTCGCCCAGCTGGCCCTGTGCTTCGCTTCGGCGGTCCTGGGGGCCGTCGTCGGCGTGAAGCTGCTGTTCCTGCTCGCCAAGCCCCACGCGAAGATCACGCTCGACCTGAAGCTGAAGACCGACCCAGTCTGCCCGGACTGCGGGCGCACATACGGGCCGCGCGAGCTCCTCGAGAACGTAGCCACCGACACTTTCGACGTCACGATGAAGGACAAGGAGATCAAATGAGCGGAAAAGGCGGGAAACCGCGTCAGAACCCCGGCGTGTTCGGCCCCAACCCGCATCTCAAGGAGATGCGCAAGCGTGAGGCCGCGGAGCGGCAGGAGGCGTACGACAAGAAGCTGGCGGTCGACATCATCGCCGAGCTCGACCTGAGATACGGGGCCGGCAAGGGCGCGACGGCGGTGCGGAAGAAGCTCGCCAAGCGCCGGATGCAGAAGGAGTGGGCCGCCGAGCCGGCGCCCGCGAACCCGGCGAAGCGCAACATCACCGGGGCGCGTAAGCCCTCGTGAGCCTTTGCGGCCTGCTGCGCTCGGCGGTCACCCTCGACCTTAACATGGCGGGGCTGGTCTGCTTGACGTGCGGGCCGTGGTCGCTCCACCTCCTCGTGCGGAAGCGCCACTGGTCGTGGGGCTACACGAAGGGGTGGTGGGACGGGCCGATGCCGGAGTACGGCCTAGGCCCGCTCTTCAAGCTCGTGGGGTGGCACCCCGACGTCTGGTGTTACGTCTGCAACGACGACTACTGCGAGAAGCGCGACCTCCATGGATGATGAAGACGACGATTGGTTCGGCCCGGTCACCGCGGTGCCGCCCCCGAGGATCGACTGCCCGGACGAAACGGCCGCCTACCGATTGCGTAACCTGATGTCGGACATCAGCGAGCGCCACTACGCCGCCGGCTGGCTGTTCGGGCTCGAGTACGCGCTGTTCGGTGCGGCTTTCGCCGGCGAAGGGTTCGGCGACGGCCTGTCGCACGAGGAGCGCGCCGGCCTGATCACGCTCAGCCACCGATGTCAAGGGTGGTGGGCGTACGACGACCGCAAACGCTTCGTCCCGATGGGCGAATGGGCCGAGACCTACGCCCGCCACATCGCAGAACGCCAAAAGCGCTAGCCGCTAGTTAGGCGCATGAGCATGCGTCTTCGATTGGGGGTTTTGTTCGCCGCGCCCGTCTCCATCCTGACGGGGCTGTTCTACGTGCTGCCGTTTTGGCTGCTCGGCTGGCACCGGTACATCGGTGTCAAGTCGTCGACGACCGGCAAGAGCAAGCTCGGCACCGGCATGGTCTGGGTGGTCGACGAGGCCAAGGCGCCCAAATGGCTGCTCGCCCGCTGGGTCGGGTGGGGAGGCCATTGCGTCGGGTCCTTCGTTGTGCTCCGCAAGATGCCCGAGCAGGTCACCACGCTCAACCACGAGCTGCACCACGTGCACCAGATGCACACGCTCGGCTTCCTCCAGCCGGTCCTGTACGCGCTCTCCTCGCTCACCGCCTTCGCCGCCGGCGAGGAAGCGTACAAGGCTAACCACTTCGAGGTCGCGGCGCGGCGCGTCGCCGGCCAGGTCGCGGACGCGACCTCCTTCACCCAGGGCTACGCCTGGTGCGGCAAGTCCCACCGATGATCCAGCTCTCCCAGGTCAGGTGGAACACGTACCACAACTTCGAAGGCCCGGTCTTCGCGGGTAACCTGCCTGTCCCGACGGCCGGCCGCGACGACCCCTTCCACGCGAAGGTGCTGTCGATCACGGCCGCGGCTGAGGGCGGCGGCTTCAACGCCACCCAGATGTGGGACAGCGGCTTGCTCAGCGTCGGCGCCATCCAGTTCATCGACGCGGGCTCGTTCAACGTGTGCAACCTGCTCGGCGAGGTCGCCGAGCGCTGCGGTGCCCACCTCGTCCAAGAGAAGCTGCGGCCCGCGCTCGACATGTGCGACGCTATGTTCTTCAGGGCCGGCGACGGCAAGTGGCGCTTCTCGCACAAGGGGGCGACCGTCAACACCAACGCCGCGCAGAAGCTCCTCTACTTCGGCGACGCCTCCGGGAACAAGCTCGGCAGCTACACCGACGCCAAGCGCCTGCGTGTGAAGACGTGGGTCGTCTGCATGGCGAACGTGTGGGACATCCCCGGGTCGACCGACGTGCAGACCGAGTTCACGCTCCGCAACCTCAAGAACGGGTTCGTCTGGGGTAACCTGAAGGCCGAGCTGTTCGCCGAGGGCGTTGGCGAGGACGGCTACGTCGGGGCTACCAAAGCGATGCTGCTCGCGTACGCCGTCAACGCGCCGGCCGTCGTCGTCAAGATGTACGACAGCGGGAAGGCGAACGGGAAAGCCAAGTTCTCCCCCGAGTGGTGCCTCGAGCTCCTCAGGCACGTCGTCCTGAACGGCGGCATCGACGTGTGGAAGTCCCGCTGGGGCGCGAAGCTCCCCTTCGTGGAGAAGGCTTTCGGCGTCAAGCTCCCGACTTACGCGCAGCTCGCGGCCAGGTCATGGGCCGTCTCCGAGCCGCCGCCGCGTCCGGCCCCCGTGGTCGTCGCGCCGGAGCCCGTCATCGAGCCGGAGTCGATCCCGGAGCCTGAACCCGCCCCCGTCGAGCCGGTCGCGCCGCCTCCTTCTCCGGAGCCTCCGCCGGCCCCGATCGTGGTCGCGCCGACGGCGAACGGCTACGCGAGGATGTTCGAAGCCTTCATGGCCTTCGTCAAGATGCTGCTCGACGCGTTCGCGCGGGCCAAGCGCTAGTCGACGAGCAGCAGGATCCGCGCGAGCGGGTCCTTCATATACTCGGTGAGCCACCAAGCCGCTTGCTCCGGCGAAGCGGAGTGGCCACCCCAACGGTGCTTGAGGATCTTGAACGTCGTCAGGTCGAGAACGAAGTCCGCCTCGCGGAGGAGGTTGAACGGGAGGTGCATCAGGCTTTTGCGCTTGGTCACCTCGATCTGCTTCTCCCACGTCTTCATCAGTACGGGTCCCGGTTGTACTCGTGGGAGTACGTCCGCTCGTGGGAGCTGAACTCGTCCCTGAGCTCCTTAAGCTCGCGCGTCGCCGCCGACAGCTCCGACCTGAGGGTCGCGACCGCCGAGACGAACGGGTCCTCCAAGCGTGCTTGGAGCTGCGCGATCGTGTACAGCATGTTGATCTGGTTCGCGAGCAGGGTCGCGACGTCCTCCCAGTCCGGCTGGGGCGCTTTCTTGTCCGACCTGAGGGAGTAAGTCTTGAGCTGTTCCGTCCTCACTTCCTCGATCAGGAGCTTGGTGGCTTCGGCGTTGTCGTAGCCGTAGACCTCCAGCTTCGGGAGCTTGTTCGGCTTTTTCGCGGGGGCTTTCATGTTGTCATTCTGACGCTCTTGCCTGAAAGGCCGGCCTCTCAGGCATAACTAGAGATCATGTACGTCTACATGACAACCAATCGGATCAACGGTCGCAAGTACATTGGGAGAGATTCGAAGAATCGGCCTGGTTACCTTGGTTCTGGTCTTCTTTTGAAGCGCGCAATCAAGCGTTATGGTCGCGAAAACTTCGTGAGAAGTAACATTGAAGAGTGTTCAACGATGCGCGAGCTCATTGAACGTGAGAAATATTGGATCGATTTCTACGATGCAGTTAAGTCGGAAGAGTTTTACAACATGAGCGAAGGAACCGGCGGGTTTGGACCCGATGATCGTCACACTGAAGAGACGAAACGTTTGATCAGTGAAAGATGTCGTGGAAAAAAGCTCACACGTGAGCAACGCGAAACGCGTATCACGCATTTGACCGGTCGAGAGCCATGGAACAAGGGTCGTAAGCTCGATTCAGAGTCTGAGGAGTATCGAAAGAACTACGTCAATCGTAAAAGAGGACAATGTGTCGATGGCGAAACGATGCTTAGCATCCTGGCTGATTACGACACTGGAGAGTTTTCGTTTGCAGAGTTGAGTGCGAAGTATGGTCGGACGGTAAAGAATGCGCAAATCAAACGTTACCGGCAAAAAGTCGAAGCCTCCACCCGAGGGGCCTGAAGTCCGTCGCACCGCTGATTGGCTGAAGAGCAACCTCGTCGGCTGCATCGCGCGCGACGTCACCGTCGGCGGCCGCTTCGTGAAGCAACCGATCGCGCGGCTCGAGGAGATCAAAGGGAAACGCGTGCTCAACGCGCGGTGCAAGGGGAAGGTCATCGCCATCGACTTCGAGGGCGACGTCTCCGCGGTCTCCACGCTCGGCATGAGCGGCGTGTGGACCAGGATGGACGCCAAGCACGTTGCCATCACCCTGTGGTGCGAGCGGCCGCCGACGCGCGGCATCCTCCCCGTCCATTACGCCGACCAAAGGCGCTTCGGCAATTTCGTCGTGATGGGCAACCGGGAAACCGTCTCCAGGTTCGACGCGCTCGGCTGGGACGCGCTCGCCGAACCGGCCGCTCAGGGGAAGACGTCGCACGGCCGCTTGAAGTACGCGAAGTGGAAGGTCGCCGACGTCCTCCTCAAGCAAGACGTCTTCGCGGGCGTCGGGAACTACATCCGCGCCGAGGCCATGTACCGGGCGAAGGTCGACCCGGACCGCCTTTTGGTCAACATGCCGGACCCGGTCTGGAACTCCCTCTGTTCGGCCGTGGCCGACGTGATGCGGGAGTCGTACTCCCGCGGCGGCGCGACCCTCGAGACGTTCTACGACGGCGACGGCAACCGAGGAGATCAGGTCGACCACCTCGAAGTGTACGGTAAGGCTGAAGATCCTCGCGGCAACCCGGTCGAGAGGAAGAAGGACCGGAACGGTCGCACTGTCTGGTGGGTGCCTGGAGTCCAAACGTGAACGACGAGCTCAAGCTGAAGTGGAATTTGTACACGCGCCGCCTGAAGAACTCCGGGTGGGACGACCTCCTAGAGCGCGGGATGGAGTGCGCGAAGATCGTCGGGGAGGCCCTCGAGCGCCCGACGCCTTTGGCGGTCGCCCGGGCGGCCATGTCGCTCGCGCGCACCATGACGGCCAGCGACATGTACTACGCGGAGGTCCTCGACCCGCGTGAGTGGAAGCCGATGTTCCCCAGCTGCATCCGCCAGCAGCTCCTGGAGGTGCTCGAGCCGCACGTCACGTCGAAGATCCGCATCAACTCCAGCGGCGACACCACCGCTTACCTCGTCATCAAGGACGGGGTTCGGATCGGCTGGGTGAAGGACGGCGACGACGGCGCAGCGACCGAGATTCTCGCGCACCACAGCGTTTACGACTCGACCATCAAGTTCGCGCGCAACCTCCTGTGGAAGACGGTCGACCCGACCCGCATCGTCCTCGCCAGCGCGAACCCCGGCAGGGGCGACGCGCGCCAGCCGCGGAGCTACGGCGGTGACCAGCTGCGCGTGTCGACCGACGACCTCGTCGCCCCCGCTTCCTCGAAGTTCGCCGACGAGTACGCGCCGTACTTGCAACGTTGCGTCGAGCTGAACATCAACCGCACGGTGCTGTTCTACGGGCCGCCCGGCACCGGCAAGAGCACGATCAGCCGCACCCTGTGCGACGTCATGGGGCTCCGAAGCCTTCGCGTGCGCGTCGAGGACATGGGCCACCTCGGCAGCGAGCCGATCGTAGAGATGATCCGCATCTTCCAGCCCGACGTCGTCATCTTCGACGACCTCGACCGCGCTATGTCGCAGATCGCGCTCCTCGAGACGCTCGAGAACCTGCACAAGCGCGTGCGCTTCGTGTTCGCCACGGTCAACCACGTCGAGAGCCTCCAGCAGGCGCTCGTCCGGCCGGGCCGCTTCGACGAGCTCATCGAGATCACGAAGCTCGACGACGCCGCCGTCCTGAAGGTGCTCGGCGAGTTCTCGGACTCCTTCGAGGCCGTGAAGGAATGGCCGGTCGCGTTCATCGCGGAGTACGTCATCCGCCGGCGCATCCTCGGCAAGGAGAAAGCGCTCGCCGCTCTCGACGACCTCAAGAAACGGGTCGACCGGCTGATGGGCAACGCTTCGGACGACGGCGAAGAGGAAGAGCCGGACACGATCGCGGAGAAATGGTGATGTGGGGGAACAAAAAGGAAGAGCAACCGGTCCCGGCCTACCGGGTGAGCGTCAAGCCCGAGGAGCCGCTGACGGACCATGAGCTGGCGCTCTGGGACGCGGTGTACGCCGCGGTCGTCGCCGGTTACGACGGGCCTCGGGCTGCCGAGTACGCCGACAAGGCGGTCGACCGCCGTCGCATGCGGTTCGGGGTGCGATGATGAAGAAGCCTTCCAAGGAGGTCCTCGACGCCGCGCTCTCGTACCAGTACGTGCTCGACGGCAAGGTCGTGAACGTCTCCGACATGGACCGCGGGCAGCTCATGCGCGCGCTGATGCAGTGCATCGACGTCGTCGACAAGGTGGCGTCCTCGCTCGGCGAAGCGAACGACCGCCTCAACGCGTGGGCCGACGGCACGCTCGAGGGATGATCCCCGTCCGCTCCCTCCGGGACCTGGTCCAGGAGCAGTACTACCCGGACGTGTTCAAGGTCCTGGTGTGCTGCTTGCTGCTCAACAAATGCCGCGGCGACACCGTGCGCAGGGTCCTCGACGTGCTATTCTCGAAGTTCCCCACCGCGGAAGCGATGGCGGAAGCGCAACCCGGGGAGCTCTCGGGCATCCTGACGCCTTTGGGGCTGCAGCACCAGCGCGAGAAGCGCCTGACGCAGTTCGCCAAGGCCTTCTTGGAAGGCTGGGAAGACGTCCGAGAGCTCCCCGGGGTCGGCGTGTACGCCGCCGACTGCTACCGCATCTTCTTCCTCGAGGAGATCGGCGACTCCCCGCCGGACGACGGGCCGCTCACCGACTACTGGATCGCCGCCAAGGCCGGCCTCTGGCCCGACGGCGGCTGGCCGGTCAGCCCGGAGGTCGCCGCCCTCAGGGCCAAGCACGACTCGCTCGCCGGCGTTAAGCCGAAGAAGAGGAAAGTCGCGTGACGCTTTACGCGCTCGACACGTTGCTGGACAAGCTGACCCTGCGTGTGGTCGATTACAACGTGGCGGCGAAGGAGATCGAAACCTGGGCCGACGGCGAGACTCTGCTCGCGACGCGGAGCACGTTGGTCCTCTCGTTGAGGCGCGTGAAGGGCAAAATGCCTTGGATCATAGGCCTCGAGCTGGACTCCAAGAAGGTCGTCGCCGTGCCTTCATGGTATTTCAAGGAGATTGTCTCGTGAAAGACGGTTGGTACGTGTGGTCGTCCGGGCTCGAAGAGTGGGAGCCGATCGCGCCCGGGACGCCGTCCCTCAAGCGGTACCTGCACTCCAAGCGCGTCGGCGAGAAGCTCTTCGAGATTTTCGCCGACGACACCGGGCGTTACATCGCCAGAGTCTCTTAGATCAAGATACTGTAAATACAAGCCCCGGTTTTGGTACCCTTGGCGTTTTTTGAGAACGGTGCGTCTTCCCAACTCTTCCAACTGCTAAGGCTGACGAAGTTTGCGCCGCTCCCGCTGCGTTCGCCGGCGAGGAACTGCCGGTAATACGAATCCGGCATGTGGCTTCCGGTCGCATCGAGTCTGATGTCTCCCGCTTGGCCGGTGAGGCGCAAACTTCCTAGGATGTAGGGCGGGTTCGGCGACGCTGGGTTGCTGGCGGAAGCCAGGTATGTGCATGCTTCGCTGACCATCAGGTGCGCACCTTCTTGGACGATGACGCCGACGCTGCCGGACGTAGCGTTGTAGCCGTAAAGTTTCGTGGTGAAAACCGCTTTGGTTCCGTGGCCGAAATGGATGGCAGCTCCGCTGGAGCCGCGCGTGGTGCCCGTTGGTGCGAGCGCGTCCGGAGCGGGCCAATCGTAGAAACCAGTTCCAAAATCGGAGCCGCCGGCCCCCAACCCGCTCGCCGGCGGAAGGGTGAACAAACCGAGCACCGAACCCATGCGGCCTGCATCGTTCGGGCCGCCGGCCATAATGCAGCTCCGGTTGAAAAGGCAATTCGCGAAGGTCGCGGAAGCCTTCGCTTCGCGAAGTCGTACATCAACGTTCAGAAACGCGCAGCACCCAAACCGAACCTCGCCGCTCGTCCCAACGACGAACTGAGTCGGGGTCCTGCCGCCCGTCGGATCCGGGAAAACAATACTAGTCCCGAGCATGATCCACTGAACCGAACCTTCGCCTCCGCCGGACGTGCCCATCGGGCGTTTAAGCGTGCAGCCTTCGTAGATCATTTGCTGGCTGCGATTGATCGTGAGAGTCGAGCTCGAAGTGAACTCGATGTTTCGGACGGCGATGAAAGAAGTTCCGGCGGCCCCGATAGTACCCATGTGCGCGTTGGGCGCCCAAGTGGTGTTGGTGTAGATCCTGAACGTCGAACCCGACGTAGGGTAATCTGCAAGGTTCACCTGGATCGCGCCGACCGAGCTAGCAGAATCGGCGCTCAGCTTAACGAGCGGCTGCAGCCAGGCAACTCCCGTCGACGGCGCGGCCACGATGGTGCCGATGGCGCCGATGGCGTTCGCCTGGTTGGACGTGAGCACTTCGATGTTTTTTCCAAGATGCGACGAGAAATCGAAGCCGGAAACCGTCAAGATCGTCGGCAACCCGGACGCTCCGCTCGTGCCGACCGTCCCTTGCGTGTTGTCGGGCGCCAAGCAGTTCGAGGTCATCGTCAAAGCGGTGGTCGACGCCGTGTTGGGGTCGGTGAAGGTTGCCGTGACGCGTTGCCCCAAAATGCGGAGGTAGATGTTCGAGCCGTTCAAGCCGGCGGTCCCGGCGAGCGCCGTCGCCGTCGGTCCCAACGTCCCTTGCGAGTTGACGTTTGTCTCGAGCGCCAAGTAATCGTTCGCGTCGGTGATGTTGTTCATCACGTTCAGCGTCACAAGATTGCGTGGCATCCCGTTGTTCAAGCGTCGAGCCACTTCACGAAGGGTCAGGAGCGCCGTGCTGCTCGTGCCGCCGTCGTTCTCGTCGTTGCCGGTGAGGGGGTCGAGGTACCACGCAGTCCGCAGGACCCAGTGAGGAGCGAAACTTCTCAAATCGCGGATCCAACGCCCGCTGCCGGACCGCGTGCTCCTGACGGTCACGTTGTCGACAGTTGCGACGCTCGTCTTGTCCAAGATCCAATACGCTTGGTTTGAAGCGACGAAAGCGCTGCTGTAATCGGCCAACCCCCCGTCGTCGAGCCCAGCGAGAGTCGTTAGGTCAGCGACGTTCTGCGACGCGATCGTTACGGGCCCGATGAGGTTGGTGGCGCCCTTTACGATCAGGTTATTCGTGCCATCGTCAACCAGCCCGCGTTCGTCCAGTGATGCCATACCACTAGCTAATTCATCGACGCCGATTTTACTTACAAATAAGTTTTATGGAAAGAATTTACCTACTTGTGAAGGGGCGTCGCGGATTAGTGGCCGGTTCGCTCGCGAGCCTCGCGGCTTCGAATTGGGCACGTCCAACGACGACCGGAACGTGCTTGCTCGTTTTCCTGACGTGGTGGTTCGTCGTTAACCGTCGTCCGTCTTCAACACTATCTTCCCTGCGAGGACCGGTAGTTACCGAGCAGGAGATGCATGACGTCGCCGATGACAAAGAGGAAGAGAACAGCCCGCACGCGGAGCGCTTACCAAGCGCACGTGTCGACGCTCCTTCCGGGCAGCGAGGCGACGAACGTCGTGGACCTGACGGAGAAGAAGCTCCGCCGGCTGGCGACCCGGCACCCTGACGAGGCCATTCGCAAGCTCGCAACGAGAATGTTGGCCGACTATCTTCGAGGAAGCATTGCTATTGCTTGGGAAGACGGAATTGTGCCGGTATACTGCTTTCTGAAGCTCTAGACTTGTTGCGTGCGTAAGCTGACGACATCAGAATTTGTTGCTCGATCGACCACGCTTCACGGTGATAGGTTCGATTACAACGTGTGTCAGTATCAAGGGACAAAGATCCCTGTGCATCTCAAGTGTAAGAGGTGCGGGTTTGACTTTTGGATCCGACCCATAAAACACCTTGTAAACACTGCAAGTTGTCGAGGATGCGGTCGACTTGAACGATGTCTAAGCCACGATGAGTTCGTGCGACGAGCTCAAGAAGTACATGGAGACAAGTACGACTACACGTTGACCATGTATCGTCGAATGCGCGAGCGCGTTGTGATCATGTGTCGCATATGCGAAAAGAGCTTTCGTCAGTTCCCTCAAAACCACTTGGTTGGAAAAGGGTGCGGTCGTTGCGTACAGCAGAAGCATGTTTCTGTCATGGAAGCAGAGTGGCTAGACCGCCTACACATACCACTCGAACATCGACAAGCAAAACCAGTAGGCGTTTATTGCACAGTCGATGCTCTAGTTGGAAACGTCGTCTACGAGTTTTACGGAACTTACTTCCATGGCGACCCGCGTCGCTTCGCTCCCGATGTCTTCAATGTAAATTGCAATCGAACGATGGGCGAACTCTATGAAAGAACACTTGCGAGAGAAGCACGCCTTAAAGCTCTTGGTTACGAGATCAAGTTCGTGTGGGAATCGGATTACGAAAACGGCCTATCTTTCAGCCCGAGGCATCCCCACGAATGTTTGGTGAACACAACGGAAACGAGTCGCGAGTCCGAGTTGGCCGCTCGGTAGTAGTTCGCGGCGCCGCCGCGATCAAGGCGCTCAAGGCAGGAGTTGACTTGGCTGTTGACACTGTCGGGGCGACCATGGGGCCCAAAGGTCGCACAATCCTCATTCAAGGTGAAGAGGGTTCTCCGCCCGTCATCACGAAGGACGGGGTGACCGTCAGCAAGTCCGTCGACCCGGTCGACGTCGCCGAGCGCATGGGCGCGCAGCTCGTCCGCGAGGCGGCCAGCCGCACCAACGACGAGGCCGGCGACGGCACAACCACGGCCACAGTCCTCACCGGCGCGCTCGTCAGCAGCGTCGTGAGGTACGTCGGCGCCGGCATGGAGCCGTCCGACATCAAGAAGGGCCTCGACGCTGCGACGGCCCGCGTGTTGGCGGAGGTCGAGTCCACCGCCGAACGCATCGACACCGAGGAAGCCCTCAGGGACATCGCCACCATCAGCGCCAACGGGGACGCCGACATCGGCGCCCTGGTGGCCCAGGCGGTGCACAAGACCGGCGTTGACGGCGTGGTGGCGGTCGAGAACGCGCGCAGCGCCTCGACCACCCTTGAGATCGTTGAGGGCCTCCGCTTCGAGCGAGGGTACCTCAGCCCGTACTTCGTCACGGACCAAGAGAAGATGCGAGCGGCTTACGAGGACTGCGCCGTGCTGGTCACCGACCGCAAGCTCACCAGCGCCAAGGACCTCATCCCCATCCTCGAGGACTGCAACCGCAACAACAAGGCGCTGCTCGTCGTGGCCGACGAGATCGACGGCGACGCGATGCAGGGGCTCGTCCTCAACCGCGCCAACGGCGGCCTCAAGGTCGTGGCCGTGAAGATGCCGGGCGCGGGAGCCGACCGGGACGCGCAGATGCGCGATCTCATCGCCCTCGTCGGCGGCGACCACCCGACGACGTCCAGCGGCCGCAAGGTCGAAGAGGCGACGCTCAAGAACGTCGGCTTCGCCAAGAAGGCCGTCGTCGACTCGAAGACCACCACCATCGTCGGTCGGCCCGACGCGCAGGGCCGCGTGGCCGACCGCGTCAAAGAGCTCCGCGCGCAGCTGGACGACGCGACCATCTCGAAGGAGGAGGTCGACGCCATCAAGCGGAGGCTCGCGAAGCTGTCGTCCGGCGCCGCCATCGTGCGCGTCGGCGGGGCCACCGAGCTCGAGCTCGTCGAGAAGAAGTACAGGATCGAGGACGCGCTCCACGCGGCCAAAGCGGCCCTCGAGGAAGGCGTCCTCCCGGGCGGCGGCACGGCCCTCTACCGGATCCGCCAGAAGCTCGAGCGCGACGCCGACGTGAAAGCCATCCTCGCCGCCGGGGACGCTGCCTCGTGCGGATGGAAAGCCGTGTTCGACGCCTGCCACGCGCCTTTGCGGCGCATCGCCGAGAACGCGGGCCAATCGCCCGACGTCGTCGTCGAGTCGATGAAGAACGTCATCGCCGGCACCAAGGACGTCGGCTGGGACGCCGCCGCCGGCGAGATGAAGAACCTGCGCAAGGCCGGAATCGTGGACCCCGCGAAGGTCGCCCGTTGCGCGCTCAGGAACGCCGCCAGCGTCGCCGGCGTCTTCCTCATGCTGGACGCAGTCGTGCACGAACCGAAGAAGGAAAGCAATCAATGATCCCTGGGAAAACCGTCGTCATCATGTCTGGGTCCCGACTCCGTCGCGTCAGTGAGGACGGGAAGCGCCTGCTCGACCAATCCATCAACGAGGGGGCGCTCGTCGAGTTCGACAAACCTGCGAAGGTCACCGGCGTCGTCGAGGCCAAAGACAACTCGAAAATCGCGTACATGGTCGAGGTGAAGCACGACAACGTGACCCTCCACGGCTGGGTCTACGGGTACGAGATCACCGTCGGGAAGTGAGCGTCGCCGGCCCCACCTCGTGGGTGAGGAACATCAGGGCGGGCGAGGCCCTCTTGGTGACCAAACACGCGAGGCTGTGGCCGCTCGAGATGTGGTCCAGCCCGGCCGACGACGGGGAGACCATCCTCGTCGACACGCCGATCATCAAGCCCGGCGACATCTGCGGCGTGCTCGACACGCTGTCTGAAAACGGGGCCGTGTACGCGGCCCTCGTCGTGTGCTCCGAGGGCGTCGGGTGCGTTATCGCCGACGCCGACTACCTCAAACCATTGTAGCGATGAGCTAATTTCCCGTCGTGCAGATGCCCGAGGTCGGCGACGTCTACGAGACCAACCTGTCGCACGGGCTCGTGCTATGGTGCCTGAACGTCCGCACCGACGCGTACTCGTCCGTGACGGTGTACGATTTCCTGATCATCGCGGGCGACGACCCGCACGGCGGCAGCCTTTGGCGCTCGTGGTCGCAGGGAGGCCTCCAGTACATGGCCGGGTGCGACGCGTTCACCTTCGACATGCGGAAGGCGATGGAGAGCTTCGCCTTCAAAAGGATCGCTTAGCTCAGACGGAGCGCTTGAGGCGAGGGCCGCTCGATGGGTCGGCGTAGACCGAACGCTGCGTGGGCGGCGCGACGTCGGGCACGGGCGGGACCGTCTCGTCGCACGAGCCTTTGCCGATGCCGCCGCACTCAGTCCACTTGTTGATCGGGTCGGCTTTCGACCAGACCAACCACACCGCGCGGTTGCAGTGGTTGCATTTCGCGTTGAGGTCCACGCCCTTGAGGTCGGGGTTGACGCCCGCGTCGGCGGTCATGGTTTCGAGGATGATGGAGCGGACTGCGGCGCGTAGGTCTTTGGACATGTCGCCTCGTAACTACGCGCCGCGGCGCTCGGGTTCAGTAACGAACGTCGGCCCGCGCGCGGACGTCCGCGAACGAGTCGTCGACCAGCAGCTCCCCGTCCTCGTAGACCGTGCGCATCGCGGAGTTGGAGAAGCTCGTCATCCCGCGCGGTAGCCGCGCGGTGACCAGGCGGCCGCCTTCCCTCACGAGGTCGAGGCGGCCCTTCTTGCTCTGCTTCCCGGCGTCGTCGACTGGGTCCTTGAAGACGTCGACCTCTTCGCCGTCGACCGTCACGCTCGAGCACTTCATCGCGAACTTCTGCGTGTCGCGGTCGTGCTGCTGGAGGAGCGCGCCGCCCATGCCGAAGGCGATGTTCGACGCGGAGTACCCGGCGTCGCTCGCGACCCACAGGATCGAGTTGATCGAGTCGAGGTTGATGCCGTCGCCCTGGATGACGCGCACGTTGTTGAGCACGCGGTACCCTTTCGAGTTGACCGTGTGGCCGAACCGGGCGTCGAGGAGCTGAAGGCACTTCCTCACGACCGTCGGCGGATCGCCGGAGTCCGGGCGCACGACGAGGGTGGCACCCGAGTTGATGACCTTCTGGCGGAGCTCGCCGCCCCACAGGTTCTCGACGGCGTTGTAGATGTCGTACGAGTCGGACACGACCGCGACGAGCGCGCCCGGCTTGGCGTACTGGTCGAGCATGTTCGAGTACGCGTCGGCCTCGCGCTCGCGGCCCCACGACGTGATGGTCGAGTGCTCGGCGGCGGGGATGCTGAAGGCCGCCATCTTCTCGTTGTAGTAGCGGTTGGCCATCAAGACGCCCGCCACCGTGTCGCTGCCCATGAAGTTGACCAGGTGGGCGGCGCCGCCGATGGCCGCGCTCTCCTGCGAGGAGACCCAGCGGGCGCCGAAGTCGTGCAGCTTGACACCCCTCTCGGCACCCGGGTCCTCGGACGTGCGCTCGAGGTAGTCGCGGATGGCCCGCTTGCAGTGCCAGCTGAGCGTGGCCACGTTGGTCGGGTACCACACGCGCAGGAGCATCGTCTCGAGCCACGACGCGAGCCAAAAAACGTTTGGGTCGGTGGATTCGATCGTCACGAGAGCGTTACGTGTTGGGACGACCATGCCCTCCGGAACCGCGCGGATACGGACCGGGAGACCTTTACCGTGCTTGTGAAGTCGAGCGATGTAGTCCCAGCCCTCGCGGTTGAACGGCACGCCGTGGGCCGCGTAGAACTCGTTGGCCTCGTTTACGTCGTCCTCGCTGACGCCGCGGAGGAGGTACTGCTTGAGGTAGTACTGCAGGCCGAAGAAGACGGTCCTGTCGAACTTGCCGCCGCGGGACTCGATATAGGAGAACATGGAGGTGGTGCCGGGCGGGTACTGTCTCCACATGCCAGTTTTGTACGAATCGACATCAATAACTACGTTATAATCACTCATATCTATTCCAATGCTCGTTAAAACTGTGAAGCAACGGTTACGTGAGAAACACGGTGACACCGTCGCGATTGACGAATCCACTTACATTGGATTCAAGAAACGGGCGTCTTTCGTCGATGCCGAATACGGTCGCTGGGACGCTTTGGTTTACTCGGTCGTTAGAGGCAGTCGACACCCTGAACGTGCTCGAGTTGAACGCGTTGGTCTTATTAGCTTCGACGAAGCGAAACGACGTATCGCACAGAAACATGAAGGGCGTATCGAGTTTGTCTCCTCCGAATGGAGTGGTACGCAAGCCCGCTATGTCTTTCGTGATGTCGAGTTTGGCGAGTGGACTGCGTACTACAACAATATCGTTGCTGGCAGTTGTCATCCAAAACGTGCCCGACTCTCGATGATCGAAAAGCAATCCTTGTCTGTTGATGAGCTTCAATCCAGGCTCAACGACGTTCATGATGGACGAGTTAAGCTGATCGGCCCATACACCCACATGCTTGCTAAGACGAAATTCCTCGACATTGAACATGGGGAGTTCGAAGCCTATCCCGTCAATGTTATTCACAAGAAGTCGGGACACATTCAGCGCGCTGCTGAGATACGCGAACTGACCTCGATCGAGCGCCATGGTGTTCGTCATCCGATGCAGAACACAGCAGTTCACGACAAATGTGTTCGTTCGAATCGACGTCACTTGCGAACGAAACATTGGAAAACAGGGGTTGAACTTTACTGCATCAACCGATGGGAGCTTGCATTTGTCGAGTGGTTGAACGCGCGACGCGAGGACTTCCTCTGGCAACCACAAACGTTCAAGTTGCCGGATGGACGCACGTATCGCCCTGATGTTCTCCTCGTCGAACGAAACCTCTGGATCGAGATCAAGGGTTGGTACACCGAAACATCGCGTCAAAAGTGCGAATGGTTCAAGTCCATCATGCCCAATTTCGAGGTTTGGTTCAAGAAGGAACTGCGCGCGCACGGTGTTCTTTCTTAGAACCTCATGAGAAAAAATTGAATCATATGCCAGTGGTCGTCGAAGAACTCGTTCTCCCTGGCGAACACCTCACGGAACGGCATCCAGAACGCCTTGTCGGCGTCGTCGCCGCCCTTCACGGCCGGCAGCGGCCCGTTGATCCCGAGGTTGACGACGATGGCGTGCGTGACCACGCGCCCGAGCAGCGAGCGGCTCGGCGCCGCGAACGTCTTCTCCATCTCGATGTGCTTCTTCAGCTCGGCCTCCGGGACGCGGATGGATGTCTCCTCTCTGAGCTCGCGCAGGCAGCCGTCGACGATGTCCTCCTCCTGCTCGAGGTAGCCGCCGGGCAGGGCGAGCAGGCCGCGGCCGATCTTGCCTCCGCGGCGCGTGAGCAGCACGTGCCCGCCGCACACCACGACGGTGTCGACGGTGTTGAACGTCGGCGGGAACGGCGAGCCGACCCACCCGGCCTTCTTGTCCTGGATGTCGTGCCACTCGGTGTGGAGCCGCTTGTATTCGGCCGTCCCCATGTAGTTGAGCAGCATGTTGTACACCGGCGTCGGCACCTGGCCCTGGAGGCTCAGCGTGTCCTGCCGGAACATGTTCTCGCGCACCTTGGTGGCGGCCAGGTTCTCGTCGATCTTGATGCCTGTCTCGACGAACTTCCACTGCGGGAAGAGGTTGAGGTAGAAGCTCGACGCGTCTTTCTTATGGCCGACGAGGAGCGTCTTCGAGTCGTCCATGTCCGGCGCGGCCTCGGCGAAGCCCGACTGGAGGCCCGACAGCCATTGGTTGTTGTTGTAGAGGTAATCCTTCGCGCACACGAAGGACGTTCTCCCCTGCTCCTCCTCGGAGAGGCAGGCCGTGATCATGGCGATGCGCTCGGCCGCCGACCACGGGTTTTTCGAGTTGCGCGACCCGCCTGCCGAGCCGATCACGATGACCAGCTTCTCGGCCTGCTTGAGCGCGAAACGCACCGTCTCGAGGTGCGCGTTGTGGAAGGGTTGGAACCTTCCGATGAAAATTGCGTGCTCCATTGTCCACTCTCCGTGTTCCCCGACTCGGCCTCTCCGGCTTCAACGTCGGTCGGGCGCCGAACTAGCGCCCACGTTGATAAGGTACTGCGGACCTTTACCGTCCCGGCCTCTCAGCCGCGAACTTTATACGCCTGCGACGCTCTCGGCAGCGCCAACCCCGTCCCGTAGACCCATCGGTGGCCCTCACGCTCGCGGTAGCCGTACGACCCGACCTCGACGCCGTCGACCTCCAGGTCGAGACCCTCTTCCGTCTTCACCAGCTGGCAGAAGCCGTTGGGGCCGTAAAGGTGTTCCAAGACGGCGCGCGCGTCGTGGGCCATCAGTCTCACGTCGTGCTCATACGACGTCTCGGTGCGGCCGTACACCTTGATGAGCTCGACCTTGAAGAAGGCGTACAGGTGGGTCGCGTCGACCTGCGTTTCGTCGCGGAAGCAGGGGCCGGCGGAGCAGTAAAGGCCCGGCCTGAGCTTCTCGTCGAGCATCAGCTGGATGAAGCCTTGCTCGGCCGAGCCGACCAGCTTCCCCGGCTTGAGCGTCGGGTGGCCGAGCTCGAACCCGTGCTTGCCGGCCGGCAGCGTCGCGGCGATCGCTTGGTCGCTCACGAGCCACGGCGTGTCGACGTACTCGTACCCGATCCTTTCGTATTGTTTGATGGCCTTAGCGACGCGTCGGTAGTTGATCATCGGTGTTTTACCTGGGGAGGGTTCGCGTCGAACCAGCAGTACTGGCACCAAAATTGGCCGTCCGACCTCACGCGGACGACGAGGTCTTCGTCCATCTCGCTGGAAGCGATCTCACACCTGCAGCACCGGTGTTGGGCGAAGATGTCGGAGGCGTTGACGACGATCGTCGTGGTGCCGCGGCTGCCTTCCTCGAAGGCGGACGTGGTCATCCTCGACATCTTCGCCACGTCCTCGATCGACAGGTTGAACTTCGCCTTGACGTACCCGTCGATGGCCCCGTAGAGGTCGGCGAGCTCGCACAGCTCCAGGATCTTGCCGTCCTGCAGCCGCGCGTCGAGGAGCTCCTCCCACTCCTCTTCGACCTTGCTGAACTCGCCGAAAACGCCCTTTTCGATCTCTCGCGTGTGGTATCCCATGTCAACCCGAAAGGAAATCCTTCATCACGACGCCCGCGGCGCCTTTGCCAGCCAACGGGACGCACGAGGTCAGCCCGGGGTCGAGCCACGCGCCCTCGCCTTCGTCCCCGCACTCGTCGGCTGCGTGCTTCCGAGCGCTTTGCTCGTCCCGCGCGCGGACGACGAACCCCCAAGCGCAGTCCCAGCTCCACCGCCGGGAATCCGGGTTGCTCGCGTCGAGGATCGTCTTCTCGTCGATCGGTCTCAGGATCCACAGTTTCATGCCGTGGACCCTAAGCCTCTCAGCGTTCACGGGTCACTTTGACGACGAAATCGCCGAATTCTTTGCCGACGATGGAGTCGCCGGGCATGAGGTCGTCCGGGAGGTTCACCTCCACCTCGAACACCTCTGCTTTGTCGCCGGAGGCGTCGAGGTGTTTGATGTACGACTCCGGCTTGCTGGTCGACGTGTACGGGCGGTCGCCCGTCGGCGTCCGGACGACCCAGAAAGTGGTGAGGCGGTCGCTCACTCTGCGGCCTGGTCGACGTGCTTGCTCTGGCTCAAGTGCGCCGATTCGACGAGCCTGGCGAGCGTGTTCTGCAGCGCGCGGGTCGTCTGCTTGGTGGCGAAAATCTCGTTTGCCTCGACCGCTTCGAGCACCCGCGTCACGGCGGCGATCAGGAGGTCGCGGCGGCCGATGTCGGCGGCGTGCACGAACACACGCGACGCGCTGCGCTCGGCGCGCCCCTGCGCGACCGTGCGGCCCATCGCCGCGTTCCAGCCGTCCTTCTTGGTGTGCTGCGCCGCGAACCCGACCGCGTAACGCTGGAGGCCCGGGATCTGGTCGAACTCCGGGACGAGGCTGATGGCGATCGTCGCGACCGGCTGCTCCTTCGAGTCGATGCCGGGGCGGACGTGGATGAACGCGAAACCGTTTTCGTTGTTGGGCATGGGCTTACTTTCCTTCTCCCGACTTTGAAAGCGGCGTCTCGATTTCCTGCAGGATCTCGACCAGCTCTTTGAGGAGAACCGCAGGGACGTCGACTTCTTTCCACCACTGGCCTTGGTTCGACTTGTAAGAGCATGCCACGGTGTAACCCACGCCTTGGAGAGCGACGGCGTCGTCCCTTCGCCACCCTCCGTGCACGGCGAGGCTGATCCGCGGGAACATGCGACCGTTCCAGCCGAACACCCGCCGCGCGATCGCGTCTTCCTGGTACACAGCGTCCTCGCCTTCCTCGACGTAGAAGTCCGGGTCGATGGCGCGCCCGCCTTTCAAAGGCTTCCAGCTCATACCAGCTTCCCCAGCTGAAGGCGCATCACCTGCAACGGGACGCCGAACATGTCGGCCAGCTCCTGCGTCGTGTACCCGCGCGTCTTGTCGAGCAACCCAAAGAGCCAGGTCTCGCCCGTTTTGACTCTCCCGTAGACACAGGTCGGCTCCACGAGGTGCAGCGGCGCCAGCACGTAGGCGGCGAACACCTTGGGGTCGACCCGGAAGTGCTGCCCGAGCGCCATCGCCACCTGCCAGCGGTCGTCGACGTCGTGGCTGATCGCGACGTTGAGCCCGTAGGCGTTCGCGACCTCGCAGATCGGGAAGTGCTTCCTGTAATGGAGCTTGAAATGCTCGCGCACCTGGTGCGCTTTCGTCCACGCTTCGCTCATAGTTTCACCCATTCCTGCCAAGAACCAACGTGAGAGTAGTGGCCGCTCACCTCGCCGACGAGGTTTTCGTTCTCGTCGTGGAGCCAAAGCACGTCGACCTCGCCGACGCGTTCCCGGACGACCAAGACGACCATCGATTTGTCGTCGAACATCAAGACATCGCCGACGCGCGGCACGGTGTTCATCCCATCCTCCAGCACCCGCATTCGGAATCCCAATCGACGTTGAACGCGAAGCCGGCACCCACCTCGCCGCCGGCGACCTCCCCTTGCCGGTCCGTCCAGCTGACGGCGTTCCGCCACAGGAAGAACAGCCTTTTGCCGTCCCACACGAGGATGTCGTTCGCCTCGCGGTTCAACCACCCCTTGCTGCCGACGACCGTGGCGCCCTCCTTGTTCTTCCAGGTGTACGGGTACTCGTACGCGTGCGTGTCCCCGAGCAGCATCCACGTGCCGGGCGGGAGCTCGACGACCATCACGGCAGCCCCCACATCTCGATGTCGGAGATCCACTCGACGCACGTCGTGTACCCGGGCATGAAGCGGCCGCCGCTGTTCAAGTGGACGATGTCCTTGCCGGTCCACACCACGAGGTCCCCCGGCACGAGCCTGATGTCCGTCAACGGGGTGGACCTCCAGGACGTCGTTTGGCCCTTGGGCAAGCCAGGGGGGACGGGGTTCCAAGTCTGGACGTTCCGCCGGCCGTTGACGTACAGCGGCGTGCCGGGCGCGAGGTCTTGCAGCTCGGCGAGGTCGCGGTCGTCGTCGACGACGAAATCCACGAGGAAGCCCATCAGCTGAAGGTGCTGACGTCCCCGTGGACGAGGTACTTCGCGATCGCCTTGCCGCCGCGGCCGCGGCTCCTCTGGCCGTGGTCCTCGTGGCCGTCCACCGACACGATGCGCCAGTCCGGCAGCACGAGCGCGTGCAGCTTGAGCCCGAAGCACGCCCCGCCGTCGATGCCGTGCAGCTTGTCGGTCACGAGCGGCTTGTCGAAAACGGAGTGCCCGAAGATGATCCTCTCCGGCCCGTCCCAGAAGTGCGTCCAGAAGCGCCAATGGGCCGGGGCCTTGCTCGGCCACATGGTCTTCATGTTGCCGGTCGGCTTCCCATGAGCGTCGTACGGGTCGATCATCTGGACGTGCAGCAGGTGCCGCGCTTCCTGCCGCTCGATCGAGCGGCCCGGGTACACGCCGGCGTGGACGACCACCGCGTTGTGCTCCGGGAGCCGGATGTAGAGCGGCAAGCCGGCCAGGTACTCGTAGTGCTCGTCCCTGAGCTGCTTGCGCGTCGCGACGTGCGACGGGACCTGCACGTTCGGGTCGCGACCAGCTAGCTCGAGCGTCCGGTACGAGAGATGGCGTTCTTCATGATTTCCAAGAACGCAAGCTGCTGAACCTTGAATTTGTTCGCGAGCCATCGCCAATTCGACACATTTGTCGTTATCAGGGCCTCTATCGAGGAGGTCGCCAGTAAAGATGACTCTGTCAGCCGCAGTGACTTTGCAGGCATCTAAGAGTCGGATTGCCTCGTTGTAACACCCCTGAAGATCGCCGATGACAATTGTTCGACTCATGTGCCTTCTTGTTCGTAACGCCAACTGAACCCACCAGCCTTGTTGCGTCGACCTTTGCAGCATTCACAGATCTTCGCCCTGAGTGCACCAGTGGCTTCTTGAGCCATCAAAGCTGATGGAAAAATCGCGATTGGTTGCCCTAGATGATCGAGTTGGACGACGGCTTTCTGCTTCGCTTTGCTTAGCTTTGCTTTGGTTGCGTCGTTCTTGACGCGACCCTTGAGTTTCTCACTGATTTTCTTGCGAAGATCACTTGATTGCATCCGTTTGCGGTGCGAGACGCTCATCTTGAGTCTCGTGGATTCAGGTGTTGATCGCGTCTGTCCACCATATCCACCGGATGACTTGTTGTAGAGCTTGACACCCATTATTCGGAGGTAGGATATCCACTCCTTCTCAAGGAGAAAAGCGCGCTCTTCAGTGTCACATTCTTCTACAACATGGAGAGCGAATGCATCTCGACCGTATTTACGAAGCGCATTCGCTAAATGCGATCTTTTGAACCTTACACGCGGATCAGCAATCTCGGCAAGGTGTTCGGCAAAGCGTTCATACGGATTGTTGGCTTTGCCAACGTAGGCCGTGGGAATCAAAGCTAACGTGTTTTCGATGATATACGTGCATGACTTCATGCACATAGCTAGCATCGAACTTACTACTTCGTAGTTCCCTCATTCGAACCCCAGGAGCCCCAGCTCCTTTTTCTCTTCGTGCGTC